>Ga0310696_10009616_pt1 | contig 11167 bp, 8 predicted proteins | sample AusTroGonzalo_MG_4_FD_203885 | JGI IMG/M metagenome (GOLD analysis project Ga0310696, IMG submission 203885) | Bovine rumen microbial communities from tropical cattle in Woodstock, Queensland, Australia - Gonzalo_02 (v2) (version 2) | ecosystem: Host-associated > Mammals > Digestive system >...
ATCTGCAGGTTTATGAACTCAGTGCTTTAGGCGGTGCGCCGCTCGAAGGCTTATGGGGCTTACTCGTCACCACAGTCCTCATTCCGCTCTTGGCGCTGATAGATATTTTTCTCTATAAAAAACGTCTGCTGCAGGCGCGGCTTAATATCTTCCTCGCCATGCTCTGTCTGGGCTATTACGGCGTGCTGGCAATATATATATGGCAGGCGAAACTGGCGCTGGGAGTGGATTGGCATATCCTTCCGTGGGCGTCGTTCCCGCTCGTATGTTTCGTATTAACCCTCATGGCTACGCGCCGTATCCTCAAGGACGAGGCCCTCGTCCGCGCAGCCGATAGAATTCGTTAACCCGTAACCCATAACCCATAACCCGTAACCCATAACCCGTAACCCATAACCCATAACCCATAACCCATATGATTCTTTTACAAGACATACCTATTCTGCCTGCGGATTCGGTGAAGCAGGGAGCAAAGCACATGATTGAATTTGCGAAAACGGATCCGGAAGGATTCTGGCAGATTTTTGTGGACAAAGCTACGCAGTTCGGTATCAAGGTATTAGCGGCTTTGTTAATTTTTGTCGTTGGTATTTTCCTTATCCGTTGGGTGAAGAATATCCTTACGCATGTTTTTGAGCGCCGCAACACGGAAAAGACGATTGCGTCGTTTGTCACCTCGTTCGTCTCTATCTCGCTGACGGTCTTGTTAGTCATCATCTCCGTCAGTACCTTAGGAGTGAATACCACTTCCCTCGCTGCCCTTCTCGCGGCAGGAGGTATGGCGATTGGTATGGCGCTCTCCGGTACCGTCCAGAATTTCGCCGGAGGACTGATGCTGCTCGCCTTCAAACCCTTCAAGGCCGGTGATCTCATTGAAGCGCAAGGACATACAGGAAAAGTGATTGAGGTGAACATAACGGCGACGAAGCTTCTCACGCCGGACAACCGTGTGGTCATTCTGCCTAATGGCGCGCTGTCGAACGGAACCATCAATAATTTCAGCGGCCGGCCCTTACGTCGTGTCGAATGGATGGTTAGCGTCTCGTATGGTGTCGATGCGGAGAAATGTAAAGAAGCGATATTGGCTATCCTGAATAGTGACTCGCGCATACTGCAGGCCGATACGAACATGGATAAACTGTATAAGGAACTCAATATCTCTGCGTTTCAGTTATCTACAGTCAACTATCGCATGGACGCTATTCCTGCACCCTTTGTGGCTCTTAAAAGCCTGAACGAGAGTGATATCACGTTTGTCGTGCGTGGATGGGTACGGAAGGATGATTACTGGGATGTGTTCTTTGACCTCCAGGAGCGTTTCTACACCGAACTCCCGCCGCAAGGATTCACTTTCGCGTATCCGCATGTGGAGATAGTGCATTAACCAGCATTCCACAAGCAGCAAGAATATCCTCTCCACGCGAACGTCGAATCGTTGTGGGGAGATTGTTTTGTGTCAGATAGTCGCGCAACCACTCCATTTGTTTCTCATCGGAGGCAGGGAACTGGCGGTCCACTCCCTCGTGAAAACGGATGAGGTTCATGCGGCAATTTAGACCTTTGAGCAGACGGAGGAGTTCTTTGGCATGGCGAGGCGTATCGTTAAGTCCTGCCCAGCATATATATTCGAAGCTGACGCGCCGTTGATGACTCCAGTCATATTGTTTGATGAGGGAAACGACATCTGTGATAGAGTACATCTTCTCTGCGGGCATGATCTGCGCGCGCTCGGCAGGGAAGGGATTATGCATGGAAACAGCGAGATGGCAGTCGTTCTCATCGAGGAAACGCTTCATGGCAGGAATACCCACCGTAGAAACCGTGATTCGTTTCGGGGACCAAGCGCAACCGTAATCAGCCGTCATAATCTCTAGAGAGCGTAGTACATGGTCGATATTATCCATCGGCTCCCCTTCCCCCATATACACAATATTTGTCAGGTCCGGGAAATAGAAAATCTGATTGAGAATATCTGCTGTAGATAGTTGGCCGTTAAAGCCCAATGTTCCGGTCATACAAAAACGGCAACCCATCTTACACCCGGCTTGCGTAGATACGCATAGCGTTGCTCTGTCCTCTTCCGGAATATATACTGATTCAATGAATTTATCGCCGATGGCAAATAGGTATTTGCGCGTCCCGTCTTGACTGACAGCTTCTTTTACAGGAGCGTGACGGCCTATGCAGTAGTTTTGTTTCAAAGCCTCGCGTCCCTTTAGCGAGATATTGGTCATCTCGTCAAACGAACATACGCGACGTACATAGAGCCATTCTGCCAGTTGTTTCCCGGCGAACTTCTGCAATCCGACGCGCTGCGCTACTTCTTGCAGTTCCGCTAATGTCTTGCCTAACAGAACCTCCATTCGTAATTTTACAGCATCTTGCTCAACTGCTCGTAGTATTTCGGAGAAACAGGAACAGGCTTGCAGGATGCGATATCCAGTTCGGCTTGTATGAACCCTTCCTTGTCGCGGCGCAACACCTTCACATGGCGAGGGTTGACGAAATAGGAGCGCTGGCAACGGATAATACCGTGTTTTTCCATCAGTTCCTCTATACCACGCATCGTTTGCCGTAACGAATATTCCTTGAGGTGCTCACTCTCCATATAATGTATGGATACGTAGTTCTCTTGCGCCTCGATATAGAGAATCACATCATGCGCAATGACCAGTTTCAGCCGACCTGTACTGTCTGCAAAGCGCACAAGGTTTTCTTCCGATATAGCATCCTCGTCCGGCCGGACAAGGGCAAAGAGAAGGGCAAAGACAATAAACGGGTATGGCAGAATAGCAAAAGAGAGCTGCAGACATTTGCCTAAGGCCGGAAAATAACCGTAGGTGCCATAGATGAGCGCCATATACAGCGCTGCGAAGCAAGAGAAGACAAATAACTCCCCGAAGGACCATAAGGCATACTGCCACCAACTGAGCTTGTTGAATCGCTTCCGTAGTAACGTCATCGGAATACGTGAGGCACACATGATACCTATGAGGATGGAGGTTAGCATCAATGTGTTGAATATCACTCCGTTACCGGTTTCCAAAAAGAAATCAATCCATGTGCTGTCATATATCAGTATGAACCCTAAAAAGAATACGGGTACGATGATACAATGCAGGCAAAGCATCGTTACGGATGATAAGGAATCTGGTATTTTTTTCATAATTTAATCTCCATATGGCGAGTGACGAATTTACAAACTATATTTTTTCGTCACTATATTTGCATTTTAGTCTTCAAATTGGCTGCTTTTGTCACATTTTTTCGTCACTAATCACAATTAGTTGTCCGTGTGCGCATAAAGCAGTAATTTTGCATCGTTTTTAAATACACATTATAAACTTTATAAACATTTATAAACTTTTATAATTATGGATAAGACGATTATTATTCAGCCTGAGAGCGGATTACAGTATGATTGGGCGGCTATAGCTGCCAATCCGAGTGGTCACCACGAGCCCAAGATGGATTTGGTTGCTTATAAAGCACTATATACTAATAAGATTGCGCAAGCGCGCGCGTATGGGCATGAGCCTGTTTTGGTCAGTTTGCCCATTATGGACGAGAATCGCTATTTCGCCTATATCACGCGTGGCATGTCTATGCAGGAGCGCAAGAATGTGCTTTATTGGCTTGGCGGAAAGACAGAGCGTCTGCGTAATATACACGCCATCTATAACCTGGCTCTCTTCCGTCTTGCGTCCGCGCAATGTATTCATATTATCGATATCACCTCGCCTATGCTCGCGAGCGCTCATTACGAGCAACTCCTCGAGCCGGATGGCGTAACGCTGTCTGAAGAAGGACAAGCGCTGGTGGATAACGAGTTAGCGTCGCTTGTTAGCCGCTTTGGCTTGCTCGCGAGCTAAACGTTGTTGCTCGCGTTGCATCTTCTCAAGACGCTCCATAAAGCCGGATTTAACCTTTCCGGCTTTTTTCTTTTTATTCGCTTCTATCTCAGCCAGCATCTTCTCATCGTCCAGGGTCCAGCGGAAGATCATTGTCTGGAAGATGGTGAAGAAGAGCGAAACGAGGTAGTAGTAACTCAGACCGGCGGCATAGTCATTGAAGATGAAGAGGAACATGAGCGGCATAGCATACATCATGTACTTCATGAACTTCATGTTCGGATCGGTCGCCTGAGACTGCATCGTGATGTAGGTGTAAGCGATGTTACATATGGTCATTAGCAGACAGAACAGCGACAGATGATCGCCGAGTAACGGGATGTTGAAGCCCCAATGGAAGACGGCATCGTATGTGGAGAGGTCGTCCGCCCACCATAATGACTTGCCTCGTAATTCGATAGCGGTCGGCAGGAACCAGAACATAGCCATCAATACCGGGAATTGGAACAGCATCGGCAGACAGCCTGACATAGGGTTCACACCTGCCTGTTGATAAAGCTGCATGGTCGCTTGCTGACGCTCCTGCATCTTATCGGCGGGGTATTTCTCATTGATGGCATCAATCTGCGGCTTGAGCGCCCGCATTTTGGCACTCGACTTGTAGCTCACAAATACGAACGGCAGGATGATCAGCTTGATAACAATCGTCATCAGCAGAATGACGATACCGATGTGCAGTCCCCAACTGGTAAAGAGGTCGAACATAGGAATGACAAGCACAACGTTAATCCAGCTGACGATTTTCCATCCCAGCGGAACGAGTTTGTTGAGATACAGACGGTATTCTTTCTCTACACCTTCGTCATAGGCCTTGAGTGTATGGTAATGGTTCGGACCCAGATACCAGCGGAAGCCCGTAATCGTCTTGCCCGTCAGGTCAAACGGCACGGAGGTGTGAGTGGTGTACTCCTTGATATACCCCGAGTGCTTGCTTTGTACAGTAGAGGAGAACTGGGACGAACTGAAGGCGTCATCCGCAATCAGCACAGAGGAGAAGAACTGGTCTTTGTACCCGATCCATTTGACGCGAGCCGACTCTTTGGCATTGTCGTCCTTGCTCTCGCTCAGCTTCTCCATATCGCCTCCTACGAGCATATATTGCAGTTGGGCATAGCGCTCCTCAAACTTACGGCCCTGCTCATGCTGCGGGATAAGCTGACGCCACTGGAGTTCAAGAGAGTGTACATTCTGCGCCAGTTGCTCCTGCATGTTATGCGGCACAACCGACATATGCACCATGTAGTCGTCCGACAACTCGTACACGAAATCCAGCCATGCATCTTCTGCATTGGTCGGCAGACGCATAATGACTTTGTTCGGCTCCTCGCATGGCACAGGGGTGAAGTAAAGTTGCGATGTATGCAGAATACGGTTGTTAATTGTAATGAGCGTCAGTCCGAAAGACGACTCATCTGCGCGGAACAGGCAAAGCGGATTAATGGTGTCTTGGTTGGCATGATAATCAAGTAATTCTGCGCGCTGGATAACACCTCCGTGAGTCGAGATCGTCAGGCTCAGATGTTCATTCTCCAGCGTTACCCATTGTTCTTCGGGTTGTGCCTCGGCTTCTTGTCTCTCCATAGGCTCCTCTGTCTGCATTCGGATAGAGTCCGAGATGCGTTGTGCCTCGGCCATCGCCATCCGGGCAACTGAGATAGAGTCCTGAATACGTTGCCGCTCCGCCAGTTCCTCTTTAGACGGGCGGTTGAGCATCGAGAATCCGACAATAATTGCGGCTATGATGAGAAAGCCAATCCATGTATTTTTATCCATATATCGTATTGATTTGATTATTCGGTCTTTTCAGTTTTTTCTTTCTTTTTGTTGTTACCCAGTTTGCCGAACATGATACCTAAGTACAGCCGCGGACCACCGGGTGTCATGAAAGTGCTCCAAGAACCGGCATTTTCTGTAAGTTTGCTGGATGTCGTGCCGAAGGAGAGCAAGTAATCGACACGGACAATAATCGCCATATGGCTGTTCAAGTCCACTTCAAAGCCCATATACGGATCAATGAAGAAGAAAGGCGTCTTGGTAAATGACGCGTTGTAATGTGTGCTGTCTTCGGCGGTGGTGTAATAAATATTCTTGTCCTGGTCAGGAACAAAGAGCCGTTTCATCGAGCCGCCACCGATTGTGAAACCTAATAAAGGCCGCACTTTGCCGACATTCAGATACCCGTCGCAGAATACGCCTCCCCATCCGGTACGGATATTCGAACCCGTGCGCATGATAGGCATCGTACTCACAAATCCTTCCGCTCCTATATGCACATGGTTGACCAGATGGGCGCGGAGGGTACCGCCTAAACCGTAACAGAATCCGGCTTTGGGCAAACCTTTTACGTAATCTGCGCTGCCTAAGCCGGTGTTACTGAAAACCTGCTCCGGGGAGTCGGAGAATAGATAACCGCCATGAATCATCATTCCTCCGCTGAAGCCGGTGAAGATAGGTGCACCGTTCTCCTGCTCCTCAGCCATCAGGCCAAGGGGCAGAAGAACCAATGCCAAAATGAATAATAGTTTTTTTCTCATTAGATGATATCGAACGCTACGTCCATCATGTTGGTGAACGAGTTCTGACGCTGCTCGGCTGTAGTAGCTTCGCCGGTCAGAATATGATCGCTAACCGTACAGATAACCAGTGCTTTCTTGCCTGCGCGGGCAGCATTCATATACAGCGACGGAGCTTCCATCTCGTCTGCCAGCACGCCCATCTTCGTCCAGTTTTTCTTACGCTCGTCTTCGCAGTAGAAGATATCGGCGGAGAATACATTACCTACGTGATACTTGTATCCGCGTTTCTCGGCTGCGTCTGCTGCTTTGCGGCAGAGGTCGAAGTCCGCTATCGGACAATAACGACCCGGCAGGTTGTACTGCGCGTCCCAGTTGCTGTCGGTGCAACTGCCTTGTGCAATCACGAGGTCACCCAGGTTCACATACATCTGACGGGCACCGCATGAACCGACGCGAATGATCGTGTCTACATCGTAAAAATTAAACAACTCGTACGTGTAGATACCGATAGAAGGAATACCCATACCGTGACCCATAACGGTCACTTTCTTGCCTTTGTACGTGCCGGTAAATCCTAACATGCCCCGTACGTTATTGATTTGAACCGGATTCTCCAGATAACGCTCTGCCATCAGTTTTGCACGCAGCGGGTCACCCGCCATAATCATTGTCTTTGCAATCTCACCGTACTGCGCACCAATGTGCGGAGTCGGACAATTTTCTTTTGCCATAATTGTGTTTTTTTTAGAGGTTAATTATTGATGTTTATAGTATTCAATTGCTTTCTCCAAATCTTCCGGTGTGTCAATCCCAATTGTCGGAATCTCAGTCACACCTACACGGATACAATAGCCGTTCTCCAGCCAGCGGAGTTGTTCCAACCGTTCTTTGATCTCCAGCGGACTTTGTTCCAACCGGGTAATCTGTGCCAATACGTCCGCGCGGTACGCATAAATGCCGATATGACGATAATGCGAACCATCCGCACATGCAATCACTTTACGGCTGAACATCTTCGCTACACCGGTCTCTTTTTCCCAGTTTACTTTTGGGGTGTTTGGGTTCTCCAGATCTTCTTTGCTGTCCTTGTCTGTAAACGGTCTGACGAGTGTAGCTATCTGTGTGCCCTCTTGGTCAAAACAAGCCATGAGTGCTTCAATCTGTTCGGGTTGGATGAACGGCTCGTCCCCTTGTATGTTGATGATAACGGTGTCTGCGTCATTCTGTTCCCGCCAAGCCGGAGTAGTGATTGCCTGATAGGCTTCAAGGCACCGGTCGGTTCCGCATTTGTGGTCCGCACGCGTCATCACCACTTTCCCTCCGAACGCCTCCACGTCATCGTAGATGCGCTCGTCATCCGTGGCGACTACCAAAGTGTCCAACGCTTTGCGCGCCTGCTCATATACACGGCGAATAACGGTCTTGCCTCCTATCTCTGCCAAAGGCTTGCCCGGAAAACGGGTGGACGCATAACGTGCCGGTATAATTCCAATAAATTTCATATATCTCAAATTACCAATTACCAATCACCAATAACCAATCACAGATCACCAATCTCCACTTTGTGGAGCAATGTGATGGCTCCTGCAATCGTCTTTACGTTTGTTATCGTGACGTACCTACGGCCGGTAGGTATATTTTTTTTATCTTTCTCTTCGTGTAGCGAGCATCTCTCGGGTCTTGTTACGGCGTACTGGATAATGTTGCCGAACTGTTCGGACTGCCAGTATGCATCTTTGTGCTGCACCAGGTACATGGTCATCCGCTCCCCCTTGAGCAGTATCTTCTCGATTCCCATTCGGCAGCAAAGCCATCTCAGTCTTACCACATCCAGTAATTCTTCTGCGGGTTGTGGCAGTGCCCCGAATCGGTCTATCAGGCGTTTCTTGTATTCCGCCAACTGCTCTTCGCTCCGCAGATTGTCCAGTTCTCTGTATAGCGTGATTCGCTCCGACACATTCTCTATATAGTCAGTCGGGAAGCACACCGGCAAATCCGTCTCCAACTGGCTGTCGCTACACCACTGATGGCCTCCACCATTAAGCGGCGTAGCCGCATCATTGAGCGACGCAGTCGCGCTCATTCCATCATTCTCCGCGAACTCTTCGCGGAGTTCCTCCACCGCTTCGCTCAGGATTCTCTGATAGGTCTCATACCCCAAGTCGGCAATAAAGCCCGACTGCTCGCTACCCAGCATGTTTCCTGCGCCGCGGATGTCCAGATCTTGCATCGCCAGGTTGAATCCTGCGCCCAACTCGGCAAACGTACTTAGTGCCTCGAGTCGTCTTCTCGCGTCTTCAGTCAGCAGTTCTTTGTCCGGTGCTATGAGGTAGCAATAGGCTTTTCGGTTGCTTCGTCCCACACGTCCGCGTAACTGATGCAAGTCTGCCAGTCCGTACTTGTCGGCGCTGAATATCAGTATCGTGTTCACATTCGGGATGTCCACGCCTGACTCAATGATGGTGGTTGACAGCAGGATGTCGTAGTCGTAGTTGATAAACGCTTCCAATCGCTCCTCCATCTCGTTCGCCGGTAACTGTCCGTGAGCTACGACAATACGCGCTTCCGGAACCAACCTCTGTATCCGATGCTCGATGCGAGGCAGCATCTCTATACGGTTGTTTACAATGAACACCTGTCCGTTGCGCGCCATCTCCAATTCGATAGCCTCTTTGATGATGTCCTCGTCGTCCACCGTGATTAACTCCGTCTGTACGGGGTAACGGTTGGGTGGGGGAGTGGTGATAATACTCAAATCCCTTGCCCCCAACAACGAGAACTGAAGCGTCCTCGGTATCGGCGTAGCCGTTAATGTCAATACATCTATGTTCGTCCGTAGCGATTTTAGTTTCTCTTTGGCCGCTACTCCAAATTTCTGTTCCTCGTCGATAATCAGCAGCCCCAAGTCATGCCATTTGACGCTCTTGCCGATGAGTTTATGAGTGCCGATGAGTATGTCTATCTTACCTGCTTCCAGGTCCGTTAGCAGCTCTTTTATCTCCTTGGGTGTCTTTAACCGGCTCAAGTACTCAATCCGTACCGGCAGGTTTTTCATGCGCTCGCTAAACGTATTATAGTGTTGCAGCGCAAGTACCGTTGTAGGAACCAATACCGCCGTCTGTTTGCCGTCTGTGGCTGCTTTGAAAGCCGCCCGCATGGCCACTTCCGTCTTGCCGAATCCTACATCGCCGCATACCAGTCTGTCCATCGGCATCGGGCTCTCCATATCACGCTTCACATCCGCTGTCGCCTTCGCCTGATCGGGAGTATCTTCGTAGAGGAAAGAGGCCTCCAACTCATGCTGCATATAGCCGTCGGGCGTATAAGCAAAGCCCTGCTGTTGCTTACGGGTCGCGTACAAACGAATCAAATCACGAGCGATGTCTTTTACTTTGTCTTTCGTCCGCTCTTTCAGTCGTTCCCATGCCCCGCTACCGAGTCTCGCTATCGTCGGCTCCGAACCTTCGCGTCCTTTGTACTTGCTGATCCGGTGCAAGTTATGAATACTCACAAACACATTCGCACCGTCACGGTAATTGAGTTTGATCATCTCCTGCGGTTTGCCGTTCACCGGCGTCGTCACTAATCCGCCGAACTTCGCAATACCGTGGTCGCTATGAACGACATAATCGCCTATCTGCAACTGGTTGATCTCCCGCAACGTGACAATCGCCTTACCTCTTCTCGCATTTTCGCTTGCTATGGTTACGCGATGATAACGCTCGAAAATCTGATGATCCGTATAACAGCAAATCTTCGCATCCCTATCCACAAACCCCTCATGCAACGAAGCGTTGATTGGAATAAATCTAACAGGCGAAGCCGGTCTGTCAGCGGAGCGGTCTTCCAGCGAAAGCGGTCTGTCAGCGTTAGCGGTCGACTCGAAAATCATTTCGAGTCTATCCAACTGCTTTTGCTGTTCTGCCAGAATATAAACCGTATAACCTTCTTCGATATGTTTGCGAAGGTCTTCCGTCAGAATGTCGAACTGCTTATGGAATACCGGTTGGGGGCTGGTTGCAAACGCTATCTTGCTATACGTCGCAAATGTACTCTTTTCGGCAATCTCTATCGTCCTGCGATCTTCCAAGAAATTCTTCCATTCTGTCTTCTTCCCTTTAGGGAGGGGCGGAGTAGGTTGGTTTTCCATCTTAAATTGAACGATTCTCCAATCGTTCGACACCCACACAAAATCTTCCGTCAGATAATCCACGATAGTGGAAGTGTTCGCTCCCCCTTCGGGGGGCTGGTGGGCTGCCACTATCTCTGCTTTCTCGACCTTGTTCTTCGACAGCTGGTCCTCAATATCGAATTCCCGTATTGAATCAATCTCGTCGCCGAAGAAATCCAGACGGTAGGGGTCGTCATGACTATAACTGTAGATGTCCAGTATACCTCCGCGGATGGCGTACTGTCCGGGTTGGAAGACAAAATCCACACGCTCAAAGCCCAAGTCCGATAACCGCTCACCGAGCTTGCTCTGCTGTATCTCTTGTCCTACCGACAACTGAAAACTGACGGCATCCAACTCTTCCTTCGCCGGCACGGCTTCGGCCATCGCCTCCGGATAGGTTACCACGATAAGTCTTTCAGGCGTAGCCGGTCTTTCAGCGGAGCGGTCTGTCAGTGCTAACGGTCTTTCAGCGTTAGCGGTCGTGCGTGCTAACGCAGTCAGGCACTCCGTCCGTTGTATCTGTGCCGCTTCATCAACCACTCTGCGTTTCTGCGCCGCCGGAAAGA
>Ga0310696_10009618_pt1 | contig 11167 bp, 11 predicted proteins | sample AusTroGonzalo_MG_4_FD_203885 | JGI IMG/M metagenome (GOLD analysis project Ga0310696, IMG submission 203885) | Bovine rumen microbial communities from tropical cattle in Woodstock, Queensland, Australia - Gonzalo_02 (v2) (version 2) | ecosystem: Host-associated > Mammals > Digestive system >...
GAGTTTATGCACACTTGGTAAAAGAAAAAATATTCCTTTATTAATAAAAGCCTTTGACGAATTCTCAAAGATGCATAAAGATGAAAAAGTATGCCTTGTTCTCGCGGGAGGTAAATGGAAAAAGTTTGAAAAAGAGTTAGCGGAGACTTTTAGCGGGGTTAATACCGAAAATATAATTCAGACAGGCTATATTGATGACGAAGATTTGCCGTATCTCTATAGCGGGGCAAGAGTTTTTGTTTACCCCTCACTTTATGAAGGTTTCGGGCTTCCCGTTTTAGAGGCAATGAAATGCGGATGTCCCGTTATTGTATCAAACCTGACTTCACTTCCAGAAGTAACAGAAAACGCAGGAATTCTGCTTGATATGAATGATACACCTAAAGAACAGTTAATTTCAGAATTTGAAAAAATCTGCCTTGATGACAATTATTACAACGAATACCGAAACAAAGTTTCAGAGCAGGCAAAATTTTTCTCATGGCATAAATGCTCAAGAATAATTGCTGAACGCATAAAAAAAGAATTTGGTTTATCTTATTAAGCGATATCCCATCTTCCGCAAGTACCGCCCCAACGAGCAATGATATTACCTTTAATATCTTTGATACGTTCATAATGGGTATTTTCAACTTCCCCTTCAAGAATTGTAATAACTTCGCAATTATTAGAACAACCGTTACAATCGCAGGTGATTGAATGGAATTCCATATTACCGACTTCCCAACCTTTGAATTTAGTCTGAGCATCAGTATATTGGTGATTTTCCATTGCCAATAAGCCTGCACCTATTGCGCCCATTGTCTGATGATTATCAGGAACAACAATTTCGGTTTTCAATTCTTCTTCAAATGCCTTTACCATGCCTGAGTTTGAAGCAACTCCGCCCTGGAAAGAAACGATAGGCAAAAGTTCTTTTCCTAATGCCAAATTACTCAAATAATTTCTTACCAAAGCCTGACAGAGTCCGTATAACAAGTCTTCAACAGGGTAACCTAACTGTTGTTTATGGATTAAGTCACTTTCTGCAAAAACACCGCAACGACCTGCAATTCTTGCAGGGTTTGTTGATTTCAACGCGGTTTCACCAAAACTTTCGATAGGAACATTTAATCTTGCAGCCTGGTGGTCTAAGAAACTTCCCGTTCCTGCCGCACATACGGTATTCATTGCAAAATCGGTAACAATACCGTCACGCAAAATAATAATTTTACTGTCCTGTCCGCCGATTTCAAGAATTGTCTGAACTCCGGGAATATTTGTACTTGCAGCAACCGCGTGTGCAGTGATTTCATTTTTTATAACATCTGCACCAACTAAAGCACCTGCCAAATTTCTTCCGCTGCCTGTTGTTCCTACACCGCAAACAGTGTAATCACAAAGTTTTTTATCATAAAGTCTTCTCAAACCTTCCTGAACTGCATCAACCGGTTTACCCGAAGTCTTTAACATAACGGAATCAACATGTTTTCCGTTTTCATCAACTAACGCAAGTTTTGTTGTTACAGAACCTACATCTATACCTAAATATACGTTTAAACTCATTTTCCTTCCCTTTTCCTATTCGTGTTTTTGATTGTATCACAAAGAAAATAACATGTTTTTATTTATTTAAAACAAGGATACATTCTGTTATAAAATTCTTCAAATTCATTGTTGAGTATTGCTTCTCTTGCTTTCTGAGAGAAGTCAATTAAGAACTGAATATTATGAATTGACATCAATGCCTGCCCCGTTCCTTCTTCGCACTTATACAAATGTCTTAAATATGCTTTTGTATGATTTTTACAGGTATAGCAATTACAGTTTTCATCCAAAGGCGAAGGATCGTCCTGATATTGCGCATTTTTTATCTGACATTTTCCCTTATAAGTAAAGAATGAGCCGTGTCTTGCGTTTCTTGTCGGAAGAACACAATCAAACATATCGACTCCTCTTAAAATACCGTCAAGCAAATCTTCAGGAGTTCCTACTCCCATCAGATATCTCGGCTTGTTATGCGGCAACAGAGGTGCAGTATATTCAACAAGGTGATTTTTTAATTCCGGAGGCTCACCTACACTTACTCCGCCTATTGCATATCCTACCGCATCAATATTTGAAACATATTCTGCGCTTTCTTTCCTCAAATCATCAAAGAAAGCACCCTGACAAATCGGGAACAACGCCTGCATAGGATTAGTTTTTGCCTTTATACATCTTTCAAGCCATCTGTGAGTTCTTTCCATTGATTTTTTAGCAGTCTCATAATCACAAGGATACGGACAACATTCATCAAATGCCATAATAATATCCGCACCTATATCCTGCTGAATTTCCATTGAAATTTCAGGACTTATAAAGTGTTTTTTACCGTCTTTTATGTCACGGAATTCAACACCCTCTTCGGTAATTTTCCTCATATGTGAAAGAGAAAACACCTGAAACCCGCCCGAATCAGTCAAAACAGGTTTATTCCAATTCATCCACCCGTGGATACCGCCAAAACTTTTAATTCTTTTTGTCCCCGCTCTCAAATAAAGGTGGTAAGAATTTGCAAGTATTATCTGTGCACCCGTTTCGTACAGGTGTTGATTTGTTACGAGTTTTACGGTCGAATTAGTTCCGACAGGCATAAAAATGGGTGTTTTTATATCTCCGTGCGGAGTATGTAAAGTCCCTGCTCTTGCACCTGTTTTTTTATCTATATTGTCTATCGTGTAACTAAAATTCTCGTTCCTGCTCATAAACAATCTTTTCTACCTGAGATTCCCAGCTGTCAAAAATTTCTTCGGGTTTAAAATAAATACCGATTTCTCTTTTTCCGCTTTCTACTGAATCTGACGCGTGGATAACATTATACTGCATAACCTGAGCAAAATCAGCTCTGATAGTCCCTACATCTGCGTTAAGCGGATTTGTAGCACCAACAAGTTGTCTTACTGCGGCAACTGCATCAAAGCCCTGAACAACCATTGCAACGATAGGTCCGCTTGTAATATATTTTACAAGTCCTGGATAAAACGGTTTTCCGATATGTTCTTCATAATGCTTTTCGGCAATTTCATTTGTTACCTGAAGCATTTTCATACCGATTATTTTTAATCCTTTGTTTTCAAAACGTTCAATAATTTTGCCCATTAACCCTCTTTTAACAGCATCCGGTTTTAATGCAACAAAAGTTCTTTCTTCTTCTCTCATATTTCACCTCACTAAAATAAATAACCTTCTTTATTATTTATATTACAACACAAACCTAATAAATATAAAAGAGATAGGGACAGAAATATTATTATCTGCGATAACTATGCGGCCTTAGGCTCTTCAGGAAGTTCTTCTTCTCCCTCACCGTTTTGCGCTTCTACTAACAGCGCCTCTGTATCCTGCGTCAATTTTGCATTTTCTTCAGTTCCGGAAGCCCCGTCTTCAAGTGCTGATGTCAGGAAGGAACTTTGTTCACTTGCAGAAGCTGCCATTGTTCCCATACCGACTATAATTTGCGCCATATTAGCGCCCTGCTGGACCATATTAATAAATTCAGCTGCCATAGCCATAGAACTCGGAGCCAAAGAAGCAGCACCTATAGCAGTTTTAGCACCACCTTTAGCTTCTGCTTCAACACCTATTGCAGTGGTTGCAGGAATAGGTATTAAAGGAATACCTGAAACTAATAATGCATCACCTTGTACTGTTTCAAGTACACTATCAGTCATATCTTCAGTACTTTCGGCTGCATTATTCGCAGATTTTACGGCTACATTTTGGTTTGCTTGTCCTTGTGCTGAAAAGTCATTGCTAAATTTTGATTGTGCTGCTGCAACATCAGTCTGCTGTGCGGCTGCCTTATTGAGCAAGTCTTCACCTCCCTCTGCTGTGGCTTCCCGTTCTCTTAATATCTGCTCAATATCAACAGCATTTGAGGAATTTTCCGCTTTTGCTTCTGCTACTGCGGTATCCGATTTACGAATTTTATCTTGACAACGTTTTATTCTTTGTTTTTTATCAGTATTATTTGTTTCCGCCTTCGGAGTTTCAGAACGTGATTTTCTTTCTCTTTTCGTTCTTTCTTTTTTGTCTGAAGAACCAACCCCTGAAATGGTTGATGAGGGTTTGTTCATTGTAAAACTGCTGTTTCTGTATCCTTCCGAGCCAAGTATAAATTTTTCTCCCGGAAGAGTAAACTGTCCGTCTTCAGCCATAAGACTCTCTAACTCTGTCCTCGCTTCATCACCCTCTTGTTTATTAGTTTTTATTTTTTCATTATTTTTTCTTACTGCTGTACCTTTTTCTTCGGCCTTTTGCTTACCTTCTTCCAATTGTTGCATGAATTCATCTTTCAGAGCTTGAATTACTTCATTATTGACACCTTGTCTGCTTAAGGTTTGGAACATTGCATCCATTGTTTGAAGAAATTTACTTGTAACACCTGCCGTTTCAGCTGCATTACTGCCTTCTTCAGCCAAATCTTTTGCAGCATCAGCAGGCAAACTTGTTTTTGGACCACCTTTTAATAACAAATCTTTTACGGTACTCGCAAGTGTCTGTAAACCTTTTTGCGATAATGAATTTACTATTTGTTTACCAAGAGCACCTTTTCCGTATATTCCGTAATCATTATTTGTAAAATTATTATTGTTGCTATTATTTCCATGAGTAGCATCGTACGAGCCCTGCGCAGCCATAAGGTATGCCATAGCCTCTTTTTGTCTGTAATCTGCTGATACTTTTGCTACCATTTGTACTCTCTCTTGCCGTTTTTTCCATGTAACAGCGTATGTGTCTGGTTATACAAATATATAAAGTTTTTTTAGATACTCTGATTTCAGGGTTTTACAATTTTGTAACAAAATTTTACAAGTTTTTGAACATGCGCAATCCAAAGGGAAAAAAATACTTTATTAAAATATAACCTAACAGGAATACAGGGAAAATTATGCCTATAGATGATGAAAATACTGCTGTAACGAATAAACAGGCTACTCCTGACAATCCGCCTGCGACAGAAAACCCTGTCGCAGATGAACCGCCTGCAGCAGAAAATACTGTATCCGAAGTTCAAAAACCTGAAGTTAGCGGCACCTTTGTGCATCAATCCGAATTCAACACAGATAATGGCGCATATTCTCAAAAAACAGGTTTAAGACTTAATATAACAGATGGTCCTCACAATGGTTCCGTTGGAATGTACGTAAAAAGTCCAACAAGTATTCAGCTTGAAGGAAATTATATGGGAACAGTTTATAATCAGAATTTTACGCCTCAGGATAATTTTAAAATTTCTGCAGGATACAGAAATCAGTTGAATTTATCAACAAACGGCGTAACAGATCAGAACAGAGTTTCTGTTGAACAGAGCTATACACATAAATTTGACAACGGCTGGAAAGTCGGTGCTTATGCAAACGAAAACGTAAAAGCAACATTTACAGGCAACGGAGTTACACCGAGTGTCGGATATATCGCCGGAGTTTCAGCAGGAAAAGGAAGATTTTCAGGCTACGTTGAACATCAGGGAGATTGGAAAATTGCAAAACAACCATCCTTTGGTTCATACGTCAATGTAGGATTAAAAATATCTTTATAATCCTCTTAAATAGTTATGTTAATCAGTTGTAAATAATTGCTTTTTAATCTAACATTTATTATAGTTAAGTTAAGGAGCGGGCACTTATGATTAACAATTCTGTCTTTAATTATTTTACCGTTAAAAATGTTATATTTTTTATGGTTTTGGCACTTTTAGTCGTATTTGCCGTAAGAAATCCGGAAATTGCACTAATATTTTTCGTTTCAATGGTATTTGCATGCTCTTTAAATCCTTTGGTTAACCGACTAAATGTAAAATTAAACAGACCGGTTGCCGCACTAATCGTTTTGGGAGCGTTTATTCTTGCATTATGTCTGTTCTTACTGCCTGTAATTATAATAGGTATCTATCAGATACTTTCACTCGATGCGAACTTCGATAAATTTATAGAAGAAGCCGAAGTATTTATCGCAAATCACCATATACTTCAACAGTTTGGTATAAGCAAGGCGGGAATAGCAAACTCTGTAATGAATTTATTTACTAATGCGGACCAATATATAGATAATATGGTTGCTTTTATAAAAAATATCGGCTCGGGAATGGTTTATGTATTTATTACAATAATCTTTACTTACTTCTTTATGTCTGATACGACTTCCGTTAAAACAACTTTTTTGGATTTATTTCCGTCAGACATAAGACCTCGAGTTGAGGAAATTGTCGATATAATCGCAAGAAAAATGGGCGGATATATTACCGCTCAGTTCTATGCAATTTTAAGTGTCGGTATTGTTATGACAATAGGCTTGCTTATCTTCAGAGTGGATTATGCAATACTTTTGGGTTTATTGACCGCAGTGCTTGACTTAATTCCTGTTGCGGGACCTGCAGTGGCACTCATTATTTGTTTAATCGCTGCAGCCGGTTCAGGCTGGGTACCTATTGTCGGCGTAATTATATCATTTGTCGCAGCTCAGTTTATCGAAAACAATTTTGTAAGACCTTATGCCTTCAGTAAACTGCTCAACATACATCCTGTAATGATATTTTTATTTTTATACATTGCGGCAAAATACTTAGGTGTAATCGGAGCATTATTTGCACCCGCTATGGCTGCTATGGTCTGCGTTTTGGTTGAAGAATTATATATTAAAAATATAGAATAGGGGAAGAATATGAACATAGTTAAAAATCTTGAAGGTAACGACTTAATAGTTTCTTTAGACGGAAGATTGGATACGGTTTCATCAGCAGAAGCTGAAAAATCAATAAAAGGAAGCCTTAAAACAGGTTACAACCTCATACTTGATTGCTCAAAGTTGGTGTTTTTAACTTCATCAGGATTAAGAGCCATATTGAGCATTCAACAGGACGTTTACGCAAACGGCGGCAAAATGGTTTTAAGAAAAGTAAATCCTGAAATAATGAAAATATTTGAAATGACAGGCTTTGCGAATATTCTAATCATAGAAAACTAAATACAATGTCATTCTTCGGGCGTTTGCTTTTCTGTCATTCTGAACGAATGTGAAGAATCTTGTTAATAACACAATGAGATACTTCGGCTAAAGCCTCAGTATGACTTAACCTTATTTATTAAGGTAATCAACCAAACCTTTTAATGCAAGGAAATAACTGTTTTCTTTAAAACCTATAACCTGTGCAAGACAAACCGCAGACAATAGAGATGTGTGTCTGAATTCTTCTCTTGCGTGGATATTTGTCATATGAACTTCCACAAAAGGAGTCTTGACCGATGCTATTGCATCTCTTATTGCAACACTTGTGTGGGTATATCCTCCCGCATTAATTAACGCACCGTCAAAAGAAGCTGATTTCTGAATTTTATCTATAATATCACCCTCATGGTTGCTCTGAAAAACCTCTAATTCACAAGACAAACTCTTTGCATACTCTTTTAATTTTGCTTCTATCTCATCAAGAGTAACACTGCCGTATTTTTCAGGCTCTCTTGTACCTAACATATTTAAATTCGGACCGTTAATTAATAATAATTTCATAAAAGCTCCTTTTCCTCGATTATACATTATCAAATTAAAATTGAAAAGACAAAACTTTAAAAATTAATAGTTTATGCTAAAATTAAAACAAGAAAAGAGAGGCAATTATGGAACAAAGACGCTGGTACGACAGAGATCCTATTTTAAGCGAAGCACTTGAATTATTAAGGTTATCGCCCGAAAAAACAAAAGAAGAAGCCGCAAATTTTATGATTCAGCTTCAGGAACAGGTTGCAGCAGATGTAATAGACAGAGTTTATGACATTATGCAGACATATCAAGGCAAAGGAAACCGCTGGTACGATAACGATCCTGTTGTTATGAAAGGGATTGAACTTTTAAGAGAAGCGCCTCCAAAAATTCAGAGAGTTGCAGCCTTAAAATTGCTGTTAGCATTAGAACAAAAAAGTTTTGAAGATATAAATTTATAAAATGAAAGACATACAAAATTCAACAGATAACAGAGGTGTAAATATACAAAAAGTCGGGATAAAAAATTTGGATATCCCGCTTATTATTCAGCGAAAAGACGAAGAAAATCAGGTGGTAAACGCCGTTGCGACTGCCTGTGTTTCACTTCCCGCAGAATACAAAGGCACACACATGTCGAGATTTGTGGAAGTTCTGAATGAATGGAAGCACAAAAACCTGCTTGGTGTCGATATTAAAGGTTGTGTAAGTGCTTTTGTTGAGAAACTGAATGCAAAAAGCGGTTATTTAAAATTTGAATTTAAGTATTTTTTGGATAAAACCTCTCCCATTACAAAAAGCGTTTCAACTATGTGCTATGATTGTTCTTTTGAAGGTTATCTTGAAAATTACGGAGAAGAAGACGAAGATTACAAATTCGTACTCGGGGTAAAAGTTCCGATAACCACACTCTGCCCGTGTTCAAAGGAAATATCCGATAACGGAGCACATAATCAACGGGCAATAGTTTCCGTCAAAGTTTCTTATGATAATGACGAACATATCTGGCTTGAAGATTTAATCGAAATGGTTGAAAAGAATGCCTCCTGCGAATTGTTCCCTATTTTAAAGAGGGAAGACGAAAAATACGTTACTGAAAAAGCCTACAACAATCCGAAATTTGTTGAGGATGTTTTACGTGACGTTGTTTTAAACCTCAGAGAAAACGAAATCGTAAATTCCTTTGAAGTCGAATGCGAATCTATGGAAAGTATACATAACCACTCAGCATGGGCCTATCAGGCAGAGTAAATTACCCGCTGACACCTATATTACGCCTTACCGCTACCGGTCTGTACCTCTCCTCCGGTCCCACCAAATGATTGCGACAAATTAGCTACATCGGCTGCAAAACCGTCATATTCAGCTTGTTTTGTTTCTGCTTCCGCTGTCGCAGATACAGCATTAGCATTTAACATTTCAGAATTTTGTTCAAACAATTCTGCTTTGCCTTGTGCTTCTGCTGCTTTCTTAGCTTCTATTGCAGACATTACGCCTGTTGTTATAGCCATCGCTAATGCAGCGCCGTAAATAATATAATTCCAGTATTGAATACCGCTTACAGCCATACCTGAAACACACTGTAATCCGGTTAATGCGGCACCTGCAATTGATAAGTACATCGCAATTTTGTTCTGCTTATCCACAGATACTGCCTGTTGTGCATACGGAACCATTTGATTACTTATATCTATTTTCTTACTAAATTCATTGACGTTATTCGGAATTGTTCCGCCGTTCGCATAAATATCATCAGCTATTTCTGTCAATTCTTGTCCGGTTTCGCTTCGTACTTGAGCCGATTGATGTGCCGCAATTTCGGATAAGCCCTGATTACTTTCTGCAAGAGCTCCTGATACAGCATCACTCAATGCAGCTTTACCTTCATTTTCTTCAATTACACTCAGCGCATTTTCATACTGCATTGCAGCATACTCTTTCTGCTGATCTGCTTCCATCATTTTTGCATTGAAATCATATTCAAATTCTTTTTGTGTTTGCTGAATAACTTTATTTTGATCCGCAATAGATTTCTTTTGAGCAGCACGGGTAATAAACATAGATGCCATACCCATAGCAGCAGATACTGCCTGCATAATAGCATGCGGGGTACTTCCCGGACCTGACCCCATATTATCGCCATCTTCAGGTTTTGTTAATTTACCGGTCTCAGAATCTTTTACAAGCCCGGATTCTTTTCCAAATAAACTCTTGCCTCCGGAACCTTTTGCCTTGGCAATACCACCAAAAAAGCTGCCATTAGTACTTCCGGAGCCTAAAAAGCCTCCGACTACCGAACCAACAGCACTTCCGGCACCAAGTCCCAAACTCGTTCCGGCTGCACCGCTTTTCAGGTTCTTCTGGTCTATTTCATATTCGGTATTATCCGATTTCCAGTCTTCAAGAAAACCATTCCAACGAGAAGAGTTTGCAACCTGCGCACCTATACCGGTATCATCTGTACCGTTTAGATAATTCAGGTAGTAATCTCTGGCCTGATCGTATGTTAGGTTTTCTACGTTTATTGCCATCTTGCTCTCTTTGGATTATTAAATATTAGGCATACTTTTGTGCCTAATAATATAAAGTAGTTTGAAACCTCATGATTTCAAGTATTTCAACATGTTTTACAAAACTTAACATATGTAATTTTACTGCGTTTTCCATGTCCGCAATTTGCAAAGTTTTTCAATTTTTTATAAAATTCCGTTTTTAAAATCTTTACAAATATTTACATAAAACTTTTTTATGATGTATCCAAAATACAAATATCTGCTAAAATTGTATTATGAAAGAAGATGATATCATACATTCTATACAACAGACATTGAGCTCCAAATACATTGGAGACGATTGTGCCTGTTTAAGAGATTTGGGAATTGTTGTAACGCAAGACAGTCTTGTTGAAGACACTCATTTTAAACGCAATTTTATATCTCCGTATCAGCTCGGATATAAATCTATTGCAGTTAATATGAGCGATATTTACGCATCTGGTGCAGATCCGATTTATTTGACAATAGCCGCATCTTTTCCGAATGATATTACAAAGCCCTACATTTTAGATTTTATGAACGGCTGTAAAGATGCCGCAAAACCGGCGCAAATTGTCGGAGGAGATATAACCGGCTCGGATAAAATTTTTATTTCCGTTTCCGCTATCGGAAGACTTAACGGAAAGCATATTTCTTCTCGTTCCGATGCAAAAGTCGGATACAAAATAGTTACAAGCGGAGAACACGGCTCAAGCGGTGCCGGATTATATATGCTTTTTCACAATATGTTAAGCCCGAAAAGATTTATAGAAAAACATTTGATGCCAAAGCCTGCCTGCAAATTCTCTTATGAAATTTCATCAAGAATTTGCGATGATTACGCAATGATGGATACATCTGACGGACTTATGGATGCATTACTCAAAATTGCACAGGCAAGTAACGTAAAAATGTGCATCGATTTTGACAAAATTCCTTATGACAAAGAGCTGGAAATTCTTTTCCCTGAAAGTTATACAAACTTTGTTTTCTTTGGCGGAGAAGATTATCAGCTTGTTGCGGCAGTTCCGGAATACATGCTGAAAAATATTTCAGATTGCCACGTTATAGGTGAAGTTAAAGAAAAAGCACCTGATGATGATTACGTAGAAATTAATTACGGAGACAAAATT
>Ga0310696_10009619_pt1 | contig 11167 bp, 8 predicted proteins | sample AusTroGonzalo_MG_4_FD_203885 | JGI IMG/M metagenome (GOLD analysis project Ga0310696, IMG submission 203885) | Bovine rumen microbial communities from tropical cattle in Woodstock, Queensland, Australia - Gonzalo_02 (v2) (version 2) | ecosystem: Host-associated > Mammals > Digestive system >...
AAAGGACAAATTGTACGGCATGTACAGTGCTACCAACGGCGCACAGATAATGCCCAATGTGTTCTCCAACGCTCGCTGGACACCCTTTTTCGTTTTACTACAGCACCACAAAACCCAAAAATGGGGTATGGTCAACGGCAATGGCGAAGTGATTGTGCCTTTCGAATACGACGAGATGACCTATTTCACACCTTCCGACGCCGTGGTCAAGGCCTTGAAAGTGCCTAACCGTCTGTGCAAAGCCAACAAAGGCGGCAAATGGGCTGTGTACGACCACAACGGCGTAATGCTGCTGCCGCACAACTACTCCGTCAAGGACGCCGAGCTCAACAACGCCATGATGCTTATTCCGCGCTACTCCTTTGCTCACTATCTGCGTGCCAGAGCCGATTTTCTTATAAAAACCAAAGGCGAGTTCGAGACCTCATCCGAATTCGAGGCACGGCAGAAAGACCAGAACCTGCAAACGGCCTACATCGAGAAAGAGCTTGCCAACGCCGACAAGGAATTCCTCGCCGACCAGCTGCGCAAAAACACCCTCGACCTCGTTCTCTCGCCCTACGACGCCGACAACTCATGCTTCACCATCACCACCCCGAAACTGCCAACCAACAGCTACAAAATCGTCATCAAGCGCGACGACGCCCGCGATTTCAAAGAACAGTTCCAGTCCATCAAGGAAAAAGCCATAAGCTCCGCAAAATGCTTCATCGCCAACGATGCCTTCGCCATTGCCGAGATGCGTTTCGAACTCTCCGACGGACGTTCCTTCACCTACACCAACCCCGATGCCGAGGGCTACACCGACCGTCTTTTCCCGATAGAAACTCTTAAATAATAAATACCGATATGAAGAAATATTTCAAAACATTAGTGCTGTTTGCCTTTGTGGCAGGATTTTTCGCCGCTCAGTCGCAAACCGTTATAGAATACCGCCGTCCTGTGATGATTGGCGTAAAAGGCGGTGCCGTTAGTTCAGGATTCCTCAAAGGCTCCGCCAACGACGCGGCTCTCCCATCCCCTCCCGACCCGATATGGGGCTACAGCTTCGCCCTCACCCTGGACGCTCCCATGACCAGCATGTTGGACGTTTTCCTCGAAATGCCCGGATACAAGAGGCACGGCTACAAAATAGCCGAATACAACCACCAGTACAACACCTCCGAAGTTGTTGATGTTCATACCCTTAGCCTTCTCTTTGGAGGTAATTTGTACCTTGCCAAAAAGATGTTCTACATAGGGGCTTTCTTCTCTATGGATTTCGACATTGCCGCCAAACGTCATACATACGCAACTTCCGACTACTCAGGACCTTCCGAGGACACCAAAATCAAATTCGGCGACATGAACGTGATGAACTTCAGCATCGGCATGGAAGTGGGTTTCAACATCTCCGACTACGTGGTGCTTTACGGCCGCGGCACTCTTGGACTGCTCCGATGCCCTTTCGAAAAGGAATATCAGGAAGCCAACAACCTGCCTTACGTAACCCCCGGCAGCTGGGAATTTGGCATTCGTGTGCCTTTTGCCAAATATAGAAGCTGATAAACAAAAAATGACGGTGGCGGCAGTGCCTTTTTGACAAAAACACCCGTCCATCTCATTTTTTTTTCGTATCTTTGCAAAACCGAAACAATAAAGAAAAATAATACACACAACAATGAAAAAAGTACTTTTAATCCTATGTTGCGCCGCTCTTTGCGGTAGCGTTATTGCCCAAAACGAGGCAAAAAAAGACGAGCAAAAAGACAGTGGTTACGTGTTCACCACCGTTAAGGAAATCCCCATCACACCAGTGAAAAACCAATACAAAGCCGGCACATGCTGGTGCTACAGCGGACTGGGATTCATCGAAGCCGAACTCCTCCGCATGGGCAAAGGCGAATACGACCTCTCCGAAATGTACATCGTTTACAACACCTACATCGACCGTGCCAAAGCAGCAGTGCGTACCCACGGCGACGTGTCGTTCTCGCAGGGCGGCTCTTTCTACGATGTAATCTACGGTATGAAAACCTTCGGCCTCGTTCCTGAAGAAGAGATGCGTCCCGGACAGGAATACGGCGACACCCTCTCCGACCACAGCGAACTCTCCGCTTTCGCCGACGCCGTTGTTGGCATAGTGGCCAAAGGCAAACTCAAAAAAATGCAGGTAGGCAAAGACGGTATGCTGCTGTGGGAGAAAGTTCTCCGCAACATCCACGAGACCTATCTCGGCAAATGCCCCACCGAATTCAAATACAAAGGCAAAAAATACACTCCCAAGTCGTTCTACGAAAGCCTCGAGCTCAACCCCGACGACTATATCTCCATCACTTCCTACACTCACCACCCCTTCTACGAAAAATTCGTCCTCGAAATTCAGGACAACTGGCGCTGGAGCCAATGCTACAACGTGCCTCTCGATGAGTTTATGGAAATCTTCGACTACGCCATCGACAACGGCTACACCATTGCATGGGGCAGCGACGTTAGCGAAGAAGGTTTCCGCATGGGCCGCAAGAGCGGTGCCTGCGTGCTCCCCGACCTCGAAGCCAAAAGCGCCAACCTCGGCAGCGACATGGCTCACTGGACTGGCCTAAAACCCTCCGAACGTAAGAGCGAAGCCGAAAAACACCCCACTCCCCAACGCTGGGTAACCCAGGAAGAACGCCAGCAGGCTTACGACAACTGGGAAACCACCGACGACCACGGCATGCTTATCTACGGCAAAGCCACCGACCAGATGGGCAACGAATACTACATGGTGAAAAACAGCTGGGGCGACTACGGCACATACCACGGCATGTTCTACGCCAGCAAAGCTTTCGTGCGTTACAAAACAATGAACATCGTTGTGCATAAAGACGCCATCCCCGACGCTATCAAAGCTAAACTGGGACTGCCCACCAGCAACAAAAACGCCAAAAAAGGCAAAAAGAAATAAGTAAGGGTTTCACCCCTCGAAAAACGCCGCGGCATTTCTGCCACGGCGTTTTTTTTTGCAGCTTTGGATTTATTTTTGTATCTTTGCAGAGTGAAACCCAATACCAAACCCAGAATGGAAAAAGCATCTAAAACCCCTGCCGGAGCGTCTTTTGCCACAACTTTTGTGCAAAAAATCATCCTTGTAGCAACACTGCTCTTGTCTGCACACACAACTCTGCTGGCACAGGTGCCCGAACGTCTTATCCCAGTGAACGTTACCGCTCTGGAAGCCGTGGATATGACAAAATTCCCAAAAAGCGACAACCCTTGGGATAACTTAGACAACCCCGACACCACGCTACGTTTCACCGCCTGCAAGGGCGACACCTCGCTGATAGGTTATGTGTTAGAGGAGAAAAACGAAATACCCTTACCCTTAATTCCGTTCTATGTAAAGGATGCTTCAGCCAAACCTTATCATCCTTCCTTGGAAGACGTGCAACGCACCGAAGTGCTGTTTGCCGAAGTGCTGAATTATCGCACCGACTCGGCAAAGCAGGTGCCGCGAGTGTTCCTCGCACCACACTTTTACCAATATATCCGACAGTACATCTTCTACCTGAACGAACAAAACGACACCTGCGTGTATATCAATCTCATCCATTTCAAGAATGCAGCAAATCAGGATTATGACATTGACCGCCGGTTTATAGACGTCCTCGACGGTGGCGACCACTACTGGCATGCAAAAATAAACCTCACCAAACGTCAACTGCTCGACTACAACATTAACGGCCCGTTAGTACATGTGTATAACGGACGGAACAGCGAGCCTATAGGTCTGTATTATAAAACGTTGAACTGCGGAGATCGCTACAAATATTACTCCGTAGAACGATTCAATTACCGTGAATACCCCAAAGCAGTAGAGCGGCAGCTACCGCCACGCCACGACAATCGCGGTGTTTCTTGCGTGTACCACATCAAAAAAGGACTACGGAAATACTACTCAGTAGAATTCGGCGACGGTGTTACTCTTACATATCGCTCAAACGGCAAGTTAATCTCCGTTGCCACCGACGACGATGTCGCAGGTCTTTCCAACGAAGATTTGTCGCTTTTCCCCTGCGCGGACACTCTCGTCAATGCCATAGAGAGGGATATGCGCGCCATCGGTCGCGATTTCCGCAAATACGGCACCATAATGTGGATTGAAAAAATCAAAGGTTGTTATGTGATAGCTGCAAGTTACGAGTCCCCCACTCCTATATACGGAATGGTTGCCTATTACACTTTCGACCGCAAAGGCCAAATCTCGGGCGTTTTACGTCGATGGAGCAGATATTAAAAACCAGACCGAGTGTTCCCCGCCCACACGCATGGCTAAACAAAAATCCCAACTCCATCAAGGGCCCCCTTTCTGTAACGAATGAACCCTGTCAGGGGTTCCTTTCCGCAACTATGACATACCATACCAAGCCACATCCCCAACCCCAACAGGGTTTGCCTTTCCGTAACTAAGCGGAGAAAAACATAAAGCCTTTCCGTAAATAGATGGGACATGGCGAAGCGTAGAACCCCTTTAGTGGTTACCTTTCCGTAAAAAAAAGCCGCAACGGAAATCCGTTGCGGCTTTTTTATGTCATATATATACTGTTAGAGCTTAAATCCAATGGTAGTAACAAACAAGTTGCTATGATTGGTGTAATGAATAATATTGCCGCTGTAGGTAGCAAAAGCGTCCATATCCTTGCTCACAGTGTTTGCGTAGGCAAAATCCAAGAAGAAATGCCTGCTCTGGTATCCGAAACCGCATGCCAGCGACAAAGCCTCGGCGTTTTTAAACTCGTTGTTCTCGAATTTCTTATAAGGATTGCTGAAATAAGCCATACCGGCGCGCAGCACCCAGTGACGCACGTTGAGCGAGCCTCCCACGCGTAACACATGGCCTCCGCGGTAAGCCTCGTCAATCTGCATATTCATCCTGTTGCGCCAGCTCTCGTAGTTCAGGTCGGAGAAATTATCTCCCAGAGGAGCCATGCTCATGTTGCTGTAGTTCGAAAATTCGTAGTCAACATCCACGCTGCCGGCCATCGATGAGGCTTGGTTGCCGAAAGTAGCTCCCAAGCTGGCTATCAGTTTCATAGGAGTGCGGAAATTGTATGCTCCCTCGCTTTCCAAAGAATAGGAGAAAGCCCCGTTTTCGCTGTTGGTCATGCGGGTGTAATACAGGTCCTTAACCTCGTAGTAAGTAGGTGTGTGGAAAGCCAGACCTATGCGAAACATCTCCACCGGACGGTAGATGGCACCAATCTTGAAATTGATACCGGTGGCGTTTACTTCGTAGTTCTCGGTGAAATCGAAATAGTCGCCGGTGTTTTCGGCAGTTTCACGATAAGTGGAAACACTGTTGTACGAAAGTATAGGAATGCCTATTGTAGCACCAACATAAAATTTGTCGCCATAGTTGCCCGAAAACGAGATAGGTATCTCGCTAATTCCGCCGCTTGTGGTGAAATAGCGTTCCTGTGTCTGTTGGTTTACGCTGCCAGAGAAATTGTTGAAAAACCTGCTTCCGCCGGGCAATGTATCCAAAAGGTAGGTATTGTATGCCAATTGTGTGGTAAACTCATCCAATCCGCCTTCGTTGGCATCGTCGCACCAAGTGTCGAGCAACGAGAAGGGTGTTACATCGCCATGCACGTATGAGCGTCCGTTGAAGCTTTTCAGACGTGTCATGCCTATGCCGAACTGGAACGAGTGCCACGACGACTCGTCGGAGACATCGGTAGGCACTGCCAACAGTATCTCGAAACTACCTATTTTGAAAGTAGTGCGCGATGCGTTGGACTGCAGGCCCATATAGGAACTTGTTGTGGGAGCATAGTCGATAGTCGGGGTGAACGACAGGCGCGAGGAATAGAAGAATCCTAAACCGGCGGGGTTGTAGCTTGCCGCTGTAAAATCGCCGCCAAGTGCTCCTATTGCACCGGCACGACCCACATACGATGCCGTTCCGTTCAATCCCAAATAACTGAAATTAAAGACATCCAATACAGGAGAATCCAACTGAATATTTTCCTGAGCACTAACCCCTGCCGACAATAGCAGAGCTGTGGCCACTGTTAAAAATCTGCGTTTCATATCGATATAATTTTATCTAAATCAATAATTTAATTCATTTCGTTTCATTCTTATCGACGGCCACCGCCACCACGGCTGCTGCCACTGTGGCTGCCGCCAGACGAGTGCGACGAGCCACCGCCTCTCGACGAGCCGCCACCGCTGTAGCTCGAACCGCTGCTATGGCTTGAGCCGCTGCTGCGGTACGACGACGAAGAACTCGAGCTGCTACGTGAGGATGACGAGGGCGAGCTGCTACGGTACGACGAGCCGCTGTTGCTGCTACGGCTGCCCGAAGAATAGCTCGACGACGAATTGCTACGGCTGCTCGACGGTGTGCTTAATGTGGATGCGCTGTTGCGAGAAGAGTAGTTTGTGCCACCGGAACGGCTGCTGCTGCTACGGCTGCTGCTGGTGTTACCCGTCGTAACGGTGCTTTGTGTGCTCTCAGAACGCGACGGCGTTGTGTATTGACTGTTGCGTGTTGCCGTTGCCTCGGTAGGACGCGAGTATCTTGTGGAACCCGACACCGTGGAGCTTTGGCGAGAAGAGGATGTGCTATTTTCCAGACGCGAATTGCTGCTTGTGCCACGGCTGCTGGTTGTTGTGCCGTTGTTGTAACGCGAGTTGCCGCTTGTGGTATTGTTTACCGCTGTGCCACGGCTGTTGGTGGTTGTGCCGTTGTTGTAGCGCGAGCTGTTAGTAGCCTGGCCACGGCTGTTGGTGTTGGTGGCACGGGTGTTCAAATCCACACCATAGCGGCGCGACGAAGTGGTCGATGTTGCAGAACGTGCAGCTCCCGACGAACGCGATGCCGAGAACGAGTTGCTGCCTGTGCGGGCGAGATTGGAGGTGTATCTTGCCGAGCTGTTGCGGGTCTGAGCTTCGTATTTCATACCAAAATTACGCGAGTTGGTGTTAGGCACTGCCACACGGCCCATAGTGCGGTTGGTGCTGCGTCCGCTATATGTTGCGGCACCGTAGCTGCGGTTGCCGAAGTAGAACGAGCCGCGGTCGTAGCTGTTGTAGTAGTGGTGGCTGTTCCATGCCATTTGGTGATGGTGGTGTCCGCCAAAATACGGGTGATGGTGGTGGTGATGGTGTGCATAGTGGTGGTGGTACGGATTCCAGGGATGGTAATGATGGTAGTAGTGCGGACGATACCAGTACCAGTCGTAGTACGGGTCGTAACCCCAGCTCCAGGCAAGACCGTAGGCTCCATAATAATACGGACGGTAGTACCAAGTGGGATACCACCAAGTATAGCCCAGATAAATGCTAACACCCCAAAGATCGGGATCGTTGGTGTACCAATACATGTTGGTGTAGTAGTCGTCGTAATATCCGGCACCTACCACAGGTCTGTAGAAACGACGCAGGCGTGCAGCGTAAGCATAGTCGTAATAGTCATCGCTGCTGTAAACCACAGTAACGTGCTTGGTTTTCTGCTCCGGTTCCTCGCCGTTTAACTCAACAGCAACATACTCCTCTTTTACCGAATCGGTAGTAACAGTCTGACGCTGCACACCGGTGTAATTTTCGGAGCTTTTTTTGCTATTTTTTGAGGGAGAATAGTAAGTTTCGTCGTAAACTTGTGCAGTGGCAGTGGCTGCAAAAGCAAAAAGTGCCACAAAAGTTACGGCTTTCATCGCATTGAATATCAAAGCTTTCATTTTATTTTTCATCTTTTGATCCTCCATTAAATTTTATTTATTTGCAATATTTTAGTAACTTTGCAATTGCAAAACTTTCGGCAAAAATACAAAATATTTTTGGATTTTTCGCAAGTTTTTAAACAAATATGATTATTTAACAAAGTTTATAATGGCAAAAGATTTCGTAAAACGCTCCGAGAACTACTCGGAATGGTACAATGAGCTGGTTACGCGCGCCGATTTGGCAGAGACCTCGGCAGTGCGCGGATGTATGGTAATAAAACCTTATGGCTACGCCATCTGGGAGAAAATGCACGACGCTTTGGACAAGATGTTCAAGGAAACAGGGCATGTCAACGCTTATTTCCCTCTTTTCATACCTAAATCGTTTATGTGCCGCGAGGCCGAACATGTGGAGGGTTTCGCCAAGGAGTGCGCCGTGGTTACACACTACCGTCTGAAAAACGACCCCGACGGCAACGGCGTGGTGGTGGACCCCGAAGCACGTCTGGAGGAGGAACTGATTGTGCGTCCCACCTCGGAGACTATCATCTGGAACACCTACCGCAACTGGATTAAGTCGTACCGCGACCTGCCCATCCTGTGCAACCAGTGGGCCAATGTGGTGCGTTGGGAGATGCGTACACGTATGTTCCTCCGTACCGCCGAATTCCTCTGGCAGGAAGGCCACACCGCCCACGCCACCAAAGAGGAGGCCGTGGAAGAGGCAAAACGTATGCTCGAGGTTTATGCCGACTTTGCCGAAAACTGGATGGCAATGCCCGTTACCAAAGGCGTAAAATCGCCCAACGAACGTTTCGCCGGAGCTCTGGACACCTACTGCATCGAGGCTATGATGCAGGACGGCAAGGCACTTCAGGCAGGCACCTCGCATTTCCTCGGACAGAATTTCGCCAAGGCTTTCGACGTTAAGTTCCTCAGCAACGAAAACCAGCTGGAATACGTGTGGGCCACCTCGTGGGGTGTGTCCACCCGACTGATGGGCGCTCTTATCATGACCCACTCCGACGACAACGGCCTTGTGCTGCCGCCTAAGCTCGCCCCCACTCAGGTTGTAATCATACCCATCTACAAAACTCCCGACCAACTGCCAATGATTTCAGAAAAAGCGTTGGAAATCAAGGCCAAGCTCGAAGCTATGGGCCTCACCGTGAAATACGACGACCGCGACTCCTTCAAGCCCGGCTGGAAATTCAACGAATACGAGTTCAAAGGCGTGCCCGTGCGTATCGCCATCGGTCCCCGCGACCTTGAACAAGGCACCGCCGAGATTTGTCGCCGCGACACTTTGGAGAAAGCCTCCTGTCCGCTCGACGGCATCGAAAAACGTGTGAAAGACCTCATGGACGAGATACAGAAAAACCTCTTTGCCAAAGCCGCCACCTACCGCGCTGAAAACACCCGCAAGGCCGACACTTGGGAGGAATTCAAGGAAATCCTCGACACCAAAGGCGGTTTCATCCTCGCCCACTGGGACGGCACCACCGAAACCGAAGAACGTATCAAGGAAGAGACCAAGGCCACTATCCGCTGCATCCCCTTCGACGCTGTGGAAGAGGAAGGCAAGTGCATCTATTCCGGCAAGCCCAGCCACCGCAGGGTGATTTTCGCAAGAGCCTATTAAACTAGTTGAAAGTTTATAGTTGAAAGTTGAACTTGGGCGGTTGCCGGTAATTTGGAGTCAGAAATTTAGATTTTTTTTGCAGGGGCGTCTTTATGACGGCCCCTTTTTTGTTGAAAGTTGAGAGTTGAAAGTTGAAATTTTAGCGGGGCTTCGACGGGCTCAGCCACCGCAAAAAAGTTGAGAGTTGAAAGTTGAAATTACTGGCAACTGACAACTGGCAACTGACAACTGGCAACTGGAAACTGGCAACTGACAACTGGAAACTAGGAACTGACCACTGGCAACTAACCACTGGCAACTGGCAACTGACCACTGGCAACTGACAACTATCCCCCAAACACCTCAAAAATAGAGTCTTGGGGCACGTCGCCTTCCAGATGCATCGGTGCTTTGCCTACGGGGTGCTGGAAATCGAGATAGCGGGCGTGCAGACTTATCGAGGCGTCGGCGTTGGAACGGGGAAAGCCGTATTTCAAATCGCCTTTTATCGGGCAGCCCATATTGGCGAGCTGTGCGCGTATCTGATGGTGTCGGCCGGTCTGCAAATCCACTTCCAGAAGATAATAGCCTCCGTCGCTCCTGCCGAGGGTGCGGTAGTGCAGAATAGCCTCCTTGGCTCCATCGGTGCCCTTGCGCACCACGTACGACTTGTTCTGTTTTTCGTTGCGCAGAAGGAAATCGGTGAGGGTATCCTCCGGCTTGGGCGGTGCGTTTTTCACCACAGCCCAGTACGTCTTGCGTATCTCGTGGCGTTTTATCTGCTCGTTGAGCCGCGAAAGGGCTTTGCTTGTCTTGGCAAAAATCACCAGTCCGCTCACCGGACGGTCGAGACGGTGCACCACGCCGCAGAACACGTTGCCGGGCTTGTTGTACTTGCGTTTAAGATAGTCTTTGATAAGGTCGGCCAGGCAGAGGTCGCCGGTTTTGTCGCCCTGCACTATCTGCGAGGGCAGTTTGTTAATGATTATCAGATGGTTATCTTCGTAAACTATCTGTTTTTCGGAGAAAGGAGCTTCCATCGCTATTTAAGGAAGGCTATTGTGGATATGCCGTTTTTCACGGCAGACTCAAGATTTACGTTGATTTCGGCCTCCAAGGGTATGAACAGGTCCACCCGCGAGCCGAATTTGATGAATCCCAGTTCCTGGTTTTGTTCCACCTTGTCGCCTTCTTTGGAGTAGCACACAATGCGGCGCGCCATGGCTCCGGCTATCTGTCGCAGGAAAATGCGTGTGCCGTCGGCCATCTCCATGCCTATCGAGGAATGCTCGTTAAGCACCGACGACTTGGGGTGCGATGCCACGAAATAGTTGCCCTTGTGGTATTTGACATACACCACCTTGCCCGACACGGGATAGCGGTTTACATGCACATTGGCGGGCGACATAAATATGGACACCTGTCTGCACTTCTGTTTCAGAAACTCGTTTTCGAACACCTCTTCGATAACCACCACACGTCCGTCGGCGGGGGCCACTATCTGTTTGTCGTCGGTGGTGAAGATACGTTTGGGTATCCTGAAAAAGCTGGCGAAAAGCACCGCCGCCACCACCAAAACGCCAATAACGATGTAATCGAACACATTCCACTTCTCGATGGTGAAATGCATAAGCACCGCTATCAGGGCTATAACCAAAAATATTATCAAAACGAGTTTGCGTCCTTCTTTGTGCAGATACATAAGTCGTTGGTTTTATGTGAATAACAAATATTTTATCAAAAGATATCCCAGCAGGAACGGTGTGGACATGAGCAGGCTGTCGAAACGGTCGAGCAGGCCGCCGTGACCGGGCATTATCTTGCCGGTGTCCTTAAGTCCCATGCTACGTTTGAACAT
>Ga0310696_10009621_pt1 | contig 11166 bp, 10 predicted proteins | sample AusTroGonzalo_MG_4_FD_203885 | JGI IMG/M metagenome (GOLD analysis project Ga0310696, IMG submission 203885) | Bovine rumen microbial communities from tropical cattle in Woodstock, Queensland, Australia - Gonzalo_02 (v2) (version 2) | ecosystem: Host-associated > Mammals > Digestive system >...
TGGCCTTCTTTGAACTTTTTACGACGACAGTGCCTGCATCGTCAAAGGGGCGAAGAGGGTGATACGGAAGTTCGGGATGAAGGACAAGGTGCAACCTCTTGAAAGTTTTGCGCCTTATGTATAGAAAAGATTTTTTAATTTTGCAGCAGAAAAGATGATGACCTTGACCCGAACATACAGTCCTGTGGAAATATCCGTGAGATACACGCGATACGCGGAGACATGCGGCTTCACCGGTCACGAGCACTACGCCGACCTGAAAATCATCAACATGAAAGCACCGAGTAAGCGAGAACAAAAACAAGCTTGCTTGATTTTTGTCGAGCGTGAGGTGCTTCGAGACGAAGTCTCAACATACGGCCGCCTGTACGACCCCGTGATCGCCCGTTTCTTCTCGCCCGACAACTTCGTGCAGGCGCCGGAGTTCACGCAGAGCTACAACCGGTATTCGTACTGTCTGAACAATCCGTTGCAGTGGGTGGACCCGAGCGGGGAGGAACTGTTCGCGCCTTGGTACAGGGATTTTGAAAGCAGCTATCTTATTGGTCAACACGGACAAGTTTTACGTGACATTACAGTAATCCTTCGAAGAACTAATGAGACATGGCGGATGGCGGAGGCCTCGTGTTCCCAAGTGATAAAAAGTGCCTTTGCCGTGTCATATTAAGTCTCAAAAAAATAGTATCTTTGCCGCCGATAAAAAAATTTGTAGTTTTTTGAAACTAATTGCGTCTAAGAGAAAAAACGTCATACAGAGATACTATAGTTATTAATAAAAACAAGCGTTTATGAAAAAAGTATTATTGTTTATCGCGGCCGTTTTCTGCGCGTTGGCCGTTTTCGCGCAGAAGGGTGACCTGAACCTGAACGACCCCATCAAGGCAGACCCGAACGTGGTCATTGGAAAACTGGACAACGGCTTGACCTATTACATCCGCAAGAACTCCTACCCGAAAGACCGCGTGGAGTTCCGTCTCGCAGTGAACGCCGGCTCCAACCAGGAGAACGACAACCAACAGGGTTTGGCGCACTTCACCGAGCACATGGCCTTCAACGGTATCGAGGGTTTCCCGAGCAACAGTGTGGTCGATCACCTGCGCAGCAAGGGCGTGGTTTTCGGCGCTGACCTCAACGCCTACACCAGCTTCGACGAGACGGTCTATATGATTCCCATGCCGCTCGACGATCCCGGTAACATCGACCTCGGTCTCAAGATCCTCCGTGGATGGGCAGCCGGTCTGCTTTACGACAACAAGGAGATTGATGAAGAGCGCGGTGTCATCATCGAGGAATACCGTCTTGGTTTGGGTGCCGACGACCGTATGCGCAAAGAGTACTGGCCCATCCTTATGGCTGGTTCCCGTTACGCTGACCGTCTGCCTATCGGTAAATTGGATATTCTGCAAACATTTGATTATCAAGTGATTAAAGATTTCTACCACGATTGGTATCGTCCTGATTTGCAGGCTGTTATCGTGGTTGGCGACATTGATGTGAAAGTGGTGGAAGAGAAGATCAAAGCCATGTTCAGCAACATCCCCGCCAAGCAGAACCCTCGCAAGAAAGAGACATACGGCATTGCTCCTAACAAAGAACCCCTCGTGGCTGTCTGCACCGACAAAGAGGCCACTGGTAACCAGGTGGAACTCATCCGCAAGCATAAACACACCCCGATGAAAACCATCGGCGACTTCCGTCAACAACTCTGCATCGACCTCTACAACGCCATGTTCGACGCTCGTCTCGAAGAGATGACCCAAGATCCGAAATGCCCGTTCATCGGTGCTGGTGCCGGCTACGGTGATTTCATCGGCAACACCGACGCTTACGCTGCTATGGCTATGGCCAAGGAAAACCGCATTCCCGACGCTTTGCGCGTACTCCTGCAAGAGGACTACCGTGTGCTGAAATATGGTTTCCTGCAAACTGAATTCGACCGCGCGAAAGAGGAACTCTTAGAACGTTACGACAAGGCTGCCAAAGAGGCCGACAAGACCGAATCCGCTCGTTTTGCCAGCCAATACATCAACAACTTCTTGCGTCAAGACCCCATCCCGGGTGCAAAACGTGAGAACAACTACGCTAAGAAACTCATCGAAGGCATCACTTTGGAAGAAGTTAACGCTTTGGCCAAGAATTGGGTTACTGAAGACAATATGGTGGCTATCATCACCGCTCCCGACAAAGAGGGTGTGACCGTTCCTACCAAGGATGAAATCCTCAGCATTTTGAAAGACAAATCATTAGCTAACGTTCAACCTTATGTTGATACCTACAAAGATCAGGAAATCTTGGATAAAAACACTCTGAAAGCCGGCAAGATCACCTCTGTGGAGAAAATCGACGCTGTGGGTGCCGAAAAGTGGACACTTTCCAACGGTATTACTGTCTATTTGAAGAAAACTGACTATAAGAACGACGAAATCCTCTTCAGCGCCAGCAGTAAGGGTGGTAAGACCCTCTATCCTGTGAAAGACCTCGCTTCCGCTGACTTCGCCGCTGAAATCATCGACCGTGGCGGTATCGCCGGTTTGGACTACAACTCCTTGATGAAGAAGATGAAAGGTAAAAACGTGGGTGTCTCTCCCGACATCAACCTGCTGACCGAAGGCTTCTCCGGTTCTTCTTCCCCGAAAGACCTGGAGTTCTTCTTCCAATACCTCAACGCCTTCTTCACCAACCCTCGTATCGACGAAAACGCTTTCCAATTGGTGATGGACGAGACCAAAGAGCAACTCAAGATGATCACCGCTCAACCGATGTACAAATATTTGGGCAAATTCCTGGAAGCTGCCTTCAACTACGATCCTTACATGAAGCAGATGTTCTCCATGGATGACGATTATCTCGCTCAGGTGAACTTCAACCGCGCCGTCCAGATCTACAAAGAGCGTTTCGCCAACCCCGCTGACTTCACCTTCTACTTCGTGGGTAACTACGACGAAAAAGAGATGAAAGAGTATGTGGAACTCTACCTCGGTTCTATGAAGACTGATCCCAGCAAAAAGGAGAACTACAACCTCAATGTGTTGAAACCGCGTCCTGAGAAAGCCACCACGCAAACCGTCTATGCCGGTACCGAGGAACAGGGCTGGATGGGCATGATGATCATCAACCCGATTGACTGGAACTATCGCAATTCTATCATCGCTGAGATGGTTGGCGAAGCTTTGGACATCCAATTCGTGCGCATCGTGCGTGAGAAGATGGGTGATGTCTATTCCCCGATGGTGCAGATGGGCGCCAGCAAACTGCCTCATCCTGAGATGAACCTGATGATTCTGTTGGGTTGCGACCCTGTGAAAACCGACAAACTGGCCGACGCCAGCTTGAAGATCCTCAACGACTTCAAAGCCAAAGGTCCCGACAAGAAAACAATGGAATTGGTGAAGAAGCAGATGATTAGCACCCGCGCCAAGAACATCCAAACTAACCGCTTCTGGCTCAACTACATCAGCGGTAAAGTCAACCAAGGTGAAGAACTTATCGCTCCTTCCGAATACGACAACGTCGTCAATTCCGTCACCAAGAAAGAGATGGTGGAATTCATGAAGAAGTACTTCAAACCCGAAATCTACACCCGCGCCGACATGCACCCGACAACGATGCAGAAATAGTAAGGTTTGCGATTAAAAAGACAAAGGGACGGAGCGTTGAGCTTCGTCCCTTTTTGTATTCAGAGCAAAGAGACAATAATTCTATATAAGGCTTATTGCCGTCTTCAGCCCATCGATGGCGGCGCTCATGATGCCTCCGGCGTAACCTGCACCTTCGCCAATGGGGTAGATACCGGACACTGAAGAGATTCTCTCTTCGTTGCGGAGAATGCGCACCGGAGAGGAAGAACGGGTTTCCACGCCCGTCAGCACGGTATCTACATTAGCAATGCCGGGCAGCTTGCGGTCGAGCAGCGGCAACGCTTCGCGCAAGGCGTGAACGGCGTAATCGGGCAGACAGCGTTTGAAGTCGCCGTAGTAGAGTCCGTGCGGATAAGAGGGCACCACTTTGCGGTGGCGCGTAGCGATTTGTCCTTTCAGAAACTCGCCCACGAGATTGCCCGGTGCGCGTCCGTCGCCTGCCATCCGGAAGGCCAGTTGTTCGTATTTCTCCTGATAGTCAATGCCATCCAAGACCGAACCTTGCAGAAAATCCTCCGGTGTGACGCTCACCAAAAGCGCGCTGTTGGCGTTGGCTTTGTCGCGTTTGTGCTCGCTCATGCCGTTGGTGACAATCGTGCCCTCCTCACTTGCAGAGGCCATCACGGTGCCGCCAGGACACATGCAGAAGGTATAGACTCCGCGGTCTTTGAGATGCACCACCCCCTTGTAGGAAGCGGGCGGCAGCAAATTGGCAGCCTGCCCGTACTGCATCCGGTTAATGTCGCGCTGCAAATGCTCCATCCGCACCCCGATGGAGAACCCTTTGGGCTCCATAAGCACCCCTCGGGCATGCAACATGCGGATGGTGTCGCGGGCAGAATGCCCAAGACCTAGCAACAAATACTTGGTTACAAAGGTTTTATCGTTATTGCAATGAATTCTTAACTCCTCGCCATCTTTATCAAAAGCATCGAAAATGGTGTTGAAATGGAACTCTCCGCCCAGACTCTCAATCTCGGTGCGAATGTTTTTGACCACCTTCGAGAGATAGTCGGTACCCACGTGCGGATTTTGCTGGTAGGTAACCTCCTCAGGAGCACCATGTTGATAGAATTCATTGAGAATGAACTGGTTATATTCGCTATTAACGTTCGTATTCAGCTTGCCGTCGGAAAAGGTGCCGGCACCGCCTTCGCCAAACTGGACGTTGGAGTTGGGATTCAGCACTTTGGTCTGCAAGAAAAGCTGCACCGACTGCTGCCGCTCCTCGATGCGCACGCCCCGCTCGATGATGATGGGGTGCGCGCCGCAGCGGGCGAGATAGAGTGCGGCAAACATTCCCGCTGGTCCGAAACCGACCACTACGGGCTGCCGGTCGTGCTGCCACCTCGGATACGCCATCTCCTGAACCGCAACACACTCCGTAGCATCAGGACTGTTCAGCAAAGAGCAGTAACTGTCGGGGATTGTAACCTCCACCTGATAGTTGTAGAGTACGTTGTTTTTCTTGCGGGCATCCACCGACTGCCGCACAATGCGGAAGCCGTTCAAATCCTCCGTACGGATGCGGAACTGCTTGCATACCAAATTCTTGATATTCTTGGCTTCCGCCACCGGAATCTTTATGTTCGAAAGCTTGAGATGTACCATTTTCTCGATTTTGCGGCAAAAATATACTTTTTATCCGACATTCCATAAATTTACTATCTTTGCAGGTTTTAATTTTGGATAAGAATGTTTACTGGAATTATAGAAAAAACGGGTAAAATTGTAAAGATTGAACAGGACAGAACCAACTTCAACTTCACGTTGGAGGTGGATTTTGCCGATGAATTGAGTATCGACCAAAGTATGGCGCACGACGGCTGCTGCCTTACTGTGGTTCAATTGGATAAGGAGAAAAAACAATACGTGGTAACGGCTATGGAAGAGACCATGCTGAAAACCAACCTCGGCACTTGGAAGGTTGGCGACGAAGTGAACTTAGAGCGCAGCATGCGTATGGACGGCCGTTTTGACGGACACATCGTGCAAGGGCATGTCGATCAGACTGCTATCTGCGAGAAGGTGGTGGACGAAAACGGCAGCTGGCGTTTCTACTTCACCTACGACCCCGAAAAGAACAATTTCACCGTGCCCAAAGGCTCCATCTCCGTCAATGGCGTCAGCCTTACCGTGGTGGATTCCGAGAAGGGCCGCTTCTCCGTGGCCATCATCCCTTACACCTACAAAGTGACTAACTTCCACAACTTCCAACCCGGCTCCGTGGTCAACATCGAGTTCGACGTCTTCGGAAAATATGTGCAACGGCTACTGGACGAATATTTCAAAAATCAGACAAAATAAAATCTCATTTTTCACGTTAAACACGCTTCACTAAAACTACAGATCGTTGAGAAAGAAAACAAAAATATTCACCAAGATCGGTATCAGTCTGCTGACGATAGCAGTACTGGCGGGGTGTTCTACCTCCAAAAACACCTTTCCCAATCGTGCTTACCATAACGTAACTTGCAGATACAATGTGTATTGGAACGGCAATCAGGCAATGAAAGATGCCGAAAAGGAGTTGGCAAAACTCTCCAAGGACAACTACACCGCTACCCTTCCGATATACAACTATCCCGATAAAACAGAACTCGGCCCGTGTCTTTCGCACCTCGACCGTACTATCGAAAAATCCTCGAAGGCCATCCACAAACACTCTATGATGATCAAGGGCAAGGAGTATGTGAAAACCATTGACGATGCCTACTACCTAATGGCCAAATCCTACTTCTACAAGCAGGACTATGTGCAGGCGCAGCGCGTGCTGAACTACATCGTTCACAACTACCCAAAGTCCAATATTCTCAACGAGGCACAGATTCTACTGGCACGTACGCAGATGCGGCAGGGCTATTTTTCCAGTGCGGATGAGCTTTTGGAGACCCTGCGCTACCAAAATGACAAGAAAAATAAGAACATTGGGGTGCTTTTCAACGCTGCAAAGGCGGAGTACCATCTTACCGCACCTGACGGCGATGTGCAAGAGGCCATCGACTATATCGGCAATGCCCTCTCCAACAAACCGAAACGGGAGTTTCGCACCCGCCTGCAACTGATTTTAGGCGAGTTGTATGAGAATCTAGGTCAGCAGGCCGAAGCCCAGAAGAACTTCAGGGAAGTGATCAAAAAATCCAACAACTACGAGATGACTTTCTGTGCGCAGATGCACCTGGCGGCCAACTACGACGGCACGGAGGCGAATCGTAACGCCATCACCAAGCAGCTCAATAAGATGCTGGATGACAAGAAGAACGAGGATTATCGTGACCAAATCTACTATGCTTTTTCGGAAATCGCCCGCATTGACGAGGATGACGACCTTCGTATAGAGTATCTCGCCAAATCCGTGGCCGCTTCGACGGACAACAATTACCAGAAAACCTTCTCCAGCCTCACCTTGGCAGATTTGTACTTCGACCATAACGAGTACCGCGAGGCGCAGCACTACTACGACACCGCCATGCTCGCTATCCCGAAAAACTATCCCAACTATGAGCAGCTGCAGAATAAATCCAATGTGTTGAAGGATTTGGTGGACAAACTGGATGAAATCGATCTGCAAGACAGCCTTTTGCGAATTGCGAATCTGCCTGAGGGACAGCGCAGAGCGTGGGTGCAAAAGATGATTGCCGACTACACTGAAGCTGAGCGTAAAGCCGCTGCCGAAGAAGCCGAACGTATGCTGGCCATGCAGAACGCCGCCTCCTACACCAACATCAACACTACTTCCTCTAACGGCAAATGGTACTTCTACAACCAGTCGCTCGTGACCGCCGGTCAACAAGACTTCTACCGCCGTTTCGGCAACCGAAAGTTGGAAGATAACTGGTTTATCAGCAACAAGACGCAGATCTCCTTCGACGACATGGCGTTGATGAACGACCCTTCGTTGGCGAAAGATACGGTAGAGTATGACGAGGACGGAAATCCGATTGCGAAACGAGAAACCGACCCCAAAAAGGAGGCCTACTACCTGCAAGACCTGCCTTTGACTCAGGGTGCTAAAGATACCGCTAACGCTATCATTGCCAAAGACTTATATGAAACCGGCTTCATGTATCAGGATTTGTTGAGCGACACCAAGCGCGCATGCGCCTCTTTCGAATCTTTGCTGCAACGCTACCCGAAAAGCGAATACGCACTCCCCTCCATCTTCATGCTCTACACCCTCTATCGTAACACTGGCGACCCCAAGGCGGAGACCTACAAGAACATGCTGCTGACCCAATATCCTGAAACCGACTACGCCAAACTCATTCAAGATCCGGATTACTATAACAAACTGGCAGCCAAAGAGAAAATGTTGGAGAACCAATACGCCCAGGTGTATGAGGATTTCACTCAAAAACGCTGGAAAAACGTGATTACCGCAGCCGATGCCGCCATCCCGAACTGTACCGATGTGACGCTGCAATCCCAATATGCTTATCTGCGCGCCATTGCCGCAGGACAGATTTACAATGATGACACGCTCATCGTTGGAATGACCCAATTGGTTGCCAACTACAAGGACCAGCCGGTGGCGGAATTGGCCCGATACTATCTGTCCAACTTCTCAACAGCGCAGATTCAGAAGAGTTTGGGCATTTCGGACACAAACGTTTCAAAACAGGCAGCATTGCAAGAAGTTCTGCAATCCGAAACCAAAACGGAGAGTGTTTTCGCCTTCAAGCCGGATGACCAGCATTACGTGATTTTGTTAGTCAAAACTGCCGAACTGCCTTTGCAAACCGTCAAGCAGAACCTCAACAATTTCAACAAGACCTATTTCAGTCTTAAGAAACTGGTTGTCAGCAGTTTCTTTATCGACAACCAACGTCAGATGGTTACCGTCTCCAAATTCGGAAACAGCTCGGAGGCTTTGGATTACTACAATATTCTCATTAAAAACGAGACATTTGTTTCGGATATTAACAACCAAGTGATTGAGGTGTTCGCCATCAGTGCCAACAACTACACCACATTTTATAACAAGCGGGACGAACGGGTCAACTATCCGGCATTCTTCAAAGAGAATTATCTTAACAACAAATAAATACAGATGCTTATGAAAGAGACAGATACACGAGATTTCGGCGCTTCGGCCGTCAACGTAATTTCACAAGGTACCCAACTGCAGGGTAACATGGTTACCTCATCCGACTGCCGTATCGACGGCGCGCTTCGAGGCAATATTGAATCCAAAGCAAAAATCATCGTTGGTCGCAGCGGTGTAGTGGAAGGCAATATCAAATGCGCCAATATAGAGATTGAAGGAAATGTAAAGGCTGAATCACTGTTGGTTACAGAATTGATTTCCTTGAAATCCACCGCTAATTTGATTGGCAACATCGAAACTGGCAAGATCGCCATCGAACCGGGTGCTGAATTTTCCGGCAACTGCAAGATGCGCAACAACCGCCCTGTTGCCCCACAAGCTGCTCAACCCGAACGGAAATAGCGTATGAGCGCGCCGGAAGCTCGAAGGAAGAGTTCTCCCATCCATCAATATGCCGTCTATTCCAACCTGGCGTTTGAGATGGGGGCTTTAATCGCTTTGGGCGTTTTTGGAGGGATAAAGTTAGACAATCTGCTGAGCACCAGCCCGTTGTTCGTCATTGTATGCTCGTTGGCCAGTATTGCCATTTCGCTATACCTGATTATCCGCTCCTCAATGAAGTCGCAAAAACAATCGAAAAATGAGCAAAAAGATTCCCATTAGGAAGTTTTCGTTCCGAATTATCGTATTTTCCGTTATCATAGCTGGACTTTCCCTGCTATTTCAATGGCTGTGCCCGCAACTTGCGACACCCGCGCTGCCGTTCATCGTGCTCTTCTTCTTCGTGATGACCCTCTTCACCATGTACATCGTACTGCGCAGCGAAGACGGACAAGACGGTAAGAAGTTCGTATCCTCTTACATGATTTCGCGCACGGTGAAGATTCTCTCCTGTCTGCTGTTTCTTTTTCTGTATATTTTTTTGAATAGGGAAGATGCTATTCGGTTCGCCATTGCGTTCATGGTCATCTACTTTCTGTTTGCCATTTTTGAAGTTGTCGTATTGAAAAAGGAAAATGAATCAAAAAGCACTGCTGTATAACGGCAAATCCAAGCAGATTTTCGCCACAGAGGGGCAAAACTTCGTCATCATGTCCTACAAAGATGACGAAACGGCTTATTATGGGGTGAAAAAATTAACCATTCCCAACAAAGGAGCGCTTAACAACAAAATTTCATCCCTGATTTTCAAATACTTGGAACAAAATGGCATCTACACCCATTTTGTCGAACAGTTGGACGAGAACAAGCAACTGTGCCGCCGCGCAAAATCGCTTCCGTTGGAGTTCATCGTGCGCAATGTCATCGCCGGCACCCTCTCTAGACGACTCGACATCGAAGAGGGCACCGTTCCAGAGAGCACCATTTACGAAATCTGCCTCAAAAGCGACATCCTCCGCGACCCGCTGATCAACCATTATCACGTGGTGGCGTTAGGTTATACAACCGAAGAGACCTTGCAGCAAATTCGTTCCATTATGCAGAAAATCAACGAGTTGCTATCTAAACTGCTGAAGTCCATCAACATCGACCTCATCGACTTCAAGGTGGAGTTCGGCTTCGACACGGAAGGCAAACTGATGCTGATTGACGAGATTTCGCCCGACACTGCCCGTTTCTGGGATTCCGAGAGCCATGAGCATCTGGACCGCGACCTTTTTCGCCGCGATCTTGGCGATATCGAATCCGCTTACAAAGAGGTACTTACACGTTTAGAATCCGCATTGCAAAATGGATAAGAAAACCTTGCGGCAACAGATTCGCGCCGCCAAAAAACAACACACGCCTGAAGAATTACGCTGCCAATCCGACCTCATTCTGCAACAGTTGGCCGCCCATCCTCGCTTTCAATCGGCACAAAAAATCATGCTATACGCTTCCCTGCCCGACGAAGTGCAGACTTTGGACTTCCTGGAGCAGTGGCGTCATCAGAAATCCATCATCCTGCCCACCGTGGTAGGAGATGACATCATTCCAGTAGAATTAGCTGATAATGTGGAGTTTGCAGAAGGTGACTTCCATATTCCCGAACCGCAAAACCATCCCTACAAAGGCGATTTCGACCTTATCGTGGTTCCGGGCATGGCCTTCGACAGAGAGGGTCACCGTTTAGGCCGTGGCCGCGGCTACTACGACCGCTTCCTCGCCCAACACCCACACGTACACACCATCGGGCTCTGCTTCGATTTCCAGCTGTTGCCGGAAATACCATGCGAACCGCATGATAGAATCATTGATGAAATCATTACAATAAGGGAATAATCGCGGATTATTTGTTTTTCCGTTTCATCCAGATATACATACCCCAATAGGCAAGTGTCACGCCCAACGTGATACCCAGCACCATCGGAAAACGGTCTTTCAGACTGGAGAAGGTGATGGGTATCAGTAAGGCTGCTAATATGAGAAAGTAGCGTAATACCGCTTTCATACTATTTCAGTTTCGCTAATTGCTCTTTAATGATGCGGATTTTCTCCTCA
>Ga0310696_10009622_pt1 | contig 11165 bp, 8 predicted proteins | sample AusTroGonzalo_MG_4_FD_203885 | JGI IMG/M metagenome (GOLD analysis project Ga0310696, IMG submission 203885) | Bovine rumen microbial communities from tropical cattle in Woodstock, Queensland, Australia - Gonzalo_02 (v2) (version 2) | ecosystem: Host-associated > Mammals > Digestive system >...
AGATGCCCCGCTGTTCAAAGGCGTCCAGCTGTTGCCGTGCATCCTTCAGTCCTACTTCCTCAAACCGCTTCACGGCCTGTTCGTAACTGAGCGCCAGTACCACTCCGCCCAAGTCGAATGCAATATTTTTAATCATAGATATTCAAGTTTCAGTACTGTTGTTGTTCTCCTTATTTGAATATTGTGCCCTAGGCGATAGGCTATTATATGTATCAAGGCCACCTAAACCAGCCCCGTAGATAATGGTGTCAATGAAGAAATAATGCTCCTCATCATCTACTAACACATTACCATCCACGGCATCAAAGATGTCGTGCTGCCCGTTGGTGTAGTACGCACCGTCATCCTCAGCCCGAAAACCAAGACGCAGAAACTCTTCATGTATTTCCTCCTTTGTTGCAAGACGAGCATTTGCAATAAATGGTTGTACGAGAACCGCACATATTTTGCCATCGCGATTCTCAGCCAAACCAATCATGCGATAGGGGCAAGCATCAAAGTATTTGTTATGTGCCTTTATACGTTCAAAAAAAGAAGTGAGGTTATCATCGGAATAACGGAAATCATTAAGTTTGACGATGTCCATTCCATTAGGAGATAGATACACTTCATTTTCTGACCCACGATCAATGAATTCGCCAAAAAGGTTACGGTCTTCATACCAGCAACCTTGTTCCTGTGCCCAATTTTTAAGTCTTACCAATTGGACAGACTTGCAAGCCGTTGTTCCCGCAAGAGCCTCAATCTCCTTAAGGACTCGCTGCGCGACAAAGGATGCTCTTTCCAATATGCAACCTTCTGTCTCATTTCGGCATTCATCTTCTTGTGATAGTCGTTCAGAATTATCTCCATTCATTGAGTTTTATTGAGTTTAACGATGCAAAGATACGAACTATTTTCCAAACCTCCAAATTTTGGCTTGTTTTCTTTCTATTTCGCATTGGGTTGCCTCGCTTATCGCAAGCACTTCGCAACCCCCTTGTCTAACCTATATGCCTACACGATGTGATTTCATCTTCAAAAGGTTACAAAAACAATCTCATTGTACCAAATTTTATCTTCATTGATAAAAAAAGAGTAAAATTTGGAAGTATATAATTGGGTATTTCACAAGTTCTTTGTAATTTTGCACCCGAAAGTATCAAGAGCAGTCGCTACATGTTAGCGGACTCGCCAACCGAGCTTAACTTTGCCACGGTGGTCAGTACGATGCGGAAGAATTATTCACTTCAAAAACAAAAAGTTATGCAACAACACATTAATTACATCAAGTTTGCTCTGTATTTCGCAGACATGCAAATTTCAGAGTTAGTATCCGCTTTCAACAAAGAAGTCCAGAATCGAGGTTGGACAAGTATGCGTGGTTATCATGACCTAGCACTCATTGACGAGTTTCAGCGTCGTGGCATTGACGTATCATCAGTTTATGATGGAAAATCATTATCTTTCGCCCATGCAGTTAGGTATGACCTACTTAATAACAAATTGGTAGTCATCAACTGACATATTAAGAACTCCGCCTTTGCAGTCTGCTCTTGCAAGGGCGGAGTTGATTTACCATTCTTTACAATTGAGATATTCATTCTCAAATACACTTGGATAAAGGAATTTGGATTCACGAGATGGGAACTTGACGATAATATATTTCTCATCTATAGAAACCAACTCGCCTTGTCCAAAACTTTTGTGGAATACTTTATCGCCTATCTGCAAATTCTCCCAAGGTTTTGTTTCCTTAACTAATTCTTCTTTTATGATAGGCGTATCCTCTGGCGCTTCTGTTTCGTTTTCTACACTCTTAGCTGTATCCATAACGGTATCCCAGCCACCAATGGCGGTTCCTGCATGCGTGTTTATACCAGTGTATTCAAGCGAAGAATCCTCGTAACGTTTGAATTTGTAAACAGCATCGTTCATCAAATCCCTGTTGAATACACCCAGATTTACCAGTAAATCAAAGTCCTTCAACGTGAGACCCGTTACCTTGCGGAACAACTCTGGCTCCAGTTGTTTGATGACATCCATCAGACTATACTCCCTATAGTCGGTCAGATACATGAATACAGGTATGCGTGTGGCAAACTTGATGAGTTTTTCTTGTATCTCTTTGCGTTTGCTCTTGTATTCCTTTTCTTCTTCCGTTAGTTCCTTCTTCTCTTTGGGAGTCATCTCACTTGGGTCTTTCGTTTTCTTGGTCTGCTTGACGTGTTCTGACTTGTTGATAACAGTCTCAATGTCGGCGTTCAAACTGCGGAAACCCTCAATGCTCATCAGCGCTTTCATTGCCTCTGCGTTGTTCAATAAGCGTTGTAATGTGGCATTATCTACATTTACCAATACAGCACTCTCCCAACGACGAGCAAGTAGCGTGGCCGTCGTTCCACTCATAGCCATATCCAGTACTCCAGCTGCATCAATCTCCTTCATCGAAGAACCGTCGTATGCCAATATAGGAAGGAACTTGATGAACTTTTCCACCTTCTTCTCAGGATTGCTTTCCTCCACATTCAGTTGGCAGCTGTATTCCTCTACCTGTCGTAATGCACGATTGGGTGCAAAGTCAAATACATAGCAGAGAGGTTTCAGTATGACTTCCTTACCTTCTTCATCCTTTGTTGTCCAAGGCGACTGCACACGGAATGCCGCTTGGAAGTATGTTTCAGGCGAAGTAGTATTCCTCAGCATCATGATTCCCGTCCAAGGTTTTACGGTCACGCCTGTAGATAGTTTGCCACATGAGAGAGTGATGGTCTTTGTTTGTTGTGGGTCGCCCATCGCATTATAAACTGGAGCTACGGCTTTTGCACCCATTCCAGCCTCATTTCCTGCTGCCACGATTATCTCGTAGTCATCAAAGAAACGGTTGGCACGTTTCCGCAAGAGTTTTGCCATAGCTTTACACGCTGCTACACTGGGTAGGAACCAGTAGGTATGCTGCAGGTAACTTAACAGACGACTGTCCGAGAAAGGCATAGGCGGTTTTTCTTTTCCCTGTTTCAGTTCCGTAATGATATTCTCTGTGTAAGAACCACGAATTAAGTCCAGCCATTTCTGAACATATTCTTCATGGATGAAGGCATCATCCTCTGCACGAAAGAACTCGTTGAGATCGAACTCGTCAAACTCCCCCTGCGAAGCAATTTCGCTGATGCTTTCTGGCATCTGATAGGTGAGCATCACCATCTTAGGCAGCTGTGCATACGGATTGTTCTCTCCTTTCCATGCCTCTTTGGCTGCTTGTTCGTCAGAATACGTCCAGTTGTATATCTGTTCTTCTATGAATTCTCCAGTAGAGATGGCTCGGAATGGTGTTCCGGAGAGATAAAGAAAGGCACTTGTGCGTAGAGGCATCAGTCCCTCATCATATAATTCACGAGCTTCTAATTCTCGGACATTGTCAGCATCCTCCGTGATAATTTCTCCTATTTCTTCTGCTCTTTTCAGGGCAGGGTCTTTCTTGTCGTAGAAGTTCTTGGCATTCTTTCCCCAGGCACCATAGTGGTATTCATCAAGAACGATACAATCCCAATCGATGGTCTGTATCCATTCGTTGGTAGCCTTGATGCCTCCCATTGCGTTCTTTCCTAAGACATCTTGGAACGAAGCGAAGCAAACAAAATGTTTCCGCTCATTGACATAATTGAATTCTCGGTCTTCCTGCTTTTGGCAGAACTGCCAGCCCTCAAAATCCTTATGTGTATTGAGGTCCTCTTCCCATGCGGTTTTAACGGCTGGCTTAAAGGTCAGTACCAACACTTTCGTCCATCCCATCTTCAATGCTAACTGATAGGTGGTAAAGGTCTTGCCAAAGCGCATCTTCGCATTCCATAAATAATGTGGAATGAGACCACGATTGCTGGGGTCTTTCTTAAAAGCATTGAGATAGTCAGCGGTGTTCTTTACGGCACGTGCCTGCTCTGGGCGCATCCCAAAGTCGTAGATGCGGTCTGTCATGCTGTCACGTCTTTCCATTGCAGCATGGATAGCCTTCTCTACGTCTCTTATATCACAACGAAACCACTCTCCAAAGGGATTAGGAATATGGCTCTTACGCAAGTAGTAATGCACACCGCCCAAGCCTTCGTCCATAAAATAAGTACCATCAGGACGCATCGAACTTCTTCTCAGTAATATCTCCTTGTCAAGATACAACTCATGGCCCTGTTCCTTGATACGGATAGTTCCAGGTCGTGATGTATAGCCCACTTTCAACAGTCCCTTATATTTGGGCACATCTGGGAGAGTGTAGGCGTAAATGGTTGGAGTCTCATCCACCTTGTTTCTTAATAAATCCTGTGCTGCCATACGCTATTCCATTGGACTAATCATTGATTCTATAAATGCTATCTCATCATCATTAAGGGCATATTTTTTGTAAAGCATATCATCTGTCCAAGGATGAGAGAAGTCTTGAAGGGGAACATAGGAATATGTCTTCTGTGTCATATTCTTATTTTTTCTAATACCGACAAGTAATCTAAAGAACTTTGTCTGCATATATTTTGAGATGTTTTTAGTTTCCTCTTGACTTTCAAAAGGACCTATTGCAAGAAATGTTTCCGAACAAATCATGTCCTTTTCTCCAAGTTCTGCTTTACCAATTATTCTTGCTGGAATAGGATTTCCGATTTGGCCGGCTGCGCCATCAGCTTTAGATACAAATAATTTGAATTTTCCTATATAGTTATTGCCTCTTGGTAGTGTGTATGAATCTTTTAATGCCACTATTTCTCTTTTTGATTCTCTCCGACAAAGAATTCGTCGTAACGAGTTCCTGTCAGTTATCAAATCTCTAATGTCTTCTTTGATAGAGAAAGGATTCCTTGGAGAAACAATTTTATCAAACGTTTCTTCCTGTTTAACAAGCACTTTATTAAGTATGCTTATAAGATTGGGATCACGGATTACAATATCACTTGTCCCATCTTCATCCAGAGTTTTGAATGAATGGAGAGTGTTACCATTTGCTTGATGTAAAAAATACTCACATTTGCCGGTGTGATCTCTATTCCACATAAAATAACATACACCTCCCTCAATACTTACCCCTGAAAAACATTGTGTCGGGTCGAGATAATCATGTACGACTTGAATTCTTCTATCAGAAATCATCTCTCCTCTAAAAGAATCTAAACCTTTTCCTCCTGTCATCCAACGCGAAGGGATAATCATTGTAATATAGTGTGGTTTAAACTTTATTACTTGAAGAACAAACTTATCGTAAATAGGCTTAGCACTAGATCCTGTGCCTCCTCCATCATTCAACTGATATGGTGGATTGCCAACAATAACGTCAAATATCATATTATTGAAAAATTGTTTGGGATTGTCTGTGTGAATAAACATATAGGCATATTGCTCCGCCTCTGAGCCTCTATCATATACGTCTTGGCTGGCACCACAATATTTGCATTTGCCATTAACCCAAGTATGTTTAATGTTCTTGTAAAGGATGTTGCCCTCTTCTGTATCAAACTTCGAGATACTGTACTTTCCATTGGCATGCTTAGTGCAATAGACAGAGCGACGAGCCAACAGTGAAGTCAATTCCGTGCAAGCTATGCCAAACACCTGATGATGCAGAATGTGGTCAATACGCTGTTGACGATCTGGTATAACTTCTGCTAATCCTCTGTCGAGACGCTTCACAATCTCTCGAAGAAACACTCCGCTTTTCGTGAAAGGATCGAGGAAGGTGGTCTTGGGACTGCGGAATAATTCCTGCGGTAAGAGGTCAAGCATTTTGTTGGCCAGTTCTGGTGGGGTGAAAACTTCATCATTGCTTAGGTTGGCAATGCAATTGAGTACGTCAGGATTGTAATTACTGATAATCATAGACCGTTACTTTATTAAATCGATAAATCGGATTGTCTTTTTCTTTTCCCAGTCGTAAATCTTGCAATATTTACCATTATGCTTGTAGATGTTATCTTCAGCACAACCTTGGCATGGGCTAACTTTCGGTTTACTCTCCTGAGGAATTTCCTCAGAGAATAGGTCTAGTTGTGGGAGAGCCTTATGCTTTGATATTACATCGTGACACGTATCTGGAACTACACCTTTTAGTCCATCCATCTGCCAAAGGTTCCAGGAAATAATGTCAGCAATTTCTTTAATGTTTTCACATGATGGAGCAGTCAGAAACGCAGCCTGATAGTATTCTGTGAATGTATAGAGCAACGCTTTACGAGCCAACAGCAGATTATCCCCTTGCCATTCATAGCCGTAGATATTCTGGTAGGCCACTCGAACCCAATCTATCCATTCTTCTCTCGATTCTATATTCTCTGTGACAACACGTAGCTTTCTGTCAAGTAAGCCAATGCGATTTTGCAAAGGAATTATATCTCCAGTAGTTGCATCGTAGCGGCTCACTAAATAAGGAGCCTCTCCGCAGGCCATCTCCATGCGGGTGGCACGTACATAGTCTTTCCACGTCTTGCCTTCAGAGAATTCTATTTTGTTGGGATTGGCTTTCCATGTGTGGTTTGTCGCATCTTCCACATTGAACACATCCTTGCGTCCAAACCATGCTTCGTCCACTAGATTGTTCTGTGCATTGCATACCCAGGATGGCGTAAACACCTCTGCCATGTCCTTGGCTCTGTCTGTCTGCTCCTCCTTTGATTTCAGCACACGCGGTCTGATTACCATTCCCCTTTCGCCCGTAATCAGATGGGGCAGAATCTCAGAATGGTAATCATACTCTGAGCCGAGCGCTTCATAGTCATGCGTAGCCCAGAAGATATTCTTGCCTGTGGTATGATCACGCAGAAGTGTGTCAAGCACCTCTGCCGACAATGCCAGCAGGTCGTCCTCTCTGATGTCTATCAGTTGAGAACTCTCGTCTTTGTTTGGCATTCTTTGCGCTTATAGCTAATGGCAAAAGCACTTATCGGAACTCTTTGGGCTTTTCTACAGCAAAGCCTCCATGTACGAAAGAAGCGTGTCCGCTCCTTATCGAACATAGAGGCTCTCGCATTGCCCAATCGAAAGATAAGTGACGTCCACGCTATAAGCGCGAACAATCACAATTATCAGTCTTTCGATTTAGATAAAGAAATTTGCGAGATTTCTATGTTCTTCTAATAACTGCTCATGTCGTTATTTGTTTACCCACGAAAATCATACCGCCACCCTGCACTCAGGGATTCAGACCTTGATGGCCAGCGCCGTTTTAACAACGTATCGGCGATACTTGATTGCAAAGATAACAAGAATATCTGAACTATCCAAGTTTTTGAGGAAGAAAATACAAAAAAACGTGTTGTGAATCGTTCTGAAAAGTTAAATCCTCGACGACGAATCCTCGTTCCTCGACGTGGAATTAACGTTCTTCGACGTGGAATCCTCGTTCCTCGACGTGGAATGAACTATAAGTAACGGTTTACGACATTTAAGTAAGTAGCAAAAGGGCCTTTTGCCAAGGGAGAAAGGCACTTTCTCATATAGCAATTGTAACTCTATAAGAGACCATTTTCCATTAATAGTAGCGATGCGCGCGCAAAAATTATGCTTAATACACGCAATCGCTACCACTAATTCTTCTATCAATCGTCAATATCTAGTACTTTAAGGATCAAATTAAGTGGCACTTGCTCGAAAATAAGCAAGGCTTATTGTGCAATAAGTGCCTCTTATTGCTCCTGAAAATTTTAAATTTCGAAAAATTGCTGCCATACTGCCACACATCACTTGGAAAGCCTTTGTATAGGGCATTTGTCGTGTGGTGGCAGCAACGAAAAGTGTGGCAGCAAGAAGGCTTTTAGCCAAAAATACAGCAAAGAAGAGCCTGATTTTGATAAAAAACCGGCGTTTTTGGTAGGTATTATTGGTTTCGGGTCGCTCCAACGTCACTTTGCACCTGTTCAGCAGTCATCTACGAGGTGTTCCAAAGTCACTTTACAGGGGTAAACTGACTTCGGAACGGTCGCAAAGTGACTCACCTTCAGGTCGTAGTAACGGCAGGAACGACCCGAAAGTGACATATCAAAAAACGAATAATTGTAAAAGGCGTCTCTGTTTGGTCGAATAATCTCTGACCTGAAGTGCAAAGTGTGGCTTGCGCAATCCGCTGTGTATTCTATCCAACAACTAAAGAAAATCTTAATCCCAGTGCATTTGCAATGAGCATGAATGTAGAAAGCTGCATGTCTGTCTGACCTTTCTCGAGCGATGATATATATTCGCGTTTCTTGCCAATACGCTCGCCCAACTGCTGCTGAGTGAGTTTCTGACGCTTACGCTCATCACGCAGTAATTCGGCATAATACCAAGCTTTGGCCTTTGCTTCGAACTCAACACGGCTAGGAGAGCCAAAAAGCCATGCCTTCACGACGGGTTGTGTCTTGAAGTAATCGACGATTTGATTGGTTATTGCTTGATTAGTCATACATCCTATTTGGTCATTATTCGTTTGCAAATTTACGAAAGATTTCGACTTTACAAGAGTTCTGCTACTTTTTTTAATAAAAACTCAAAAAAGTATTTGTGTTTTTACTCGAAATATTTGGATTTGCCTTAAAAATGTTGTACCTTTGCATGCTGTATGAAAAGGCTTTTAATTGAGATAGTGAAAGGACACAAAAAAACAATGACAGATGACGGTATGACAGTAGATTTCTAAACTTCCTCGCGTACCGCGCGCGTATATGCGGTACGCGTATATTTTCATTTTTTTACTGTCATACTGTCACTACTGTCACTCTGGGAAATTAATAGAAAATAAAGCCAGAGTATTGAAAATTACTACGGGAGTATTCTCACACCTGAAGGTATGAGTGTGGCGTTGCAATGAAAAATAAAGCGTACTTATTGCGCAAGAAGCGCCGCTTATCGCTCAAGAAGCGCCGCTTATTGCTCAAGCGCCTTCTGCTTATCGCTCGTGACCTGCTTGCTTATCGCATGTGTTTTTGATGAAAGTGCCATGGCGTGGTAGGATTCTAATATCTTTTAAGATTTTCGGCTATCATTTCTTTCATCTTCTGGCGCAAGTCGGTTGGCTCCAACACTTCGATGCCGTCGCCATGTGAGAGCAGTTGGCCAAGGAAATCGGCAGTGGGGCGCAGGTCGAACGAGAAGTCGGTATAGTGGTCGGTGGTGGCTATTTCGTGCTGCGAGGTATGCAGGGGCAGGGTGCGTAGGTAGTTGGGCGTCCAGTTGTGGGCGCGGATGACGATATGGGCCATAGGTGTATCGTCAGTCAGCACACCGAAATACTCAGCGAAATAGGCTTGGGGCGAGAAGTCGGCAGGCATCTCGAAATCCTCGTCGGTCAGGCTGAGGGCCAGCATGCGGTCCAATGCGTAGGTGGCGAAGTGATGACCTGTATGCGACAGCAGGTACCAGCGCTGATGGAACAGCTTGACAGCGTAGGGCGCCACGACTTTCTCGTAGCTTTCGGCACCAAAGCGCTGATACGTCATCAGGATTTTCTTGTTCATCTTGATAGCGCGGATAATGGTGTCAAGAAACTCCACGCCAGCGGGAACATTTTCCAGTACTACACGCCCCTTGATGGCTACGCTGTCTGATAGCACGCCATGGACGGTAAGCGTAGAGAAAAGCCACCGTTCAATGCTGTCATCCCCCAACACCTCAGGGTTGCTGATGTAGTAACAATAGGTCTTGGGATCGCAATCTATGATGATGCCAAACATGTCGAGTATGGCGTCACGATGACGATTGAACGACGAGCGTGGCAGTGCATTGCCGTCGGCCATTCCGTCCTGTTGCCATTTCTGGTTCAACTGTTCAAACGTCAGGTGCTTGTACGTCCTTAACGTATTGATGAACCATATATATTGCTGGAAAATCTTTGCTGGTTTCATGTTGATAGATTTAGCGATTTCTATAAATCCGTGGTAGTGTGTTTTTTGCGACGTTTATAGCATTTCTCGAAGTTACAAAGGCCGCAGGTGTAGTCGAGACGGCGGACTTCCTTGCCGAGGCCGATGATGCCACTGACGCTCTTGATGGGCAGCATGAGTGACGAGTCGGTGAGACGGACACCGCAGGTGTGGCCGTCGAACAGCGGGAAAAGCAGTTGCTGTTGCGAGACGTGCCAACCGCAATAGCCTGGCGAGAAGCGGTTGGTATGGTGCCACCCCAGTTTGTCGATGCTCTGCTGTACGGCTATCTCCATCTGGTCGGCACACTTCTCGGCAATGACGGAACCGAGAGAGTCGGCTATGAAGACGCGCACCATGTCGCCCTCTTGTTTCAGTTGTTGCTGATAGGCTTCGAACTCGACACCGCTGGTGCAGATAAACAAGGCGTAGGCTTCGGAGCCTTTGAGTTGACGCTCGATAATCCGTCCGATGTCGAAGGCTGGCAACTCCTGGCATACGAAGAAACAGAACTGCGGACGCAGCCAACTTTGCACGTCGTCGATGATGGCTCGTGTCTCCTGCTGCGTCGTCTCGTCAGGCCATGTGTCATGATAGCCCATGACTTCATAGACGTCTTTTTCTGAAATTGATAACTGATTGTACGCCAGTGTTTTGATAGTCATTGCTTATTCCATTCATTTAGAGCGTCAAAGAAGGCGTTGATGTTCTCGATTGGCGTGTGTGGCGGGGTGTCGCATCCGCTGCTGAGCACGAAATTTGGATGGGTGCGCATCTTGTCGAGCAGGTCGAAAGTGGCCTTGCGCATCTGCTCAGGCGTGCCGTCTTTGAACAGCGAAACGGGGTCCAGATTACCCATGGCGAGTGCCGTAGGAGGTACGTCGCGGATGACCTCTTCCATCTGGCATTTGTTGCCAAAATGGTAGGCAGCAGCGCCGGTGGCCACCATGGCGCGGGTGCAGTGACCCTGGTTGCCGCAGTTGTGCAAAACGACGATGAAGTGGTCGTCCTGTACGCGGTCGACGATGCGCTTCACGTATTGCGACGAGAACGTGAGACAGTCGTCGTTAGATAACAAGCCCGCAGCAGGCTCGGCCATCAGTACTCCATTGGCCCCCGTCAGCTTCAGGGCCTCGCAATATTTCTCGATAAACTGCGTACACTTATCCAGCAAGACATGGGCGGCTTCGGGATGTTCGTAGATGAGTACCATGATATCCGACATGTCGTAGAGGCGGCCTGCCAGCGAGAAGGGACCTATGCAGCCTGCGAATAGTGGGGGAGCCTCCTCCATCCCCCTCCAAAGGGAAGGGGCTT
>Ga0310696_10009623_pt1 | contig 11165 bp, 8 predicted proteins | sample AusTroGonzalo_MG_4_FD_203885 | JGI IMG/M metagenome (GOLD analysis project Ga0310696, IMG submission 203885) | Bovine rumen microbial communities from tropical cattle in Woodstock, Queensland, Australia - Gonzalo_02 (v2) (version 2) | ecosystem: Host-associated > Mammals > Digestive system >...
CATGGCAGAAAGGTTGATACCTGCGGCCCCTAAGGCCTCGGTCACCTCGGTCAGTCGTCCAGACTTGTTCTCGAGGAATACAGACAGTTGCTTTGCTTTCATATACTTTACGTTTTATGATTTTTATTCCTTACTTCTCAAACTTACGCTTGTCGATCACACGCTTAGCCTTTCCCTCAGAGCGTTCAATGCCCTTCGGCTCTACCAGCTTCACCTTGAAGCCCAGACCGATCACGCTACGCAACTCGCTCTCCAGTTTCTTCTGCAGACCTACCATTGTCGCCATGTCGTCGGTGAAGTACTCGTCCTTCACCTCCACTCTCAACTCTGAGGTATCGGTATTGTTCACACGATCCACGGTCAACAGGAAGTGAGGCTCGTACTCAGGCAACTTCAGGATGACATCCTCGATCTGTGATGGGAACACATTCACGCCACGAATGATCAGCATGTCGTCACAACGACCCAGGATACGATCCATTCTCACCAACGTACGTCCGCACGCACACTTCTCATAGTGCAGGGCCGTCAGGTCGTGTGTCCGGTAACGCAATAGCGGCATACCCTCTTTCGTCAGATGAGTGAAGGTCAGTTCACCAAACTGTCCCTCTGGCAACGGCTCACCCGTCTCAGGATTCAGAATCTCGGGGTAGAAGTAGTCTTCATTCAGGTGGGTACCGCACTGGTATTCACACTCATAGCCCACACCAGGACCAGCAATCTCACTCAGTCCGTAAATATCGTAAGCCTTGATACCCAGACTCTCCTCCAACTTCACACGCATCTTCTCCGTCCAGGGCTCTGCACCGAAGACACCAACCTTCAATTTGAACTCGTCACGGGGCCATTCACACTCCTGCATCGCCTCACCAAGAAACATGGCATATGAAGGCGTACAACAGAGCACCGTCGTTCCGAAGTCGTGCATCAGCGTCATCTGTTTCTGAGTGTTACCCGAAGAGATGGGGATCACCGAGGCACCGATATTCGTGGCACCGTCATGTGCACCCAGGCCACCGGTGAACAGTCCATAACCATAAGCCACCTGGAAGATATCATCCTTACCGGCACCGTAGGCAGTGAAGGCACGCGAGATCGCCTCAGCCCACATCGCCAGATCCTTGCGGGTATAGAGCACCACCACGGGCTTTCCCGTCGTTCCCGACGAAGCGTGGATACGCACGATCTGACTCATCGGCACGGCAGCCAATCCAAACGGATAATTGTCACGCAAATCGAGTTTATTAGTAAACGGCAACTTAACGATATCATCAATACTCTTGATATCGCCAGGTTCCAAACCCATCTCCTGGAACTTCTTCCGGTAGAAGGGGGTGTTGTGATAAACATACTCCGCCATTTTCACGAGGCGGCGGCTCTGGATCTCACGAAGCTGTTCGCGGTCCATGCACTCAACGCTTTCATTCCAAATCATAAAATCTACTTAGTTTTTAGCTCAAATTACTCGTTTTGCCCTGCAAAAGTAATGCATTTTTTCCATTCCAACAAATTTCCCACGAAAAACTTGCACTATTTAGGCAAAAAAGAAAGGAGGACTTCTATCAGACGAGGAAGGGCATAATTATCAAGATCGCCCTCGGCAATCCAGATATAATCAGAGGGGAGTGTGGGTCTCTCATCGGTTTCGAGCAGAAAGAAATCAGCATAGAGCACCCGATGGGTCAACACATGCTTCATGTTTTTTTTGAGAGGCAAGAGGAGAGTGGAGAGTTGAGAGAGCATACCTTCATCCGCCAACACTGGTTCCCACAACCCTTGCCAGATATCACCAGGTCCGCGACGATGGATGGCCGTCTGTCCCTGGCAACGTATATATATATAAGTAAGGTGGCGTTCGGTGACTTTGAGCGTCTTAAGCTTGACAGGTAACTCACCTACCCTGCCCGAACGCAAAGCCTCACAACTCTCTGCCAGCGGACACTCCATACATTTGGGGGATTGAGGTGTACACTGCATCGCACCGAAGTCCATAATCGCCTGATTATAGGCAGATGCCTCATTGGGAAGTAATAACTCTTGGGCGAGGGCAGCGAAAAGTTTCTTCCCTTCAGTGGTATTAATCGGCGTATCGATACCGAAATGACGTGCCAGTACCCGATACACGTTCCCATCCACCACAGCCGCAGGTAGTCCGAAGGCGATGCTCCCGATGGCGGCAGCAGTATAGTCACCCACACCCTTCAGTTGTTTGATCTCTGCCAGTGTACCAGGGAAATGCCCGAGTGCCACAATCTGTTTGGCAGCATAGTGGAGGTTCCGCGCCCTACTGTAGTAGCCCAGCCCCTGCCACTCTCGCAGCACCTCGTCTTCTGTGGCTGACGCCAGTGCTTCTACTGTAGGCCAATGGTGCATAAAACGCTCCCAGTATTCCCAGCCTTGTTTCACCTGGGTCTGTTGGAGGATGATCTCCGAAAGCCATATCGCATACGGATCGCGGGTCTGCCGCCATGGCAGATCACGACCATTCTCACGAAACCACTCTAAAAGGGTTATATTAAACATTATAACTTACCTTGGTCGCCTAAGTAACTATCTTTGAAGCCAAGGAAATAGAGCACACCGTCGAGACCGATGGTATTGATACTCTGCTCGGCATTTGCTACCACACGAGGCTTGGCGTGGAAAGCAATACCCAAGCCCGCCTCAGAGATCATCGGCAGGTCATTGGCACCATCACCCACGGCTATCGTCTGGGCAAGGTTCACCTTCTCCACCTGGGCAATGAGTTTTAACAGTTCCGCCTTCCGGTGACCGTCCACAATCTCTCCGACATAACGGCCTGTGAGCTTTCCGTCCTCACCGATCTCGAGTTCGTTGGCATACACATAATCGATGCCATAGCGACGCTGCAGATATTCACCGAAATAGGTGAATCCACCAGAGAGAATAGCAATTTTATAACCACAAGTTTTCAAGATAGACATCAGGCGGTCCACCCCCTCGGTAATGGGTAGGTTCTCGGCAATCTCCTGCATCACACTCATATCGAGTCCCTTCAACAGGGCCACGCGACGGGTAAAACTCTCTTTGAAGTCGATCTCTCCACGCATGGCACTCTCGGTGATGGCACGAACCTCTGCCCCTACCCCATTACGCTCTGCCAACTCATCAATACACTCGGTCTGGATGAGGGTGGAGTCCATATCGAAACAAATCAGACGACGCATGCGACGGAACATATCATCGCGCTGGAAAGAGAAATCGATATCCATCTCCTGTGAGAGTTTCATCAGCTTCGACTGCATCTCCTGACGATTGATCGGTTCTCCGCGCAACGAGAACTGGATACAGGCACGGATATGCTTGCCAGGTGTCTTGATGCTCTTACGACCTGTCAATCGCAGGATAGAATCGATATTCAGTCCCTGGTCGGCCAGGATACGCGTGGCACCCTCAATCTGACGGGCCTCCAACTGACGCCCCAGTACCATGAGGATGTAACGGTTCTTACCCTGATGACCCACCCAGTCTTCATACTCATCATCCGAGATAGGTGAGAAACCGATGTTCACATTCAGTTCTGTGGCCTTGAAGAGTAGTTCCTTCATCACCTGTCCTGAATTGGTCTCATCCATACGGATAAGGATACCTAATGACAGTGTGGAGTGGATATCGGCCTGACCGATATCGAGGATTTGTGCGTCATACTTAGCCAGGATTCCCATGATCGATGCCGTGAGACCTGGACGATCCTGTCCCGTGATTCTTACTAAAATCTGCTCTTGTCTGATCTCCCTTTCCATGATATCTCTGAAATTTAATGTTTATACTTTATTGTCTATTGTCGGCTGATAAATACTCAGTCCATAGTCGGTGCCTTTCGCATAAATATATTCCATTATGTCACTAGTATCATGCTCATAAGTAATGACATCCTGTGCATGAAGCCAGAACACGAACTCTAAACAACAACCCGAGGGCTGAGGCACCTCCGTCTGTTTCACCAACGGATTCTTATCACCGATAACCTTTGGATGAGCCTTCAACCACTGCTCGATGTGCTGACGGAACTTTGTGATGTTCGCCAACCCGTCATCTTCAACCTTCAACGAACGGAAGTCGTAATACACCTTCCTTACCTGTTTACGGCCCTCGTTCTCCACCATTCCCTGCCAGTTCTGGAAAGCCCCATCCACCAGCATTTGTGGGGTAACGGTGACGATGGTGTTATCAAAGTTGCGGATCTTCACCATCGTAAGGGAGATCTCCTCCACCTTACCATTTGCACCAGCAGAGGGCACGGTAATCCAATCACCAATATGTAGCATGTCATTCGATGTCAGACGAATACCGGCCACCAATCCCTTGATTGTATCTTGGAAAGCTAACATCAAGATGGCAGAGGCTGCACCTAAACCCGCAAAGAGGGTGGCAGGACTCTTGTCGATAATGATGGCCACCACTACGATCACACTGATGAAGATCATGAGAATCTTCAGTACACTGCATAACGTATAAAGATATTGTTGACGTGAAGAACGTGTTCCGCGTTCCAGACGTTTGAAGGAGTCAATAAACACGATGATGGTGCGCACCGTCATAATAGTGAAATAGATAGCCGTGAGACGCCCAACGATATCCTCTACCTGTGGGTATTCATAGAACACATGAGGAAGCAGCAACCAGATCACCACAGCAGGGATGATGCGACAGGCAGATACCAACACCTGCTCGTTGAAGATCACATCGTCCCACGAAGCTTCCGTTTTATGCGTTACCTTCAGCAATAAGGGAACCAACAGTTTCCTGCAAAGCCAGCCTGCCAACCATGCCAACAGGAAAGCCATCACCACAAGGATGGCATAACGCACCAACGAGACATACTCGCCCGACAGTCCTGACAGACTGATCATCTTCTCCAGATATATCTTAATCGTCTCCATATTCTATGGTTCACACAGTGCCGTACAGACCTTATCCTGGAAGCCCCTGCCATCAGCATTCTTGAGCACACCTTGATTGATGATACTGAATGCCAACACATGACCATTGGCCGTGGTGAGATAACCCGCTAACGACGAAATACCTGTCAGCGTACCCGTTTTCGCCTTCACTTTTCCATTGGTGTAAGGACCTGTCATACGTTTCTTCAGCGTACCGTCTTGTCCGGCGATGGGCAAGGCAGGGTAGAGTTGCATAAAAATTTTTGTATTCTTATATGCATAGCACAAAAGCTTCACCATCAGTTCGGGAGTGACATAGTTATAAAGTGACAAACCACTTCCATCGGCAATCCTATAAGGTACACCTGTGACACCGGCCTTCGAAAGTTCACGTTTTATAATCTGACGGGCATGAGCAGCCTTGGCAGGGCGCGCCGTCTGAGAGGCAGCTATCTGGAAGAACAACGATTCTGCATAGAGATTATCACTCTCCTTTAGCATCGGCATCAAGACATCCTTCAACGTATGACTGCGCAGACAGAGCATCAGCGCATCCTTCGAATAGGGAGCCGTAGTGATAGATGCCTCCACCACAATACCGGCTTCACGCAGTCGGTTGGCAAAGACCGACATAAACTCATCCTTCCGTTCCACGAGCAGCGGCGACAGTTGAGGATTATCGTCATCCCAGCACCAACCCTCACCAAACAGTTCGGATTCCTTAAAAGAGGGGGCTGCCACCAATCTGCCACGGATAGTATCCACGCCCAGGCCCTTCACACTCTCCACAAAGGCACGCATATCATTTGCATCGAACATCGGATCTAACCCACCAACACATATCAAGTCACCCGTCAAAACGCTGTCCTTAACCGTACCCATATAGCGAAGCGAGGTGTTCAATTTATAGTCACCCCCTAAAAGATCGATAGCTGTCACAGCCGTGAGCAGCTTCATCGTCGAGGCTGGTCGCAGGGTTTGCTTCGCCCCATGACTATATAAGAGGGAATCAGCTGTGAGATCATAGACCATCAGCCCTAACTGAGTGGATTCCAAGAGCGGATCCAGCATGAGAGAATCTAAACGTGCCTGAACGTTTTGCGGCCATGGGAGCACCACAACCGCTGTATCTGTTGTCGCTGTATCCGCAACCATCTGCTCCGTCTGCGCTTGCAGGCCGATGAAAGAGGTTGCCACAAAGAGAGTTGTAATATATCTTAAACTTTTCACTTTCAATTATACGTTTTTAATTTCTCCGGTACTTGGACACAAGTTTCTGAATGGCCTTGTCCAGTGATTCCGAAGGTTCGATTATATTATAGGAACTCCAATAATCGGGGTCCAGAAAATATTCCACCTTATCATAATACGAATCACGCGAATCAAACGAGTTGCGACTACCGATGGGATGAATGTCAGACGAGCTGCTGTCAGTCACCACCATCTCACAGGTAGCCGTGAACGAGGTGGCAAACAGACGTTTCTTCCAGTCACAGTTGAAGCGGAAAGTATTCTTCAGATAACTGATACGCGTTACACCGTCATCATACCGATAGTCGACTACACTTGTTAACTCACGCGGTTTGAATTTCACACCTAAGGGTTTCTTTACTAACATTGTCTTTGTTGCCTTCTCCTTATCACTCATATCGAGCTCGAGCTCGATGCGTGTAAAAGCCAGACGCTCGCAGTCGATATAAATCTTGCCGTGATAGAGTGCATACTCGGTAATCCATGATGGTTCCATATAGATCACATACTGTTGACGATCATTGATGTACTCAGGTACCCCCATCGTGAAACGATAGGCATCCATTTCCTCTTTATTCAGAAGGAAGTCACGATTTTTCACCAAATCCATCAACACGGCCTGAACAGGACCGCCCATCACCTTGATACCTAAAGTGTCACTCGACTTCTGACTCAACAGACGGCGGCCTTTAACAATTGCCACCCTGTCGCGGTTGATGTTACGGTCATAGGGTGTCTTGTACATATCTTCCACACCCTCAGCTACGTAAATATAGTGCTTGCGCTTCATGGCAGTCTCACGATAGAAACCTTTAAGCATCTCAGGCACCATACTGTAGTTTTCGGGAATCTTACTGATGGCGGTTTCCACCAATTCCCTCGGGTCTTCGTTCACGACCACGATCTCACGCAACTGGATGGTTGCAGGACGGAGCCTCACCTTCAGGTTTTCCGACTGACCCTTCGTGACATTCAGATAGCGGGTCTTATAACCCACATGTGAGATAGAGATCTGTTCCGGTTTCTCAGAAAGCTTCAAGGTGAAGTCACCGTCCTCATTCGTCACAACCGACACTCTACCTGCAGAAACACTCACTTGTCCCAGCGCCTCTCCGGTCTTGTCATCTACCACGTTGCCACTGACCACCATCTGCTGCGCATACACAGCCAATGGGGCGAGCAAGAGGATTATCGTCCACAGTCTCTTCATCTTCGTCGTTGGTTTTGGTGCAAAGATACAACTTTTTTTGGCAGAATGCAAGTATTTACAAAAAAATAACTACCTTTGCAGCAAATAAATAAAACAAGTCAATTATGGTCTATAAGTATGATTTCCTTGTAATCGGTGCCGGCGTAGCCGGAATGAGCTACGCCCTGAAGGTAGCAAAAGCAGGCAAAGGGCGCGTTTGTATGATTTGTAAAACCACGCTCGATGAGGCGAACACCTCATTTGCACAGGGAGGTGTGGCCTCTGTCACCAATATGAAGGTCGACACCTTCGACAAACACATTGCCGACACCATTATCGCAGGCGATTACATCTCCGACCAAAAAGCTGTAGAGCAGGTGGTTCGTAAAGCCCCCGAGCAGATACAGGAACTGGTGAAATGGGGTGTGAACTTCGACAAGAAAGACGACGGTTCCTTCGACTTGCACCGTGAGGGCGGTCACTCTGAATTCCGCATCCTCCACCATGCCGACGACACTGGTGCAGAAATCCAGCGCGGACTGATGGAAGCCGTCAGGAACGATCCCAATATCGACATCAAGGAGAACCATTTCGCCGTGGAGATCATCACCCAACATCATCTCGGTGTACGTGTCACCCGTCGTTCGCCCAACATTCAATGCTATGGTGCATATGTGCTCAATCCTAAGACGCAAAAGGTGGATACTTATCTTTCGAAAATCACGGTGATGTGTACGGGTGGGTGTGGTGCCGTTTATCTCACCACCTCAAATCCCGTTATTGCCACTGGCGACGGTATTGCCATGGTGTATCGTGCCAAGGGAACAGTAGCCGACATGGAATTCGTGCAGTTCCACCCTACTGTACTCCATAATCCGAAGGAGACCCACCCCGCCTACCTCATCACCGAGGCGATGCGCGGTTATGGGGGCATTCTCAAATTACCCAATGGCGAGGAGTTTATGCAGAAATACGATGAACGCCTGTCACTGGCACCACGAGACATCGTGGCACGTGCCATCGATAAGGAAATGAAGATCCATGGTCTCGATCATGTTTGTCTCGACGTCACCCATAAGGATCCTGAGGAGACCCGTCATCACTTCCCGAATATTTACCAAAAGTGCCTCTCTATCGGTATCGACATCACTACCGACTATATCCCCGTGCGCCCTGCTGCCCACTACATGTGTGGTGGTATCAAGGTTGATCTCAATGGCCAATCGAGCATCGAACGACTCTACGCCCTTGGCGAATGTTCATGTACAGGTCTGCACGGCGGCAACCGTTTGGCATCAAACTCTCTTATCGAGGCTGTGGTCTATGCCGATACAGCAGCTAAGGACTCTCTGGCACATGTTGATCTTTATGATTTCAACGAGAAGGTGCCTAAATGGAATGATGAGGGAACGATGACCAACGAGGAGAAGGTGCTTATCACACAAAGTGTGAAAGAGGTCAATCAGATCATGGCAAACTATGTTGGCATCGTGCGTTCCGACCTTCGTCTTCACCGTGCTTGGGATCGTCTGGATATGCTTTACGAGGAGACCGAACGTCTCTTCAAGCGTGTCAAAGCCTCAAAAGATATCTGCGAACTGCGCAACATGATCAATGTGGGCTATCTCATCACCCGTTGGGCGCTAGAGCGCAAGGAGTGTCGTGGTCTTCACTTCACCACAGACTACCCCATCCACGCATACGATAAGAAATAAGAGACAAGTTACATATCCTTATGAATATCCACCATCTTACAGGGGAACCAGAAAGTAACGGTGGTCTTTCTACCGTTATCTGAGTCGATATCCAACTCGCCACCGAGTGCATCGACGATGGCACGACATAAGGAAAGTTCAAGTCCAGACGAATCATCGTTCATCGCCAGGGCATCTTCTCTCTGAAGGTATGAGTAGATATCCTCGCCTATAAGTTCTGTCTGGCCGTTACCCATATAGGAGATGGAAGCTTTGAGGCCTCTGCGTTCATGGGTGTAGAAGATGGTGATGTCTCCTTGGTTGGTAAGCTTGGCAGCATTCGTTAGAAGATGCATCATAAGTTGGTGCATAAAATTAGTATCAAGACGGCCTCTACAATGTGGTGACAGATCGGTCCTGACACGGACTGCCACGTCGGACTTGGTAACAACCATGGCCTCACGACGATAGGAAGCCATCAACTCTGCCAGATTGACCTCAATGAAAGTAAAGGCAGGTGTGATACCTTCGAACTTTGACAACTCCATCAGATGCTGAATGAAACTGAGCACTTGCTGTGTACCAGTGTTGATATGGGTAACCATCTCCTTCACTTGAGCAGGTTGCATATACTCGTCTTTCTCCTCAAGAATCATGTTACTATAACCCAAAATAGCCTTCATCGGCGCGCGCAGGGCACGGCTGATATTCTCTAAGAATACGGACTTCAGAAGTTCGCTCTTTTGGGCTCGTTTAATCTCTCTCTTCAGCTGGTATTCATAGTAGCGGTACATAAAATAAAAAGCAATTCCGAAACCAACCAGCAATACAAAAATGATAATTAAAAATAATGCGACCATAAGGTATTTAATTAATTATGAGTGCAAAGATAATATAATTATATGAAATCTCCAAATAAATACATAAAAAAAACCGAGTGTCTCCCGACAATCGGTTTCAAAAACAAACTACTTAAAAACTAATCTACTAAAACAAATCAAAAAAATATCTTATACTCAAATGTAAGCAATACTATATGTCGAGGGGACTTCGAATAGTTGATGCAATTAATGATTAATGATTCCGGTGCAAATATAAAAGGTTTTTTGTAATTCTGCAAGAAAATCATCTAAAAAATGAGTGTTAATATACAATAATTCATCAAAAAAGGGATGAATGACATCATTCACCCCTCATTTTGATATGTATGCTTAGCAAAATTACATCATACCGCCCATACCTGGGGCACCGCCCATCGGCATAGCAGGCTCCTTCTCGGGCTTGTCTACGATCAGACACTCTGTTGTCAGGAACATTCCGGCGATAGAAGCGGCGTTCTCCAGAGCCACACGAGCCACCTTAGCAGGATCGATAACACCAGCCTCGCGCAGATCCTCATAGACATCGGTACGGGCATTGAAACCGAAGTCGCCCTTACCCTCACGAACCTTCTGAACAACCACAGCACCCTCAGCACCGCCATTCACGGCAATCTGGCGCAGCGGCTCCTCGATGGCACGGCAGATGATATTGATACCAGTCTGCTCGTCGGCATTGTCACCCTTCAGGCTGGCCAGAGCCTCCTGAGCACGGATGTAAGTGGTACCACCACCTGCTACTACACCTTCCTCGATGGCAGCGCGAGTAGCACAGAGTGCATCATCTACGCGATCTTTCTTCTCCTTCATCTCAACCTCAGAGTTGGCACCTACGTAAAGCACTGCTACGCCACCGGCCAACTTAGCCAGACGCTCCTGCAGCTTCTCCTTATCGTAAGAAGAGGTTGTTACCTCAATCTCCTTCTTGATCTGAGCGATACGATCCTGGATGGCCTGCTTGTCGCCAGCACCATTCACAATGGTGGTGTTGTCCTTAGACACCGTCACCTTGTCGCAAGTACCCAGCATCTCAAGCGTAGCCTGCTCCAGCTTCAGGCCCTTCTCCTCGCTGATAACGACACCACCAGTCAGTGTAGCGATATCCTCAAGCATGGCCTTACGGCGATCGCCGAAGCCAGGAGCCTTCACAGCACAAATCTTCAAGCCACCACGCAGACGGTTTACTACCAGTGTGGTCAGAGCCTCAGAGTCCACATCCTCAGCAATCACCAGCAAGGGGCGTCCGCTC
>Ga0310696_10009628_pt1 | contig 11163 bp, 7 predicted proteins | sample AusTroGonzalo_MG_4_FD_203885 | JGI IMG/M metagenome (GOLD analysis project Ga0310696, IMG submission 203885) | Bovine rumen microbial communities from tropical cattle in Woodstock, Queensland, Australia - Gonzalo_02 (v2) (version 2) | ecosystem: Host-associated > Mammals > Digestive system >...
CCCCCCATACTAAAAGAACTCCTTCCCCGCCGACCCATCCGGTAAGGGAAGGAGTTTTATATCTGTCGGAAAGATCAGTAACCGAGCTGTTTGTCCACGATATTTCTGAGAGGTTCGCCCTTGCAGAATCTGGTGAGGTTCTCCAGGAGGATCTCTGAGACTCTGTCACGGTTTCCCTCCAGCATGCCTGCGATATGAGGGGTGATCAGCACGTTTTCCAGATCCCAGAGAGGATTGTCCTCATTGAGCGGCTCAGGATCCGTGACATCAAGGCCTGCCCCGGCGAGATGCCCCGAACGGAGGGCTTCCGCAAGAGCTTCCGTGTCGATGGAGACGCCGCGGCCTGCATTCACGATGACGGAACCTTCTTTCATGAGGGAAAGTCTGCGGGCGTCCATGAGCTTGGCGGTCTGATGTCCTCCCGGGATCACCATCGCGACTATGTCTGCCTGAGGCAGAATGCGGTCGAGATCTTCCAGAAGGTACTGCTCGTCAAAGTATTCAGGCATCGGCTTGTCGCTGCGTCTGACGCCTATGACATGGCAGCCGAGACCTTTCATCTGCCTCGCGTAGTTGGTTCCGATGTTCCCCATTCCGAGGACCAGAACAGTGGAACCTTCTATCTGTTTTGCATTCTTCGTGCCGCGCAGCCAGTTGTGTCTGACCTGATTTGCAGAGTAGATGGGGAGGTTCTTCATCACTGCAAGAGTGAGAGCAGTCATATGTTCAGATACTGCGACGCCGTATCCTCCTACCGCATTCGTCAGGATCACGTTTTCCGGGAGAAGGGGTACCGAAGTGTAGCGGTCCACGCCGGCGGACTGCGTCTGCAGCCATTCAAGTTTTTCAGCGGCAGGCACCAGAGCGGCGGGAAGGTGTCCGAGAACCGCACAGACGTCCTTTACATCATCTGCGGTGATATCGGCGTTGCCCTTTGATGCGTTTCCCTTGAACGTGAGTTCGTATCCGTAAGGAGCTGCGGCTTCGGTCATCTTCTGCTTGTAACTGTCGTCGACAGCCATTGTGACAAGTATCTTCTTCATGCTGTTGATCTCCTTTTTTCTAAAGTATCTCATAACCGCGGGGTTTTGTATATCTGCGGACCGTTCCGGCTCACGGGAATGGTCTTTCTGTTGAGTGCTTCCTGCCAATTTGATATCATTTCTAAAGAACAGAAAAGGAGAAAAGGCAATGGCTGAGGAGAGAAAGACCATAATCCATCCCGCAGGAGAGGTGATAGATTTCGAGACCGTTTTCGAATACAACCCGGACATCGCCGGCGAGCCTGAGAAGACCGGGCGGTTCGAGCGCATCGACTATTTTACAGAAGTATATGAGGACGGGAAGAGACATCCCAAATACTGCAATGTATATCTGCCCTGGTGCTATGATCCGGAAGACAGGGAAAAGAAGTACAACGTCATGTACTATCAGCACGGCAACACATGCGATCCCGACATCTTCACGACGGAAGAAGGGAAAAAGACTATAGACTGCATCTTCGATTCAGGCGAGATCGAACCGTGCATAATGGTATTCACCACATATTATTTTGACGTTACAAAGGATATAGAGATCAGAAAGACCACCGGAGATGTTCCTGCCGGAGACGGAAACTACGGCGGAGGAGGGATCGCACCTAACTTTTACAAAGAGATCGTGGAAGACGTGATCCCCGCAGTGGAACTGAGATACAATACCTGGCTGACGGACGGTTCGGACGAGGCGAAGAAGGCCTCCAGGGACCACCGCGGATTCAGCGGATATTCGAGGGGCGCCGTCTGCACCTGGTATATCCTCCACAATGACTTTGAATACTTCCGTTATTATGCTCCGATGAGCTGCATGACCACCGCGGGCCTGCCGCTGAATGCGGAGAGGACTCCGGAGCAGGTCACCGAATACATAACTAAGCCCATAAAGGAGCATCCGGAACTTCCCTTCTTTATCTTTGCGAGCAACGGACATCCCAACGATGTCGCGCCGATGACGGAGCAGATGAAATACGTGCCCAAGGCGGATGTCTTCTCCTACGGAAAAGACCCGGAGAAGAACAATTTCTATTTTGCGCTGTCCGAGTTCAGACATACGGACATGCTGGCGCCATATTATTACTACAACTCCCTGAAAGTGCTGTTCAAATAACTACAGAACGTAAACAACGCGTTAATATATACGTATAGTAGTTGTTGTGCGAGGTGCTTTTCTGCCCTTACCATAAGGTAATTTACATGTCATCGACACGAAAAGGCTATTTTGATTTTTCATATCTTCCGGTCATCTTCACCCTCGCGTGGCCGACGATGCTGGAGGAGATACTGAGCACAGCAGTGCAGTATATCGACACCGCCATGGTGGGCAGTCTCGGGACAAAAGCTACCGCTGCGGTTGGTTCGACTTCAACTGTCAGCTGGCTGGTCTACAGCACCGTCTATGCTCTCGGAGTCGGATTCCTTGCCTATATCTCTCAGGCGAGAGGCCGGGGAGACTACGACAGGGCGAAAAAAGCTGTGATGCAGGCCGTGATAACGTCTGCCGTGATGGGGACTATATTCACGGTCGCAATACTGAGCGTAAGCGGGCTCGTACCCGTCTGGATGAACGTGGACGAGGACATAAGAGAACTTGCTTCAAGGTATTTCTTTGTCCTGTATCTTCCCATGCTTCCCAGAACGGCAAACATGATCCTGGGAACGGTCCTCAGGGCGTCCGGCGACACGAAGACTCCCATGAGGGTCGGGCTGGCCATGAATGCGATCAACCTGATTCTCAACATGATCCTGATCAAACCCACCAGAGTCATCAGTATCCTGGGCAGAGAGATCACTGTTTTCGGAGCCGGAATGGGCGTTATCGGAGCGGCTGCAGCGAGTGCCGTGTCGTTCCTTTACGGAGGCATAGCGATAACAGTCAGCATCTTTCGGCATGAAGAGATATCCCCGAAGGGCCTTCCTGTCCGAATAGACTGGGAGATAATGGGGCCCTGCCTTAAGACCGCTATCCCCAACATGTTCCAGAGATTCGGATCATCTCTCGGATATGTTGTTTTTGCCTCGATGATCAACTCGCTGGGAGAGATTTCCACAGCGGCGCATACCATAGCGAACACGGTGGAATCCGCATTCTACATTCCCGGTTTCGGAATGATGGCGGCTGCGGCGACCCTTACGGGAAACGCCATTGGAGCCGGAGACAAGGAAAGGCTCCACAAGGTATCAAGGATGACGATACTCTGTGAAGTCCTGATGATGGTGTTTACCGGAAGTCTTCTGTTTATCTTCGCTCCTAAGATGGTCGCTATATTCAGCAAGGATATGGCTGTCATAACGCTATGCACCACTGTCCTGCGCATGGTGGCGTGTTCAGAGCCGTTCTTCGGCGTTTCCAATGTTCTGGAAGGCATGCTGCAGGGGGCCGGGGACACCCGTTTCTCCTTTGCCGTCAACATAATAGCGATATGGACCGTACGCATCCTTGGAACATTTATCTGCACTAGGATCCTGGGACTCGGACTGGAGTCGGCCTGGGGCTGCATGATAGCGCACAATATGACGACGTTCATCTGCTACACGATTTATTACCGGTCAGGGAAGTGGGCGCATCCCATTTCGGAGGAAGCTTCCTGAAAGAGGAGAGACAATGAGCAGGGTACTTATAATCCACACCGGAGGGACCATAGGAATGACCCGTACGGAGAGGGGATATGAACCGGACGGAGATTACTTCCGTTCCGCCATGTTTCACATGGATTCCCTCAGGGCTCCGGATATCCCTCAATGGGATCTTACGGAAACCGAGCCCCTCCTGGATTCCAGCAGGATGACCGTGAAGGAATGGAACAAGATAGGCAGGCAGATAGCCGACAATTACGGGGCGTACGACGGCTTCGTGGTGCTGCACGGCACCGATACGATGGCTTATACGGCATCCGCTATGTCTTTCATGTTCAGGGGACTGAACAAACCTGTCATCCTCACCGGATCGCAGATACCCCTGTGCGAGACACGTAGTGACGGAAGGGACAATCTGATCACGTCCCTTGTGATAGCTGGTTCCGGGAAAGTCCATGAAGTATGCGTCTATTTCGGAGGACTTCTGCTCAGAGGGAACAGGACGACGAAATATTCTGCAGACGGAATGCAGGCGTTCGTGTCACCGAACTACCCGGTGCTTGCCACCGCAGGCATCGAGATACAGTACAATGAGGCCGCACTGGCGAAAAAGACGGAAGAAGAATTCAGTTTCACCCCTTTGGATGAAGTCGCCATAGGCGTGCTCAAAGTCTTTCCGGGCATCAATTTTTCCCTGTTCCGGCCGATGCTATCCGGGATCCTCAGAGGAGTGGTCCTTGAGACCTTCGGCTCCGGAAACACTCCCGACGACAGCGGGACGCTGGAATCTGTGGCAGAAGAAGGCAGGGAGACGGTCCTTGTAGTGTGCTCACAGTGCACACAGGGTACAGTGAACATGAGCGCTTATGAGGCAGGAGGCGCGCTCAGAAGGATCGGAGCCGTAAGCGGGAAAGATATGACTACGGAAGCGGCAGTTGCGAAACTATATTATCTGTTCAGTACATGCGCCGAGACAGAACTGATCAAGAAGCAGATCGAAAAAGATCTTGCCGGAGAACTCACGGAGTAAAGGATACTGAAATATACAGCGAAACCCCCGGATCCGCAAGGGATCCGGGGGTTTTGGTGACCCGGACGAGAATCGAACTCGTATTACCGCCGTGAAAGGGCGGTGTCTTAACCGTTTGACCACCGGGCCTGGTAGCGGATGTAGGATTCGAACCAACGACACCCCGGGTATGAACCGAGTGCTCTAGCCAACTGAGCTAATCCGCCATATCTGTCAAAATTGACGCATTGATAATTTTATAGTAAGAAAAGTGAATTGTCAACGATAATATCGACACAATTCGGACGTGCCCCGACGGGGCGGAAAAAGGCAGGGAAAAGGGATCTCCGGGAAAGGAGATCCCTCATATAGTAATACTATTAGTATAATAACGTTGCTGATATACGCAGAGGATCAGCCGATATATTCCTGACCGCCCATATAAGGACGGAGCGCCTCGGGAATACGGATCCTTCCGTCTTCCTGCAGGTTGTTCTCAAGGAACGCTATGAGCATTCTGGGAGGAGCAACGCAGGTGTTATTGAGGGTGTGCGGGAAGTATGTCCCGTTCTCTCCTCTTACCCTGATCTGCAGACGTCTTGCCTGGGCATCACCGAGGTTGGAGCAGCTGCCAACCTCGAAGTACTTCTGCTGCCTCGGGCTCCATGCTTCCACGTCACAGCTCTTTACTTTGAGGTCGGCGAGGTCGCCGCTGCAGCATTCAAGAGTTCTAACAGGAATGTCCAGGGTGCGGAAGAAGTCGACAGTGTTCTGCCAGAGCCTGTCATACCACATCATGCTGTCCTCCGGCTCGCAGACGACTACCATCTCCTGCTTCTCGAACTGGTGGATCCTGTATACTCCGCGCTCCTCTATGCCGTGAGCGCCGACTTCCTTGCGGAAGCAGGGACTGAAGCTGGTCAGGGTCTGAGGCAGCTCGTTCTTCTCAAGGATCTGGTCGATGAACTTGCCGATCATGGAATGTTCGCTCGTTCCTATGAGGTAAAGATCTTCGCCTTCGATCTTATACATCATGTTCTCCATCTCCGCGAAGCTCATGACGCCGTTTACCACATTCCCGCGGATCATATACGGAGGGATGTAATAGGTAAAGCCGCGGCCGATCATGAAATCTCTTGCGTAGCTGAGTATGGAGGAATGAAGCCTGGCTATATCGCCTTTGAGGTAATAGAAGCCGTTTCCGCTGGTCCTTCTGGCGGAATCGAGGTCGATGCCGTCCAGTCTTTCCATGATATCCACATGATATGGGATCTCGAAATCGGGGACGGCAGGTTCGCCGAATCTCTCGATCTCGACGTTCTCGCTGTCGTCTTTGCCTATGGGCACGCTGGCATCAATGATCTGGGGGATCACCATCATGCGTTTGCGGATCTCTTCTTCCAGGGTCCCTTCGCTTTCCTCAAGCGTTTCGAGCTCTTTGGCGATGGCAGCGACCTGCTTTTTGACTTCCTCAGCCTCATCGCGTTTTCCCTGGCCCATGAGAGCGCCGATTTGCTTGCTGATCTGATTGCGCTGACTTCTCAGTTCATCGCAGCGGGAACGCGCATTTCTGAACTGCCTGTCGAGGTCTATCACCTCATCCACCAGGACCAGTTTTTCGTCCTGGAATTTCTTTCTGATGTTCTCCTTAACGAGTTCGGGATCTGTCCTTATCAGTCTGATGTCGATCATTGTTTATCATTTCCTCCGAGTTTATTGGCAAAATCGAAAAGTTGTTCTTTTGAGTAAAAATCCAGGGAAAGGGTCCCTTTTCCGTCCGAGTATTTGACTTTCACGTTGACTCCCAGAGCATCCTTTAGGGCAAGCTCGACTTCGCTGGCTACCGGATCGGAAGGAGTTCTTTTTACCGGCTGGCGTGGAGAACTGATCCTTGAAAGTCTTTCCGCCTCCCTTACAGAGAGGTCTTTTTCTGCGACGAGCTCTGCTACGCGCTGTTTTACCACGTCGTCGGGGATCGCAAGTATGGCTCTGGCGTGCCCTGCAGTGATCTTCCCGTCCCGAAGCAGAGAGAGAACGCTGTCAGGAAGGGTGAGGAGCCTCATCGCGTTGGCAACTGCCGGTCTGGACTTGCCGACTCTGGAAGAGATCTGTTCCTGGGTCCAGCCCTGAGTATCAGCCAACTGCTTATAGCCCTCCGCTTCTTCCACGGGATTAAGATCCTCACGCTGGAGGTTCTCGACCAGAGCGACGCTGTACGCGTCCGAATCGGACATCTCGCGGATGATAACGGGGATACGGTCGAGGCCGGCCAGTCTGGATGCTCTCCATCGTCTCTCGCCTGCTACGATCTTGTAGGCGCCTCCGGCATCCGGACGCACCAGGATCGGCTGCAGAACGCCGTGTTCTCTGATGGAATCGGCCAGTTCGGCGAGAGATTCGTCTGAAAAGCTCTTTCGGGGCTGCGATCTGTCGGGACTTATATCCGAGACCGGAAGGAAGGAAGTGCTTTCGGAAGAGACGGAATTGTCTATGAATATCGCGTCCAGGCCCTTGCCCAGGCCGCCCTGTCTTTTCGCCATGTCAGACCTCCTTTGAGTTGTTTCTGATGATCTCAGAAGCCAGATTGTCGTAAGCGACCGCTCCTTTTGAGTGAGCATCATAGTATTTTATAGGCTTTCCGTAACTGGGAGCCTCTGAAAGACGGACATTTCGCGGAACGACGGAAGAAAAGACCTTCCCGGGGAAGAACCGCTTGACTTCATCGACCACCTGCAGAGTGAGATTGAGCCTGGAATCGTACATGGTGACCAGAACACCTTCGATCTCGATAAAGGGATTGTACAGGCGCTTTACCGATCGGACGCTGCTCATTAGCTGGGACAGGCCCTCAAGAGCGTAGTATTCGCACTGTATCGGGATCAGGATGCTGTCACAGGCGTTCAGGCCGTTCAGAGTCAGCAGCCCGAGAGAGGGGGGACAGTCGATAAGAATGAAATCGTAGTCCTTTTTGTGCTGCAAAACAGCGTCTTTAAGGCGGAATTCCCTTCTTTCGGCATCCACGAGCTCCAGTTCCGCGCCGGCAAGATCCATGCTGGAAGGAATTACAGAAACTCCGGCATAGGGTGACTTGACCACACAGGATTCAAAATCCGCATCTCCCGTGAGAAGCTGGTAGACTGACCTGACAACACCGCGCTTGTTGATCCCCAGTCCGCTGGTGGCGTTTCCCTGAGGATCGGCATCTATCATGAGGACACGTTTGTCCTGCGCACCTAAAGCCGCGGCAAGGTTGACCGCAGTGGTCGTTTTACCTACGCCGCCTTTCTGGTTTGCGATTGCAATTATCTTTCCCATCTTTTCAAATGTTTCACGTGAAACAAAATGTCCTGTATCTAGTTTGCGCTCTAATCATAACACAACACTTTTGAAAAGAAAATGCCGGGGAAACCTCAAAAAAACAGTCAGAAAAGAGTAAAAAGCCGGATTGTTTCACGTGAAACAGTGCTTTTTTGCTGCAACATCATGTGTTTCACGTGAAACACAGCCAGGCTGAGAACATCGACAAAAAAACAAAAACAAAGACGGATACCTAAAAAACAGGATTGTTCACATAACGCAGATCATCAGTAAGGTATAATAACCTACAGTTATACATCGCAAAGGACCACGAGGAACATAATGCTTGAATTAAGAGAGATAATAAAGGACTATCCGGCGGGAAATGATACGGTCCATGCCCTTAAAGGAATCGATCTCGCCTTCAGAAGCAACGAATTCGTGTCTATTCTGGGCCCGTCGGGGTGCGGAAAGACAACGCTGCTCAACATAATAGGCGGGCTGGACGGGTACACGTCCGGAGACCTGATCATAAACGGAACGTCCACAAAGAAATACAAGGACAGGGACTGGGACACATACAGGAACCACTCCGTGGGTTTCGTGTTCCAGAACTATAACCTGATACCGCATCAGTCCGTTCTTAAGAACGTTGAACTGGCCCTGAGCCTCTCCGGAGTCAGGGGGAAAAGCAGAAGACAGCGGGCAGAGGAGGCTCTGACCGCCGTCGGACTCGCTGATCAGTTCAATAAAAGGCCTGCAGAGATGTCGGGAGGGCAGATGCAGAGAGTCGCCATCGCCAGAGCGCTGGTAAACGACCCGGAGATCATCCTTCTGGATGAGCCTACAGGCGCGCTCGATACCGAGACGGGCATCATGGTCATGGAGATCCTGAAAAAGGTGGCGGCAGACAGACTTGTAGTCATGGTCACGCACAACCCGGAACTGGCTGAGAGGTATTCGACAAGGATAGTCAGGATGCTGGACGGGAAGATCATAAGCGACAGCAGACCTCTGGAGGAGGAAGAAAAGGAACAGGAACGAAAGCTTGAGGAGGAAAAAGCCGCGGCAGATGCCAGGAAAAAGATGCCGAGGATGAAACTCTCCACGGCATTCGGTCTGTCTTTGAACAACCTGTTCACAAAAAGAAGAAGAACTATCCTGACTTCAATGGCAGGAAGTATTGGAATAATCGGGATAGCCCTGATCTATGCGGTATCCCAGGGGACAGAGAACTATATAGACAGCGTACAGGAGGAAGCGCTCTCATCATATCCGCTCACGATCACAGCGGAAACAGCGGACATGGCCTCCATGATGTCGGCATTTGCGTCCATGAACAGCGCAAAGGGGGAAGAAGTCGCCGAAAACAGTATAGAAGAGGTAAACGTGACGGCCAGCGTCTTCCAGGGGATCGGCACAAACGACCTCCGGGCCTTCAAAGAACATCTGGAGAGCACGTACTCCGAGATAGAAAACGATGTCAACACAGTTAGATATACATACCCGGTCACTCCCAGAGTATACGCATATGACGTCAAAGGAGATCTGATCCTGGTCAACCCGAGCAATCTCATGGGGACCATTATGGGTGGATCTTATTCGTCTTCCTTCGGATCAATGATGTCAGGCAGCCTTTTCAGCGAGATGATGGATGATCCGGAGCTGATTAACGAGCAGTATGAGACGGTGGCGGGAAGACTTCCGGAGAGATATGACGAACTGCTCATGGTGCTCACGGACAAGGCACACATCACCGATTTCCTTGAATACGTTGTAGGTCTCAAGGATGTGGAAGAACTGAGCAGCATGGTCAAGAGCATCATGTCGGGAGAGGCCACGGGACTGGAGTACGACGAGGAAAAAAGGATCTATTCATATGATGAGCTCCTTGGGCTTGATCTGAGGCTCGTAAATGTTCCTGACCTGTACAGATTCAACAGCGAGTACGGCGTCTGGGAGGATATGTCAGAAGACAAGGAATTCATGAAAGAGGCCTTTGAAAGCGCCGAGCGGCTGAAGATCGTCGGGATCGTCGCGCCTGCGGCAGGATCGACATCAAATGCTCTGAATCCGGGCATCTGCTATCTGCCGTCTCTGACTCTGCATGTCATGGAGAAGTCTTCCGCATCAGAGATGGTCTCGAATCAGCTGCTGGACAGTGAAAAGGACGTCATTTCCGGCAAAACATTCGAAGAGCTGAATAAAGAGAACGGCCCGTCGCTCGATCTGGACAACATGATCTCCGTGGACACAAAAAAGCTCTCGTCCGCCTTCAGCGTCAAGGTAGATACGAAAGCAGTCGAGAACTTTGTCAAAAACTATGTCGACGAAGTGATGAGAGATGTCAGTGTAGAGGACAGTTCCGCAGCGTACGGCGATCTTTCCGCGCTGATGAAAGAACTGGCGGGAGGGCTGACCGGATATGCGGTCGCTTCCGGGGAAGCTCTTCCTGCAGATGCTTCTCTCGGAGGGGCCGGGAAGACGGTGCTGCTGAAAAGGAGCAGCTGTCAGACCCTTGTTTCCCAGTATCTGGCGTCAGAAGGGGTCCCGCAGAAGATATCGGCGCTGGCAGCAGGTTATGAGCTGCCGGATGAAGTACTGGAGCCGGTCATCGCGCCGCTGCTCACTAACGCTCTATCGGTCTATATCAGCGATTTTCCTTCAAATCACGGGGACATCTGGGCCAGAAGAGAGGAGCTTGCAGCATCAGGGATCACGCTGGACGGCGATACTGCGTTATTGTCCGAAGCGGCAGCGGAGGAGATAAGCTATCAGGCGAGCTCCGGAGCGCTCGCGACCTCTGTAGTCGGAGAAATGGCCAAGGTCATGACTGCAGCGCAGGGAATGAAGGAAGTCAGAGCTGCGCTGAACGATATACCAAACAGGCTCACGAAGCTTATGGCCGGATCCATGAGAGTGAACACTCAGAAAATAGCATCCGCGTTCAAGTTCAACCTGACGGAGGAGGAACTGACAAGGCTGATGTCCGCGTATTCATCCGCAGGAACGCAGAGGTCATACGAGGGAAATCTGCGGGATCTCGGATACAGCAGCCCGGATGACCCGAATGCCATAATCATCTACCTAAAGGATTTCGACGGAAAAGAGGATTTTAAACAGTATATAGACAGATACAACAAAGATGCCGAGGAAAAGGGAGAGGACGACAGAGTCATACGGTATACAGACATGACAGGGGTTCTGATGGCTTCCGTAAAGACGATACTTGACGCGATAAAATAC
>Ga0310696_10009629_pt1 | contig 11161 bp, 5 predicted proteins | sample AusTroGonzalo_MG_4_FD_203885 | JGI IMG/M metagenome (GOLD analysis project Ga0310696, IMG submission 203885) | Bovine rumen microbial communities from tropical cattle in Woodstock, Queensland, Australia - Gonzalo_02 (v2) (version 2) | ecosystem: Host-associated > Mammals > Digestive system >...
TAGATGTTGACCTTGGCATAGAGCGTACGGCGCTCGTTGTTGTTACCACCATAGATGGCACCGTTCACACGGGCATCGCCACTCGAATAGTTCACGTTCGACTCATAGACATCGCACGGCGGGAGAATCTGCGTGCCATAGGCTCCGCCGAAAATACGGTTGATCTTGATGGTAGACCCAGCAGGCACATTCACGGAAGTGCGGCGGGTGATTCCCTCCTCATAGCTGCCGCCATAGGCGGCACTCACCTGACCGCGCATCAGGTCGATGACGGCAGAGGCCTCATCAAGGTCGAAGTCATTTGCATACGTCTCTTCCGGCGTAAAGCGCATGCCAAGACCATTATAGGCACCACCGCCGAAAATCTCCGTACTGGTGAAATTGGTCACGCCGGCAGGGATGTCGATGAGCACATAGCTGTGGTCCTGCAACTCGTCACCCTTACGGTCACGGGGATAGCCTTCTCCAGCACCGAAGACTTTCTCAATGGCATTACCGGCAGCGGTGTTTGGCCGGATATTGACGAATGAGTTGTGCAGATAGGGTAGTTTGTCGCCTACACGGTTCTTATAGGCATCATCCTCATAGTCGTAGTCGCCGAAGCAGCCACCGAAGATACGTCCCACCCTACCCTGCGTGTACTCCATATAGCTCGAGGACCTGGACTTGGTCTTGTAGGCATCGCTTACCATACCCTTGACCTCATCACGGATACGGCCAGAGAAGTCTGCATCTGCCACAGCCTGGGCATCATCACTCGCCAAAAAGACTGTACCGCCCAGGTCGTTACCGCCGTAGATATGGTCACGGATCCACGGGAAGCCCGACTTGGTCGTACTACCTTCTGTCCACTCACCCACATAGGTCTCGGCATGTCCGAGGATGTCGGCATTACAACTGCCGGCGAAGGTATTAAAGACTCGACCGTTACCAAGCCGGATGTGGGTGTTACCGGCAATCATGCCCTCGAAGGCACCGCCGTAGATGAACTCACACTCGGCCATGTTGGGAGTGTCGCCGGTAGCGTTCCGCGCCACACCGGGATAGCGCTTGTCGCCACTGAGGTTGATATAGGTGCTGTAAGCCTTGTTGTAAGCATACTTGCCATCATCGCCTTTTCTGCCGATGGCACCTGCCTCGCCGCCACCGAAGATCTGGAAGGTGTAGCCCTTGTTCAGGTTGATGGTGGTGCTGCCCCAGATCTCAGAATCAGGACCGAAACCGCCACCGAAGACGTTCAGGGCAGAGCCGAGCACATCCATGCCCTGTTCAGAGAGGATGACACCCGAGTTTCTCTTCGAAATCGTGTAGCTCTCTTTCTCTGTATTCTCATACAGGATGTCTCCCTCATCGGCCACGTCAAAGATCTTGTCGCGCTCCACCAGCGTCTCGTTGATGTTGATGATGACATTACCGTTGATATGGCCACTGTTGTAGCAACCGCCATAGATATTTCCGCCCTTCAGGCGTCGTGTCTTGTCTTCTGGCGTAAATGTGGTCGTCTCGGGGGTGGACACCTTCGTGTCACCGATAAAGGTGTTCCATTCCAACTTGGGATTACCATCCTCGTCGAGCAGGTAGCTACCGTCGGCGTTTAACATCCATCGCATGGGCTGAATCTTCAGACCATTGAAGTTGAGTTCGAGTTTGTCACCCACATCGTCGGGGGCTCCGATCATTCCGCCCAAGTATTCGGTATTCAGGCCATCCTGAGCAGGTATGTTGGCATTGTTACAACCACCCACTACCTTATCATATATATAGATGGGCTTATTGAAATTGATCGTGTTCTTGCCAGCCAACTTCATGCTTCCCACATTACCGCCACAGAAGAAAGAACCGAAGTATGAGGTGTAGGGCTCATATATGTCCTTATCGTTGGCAGCTTCACCATCGAACACCACACTAGGCTTCAGTCGCATAGCCACTGCGTCCATATAGTCGGAGAAAAGGTTTTGTTCCGGATCAGGATCAGCCAAATTCAGGGAACTGAAATCGTAAGTATGCTCGTTGTCTTGGGAATCTTTCGTTGTGACTGTTCCTGCATATTGCTGCAGAACCTCCTGCTTAACCATATTCTCACCGTTGTTACCCAGGAACACTTTGTCGGCATAGACATAGGAGCCAATCTTCAATTCGACCGTAGGTCTCTCCATGGAGGACATGATGGTGGTACAGTTACCGCCACAGAAGATACCACCGTGGACAACGGTAGGCTTTGTCTTGCTTCCGACCACACGGATAGACACCTGCTCTGCGTTGGGACGGAACTGGTTCAAAGCCTCGACAGACTCCTTTGCCGTAAAAGTGGAGCCAGCGGTCTTACCTAATATCTGATTGACATCATAGAAATAGTCTTGGTATGCCCCTAACTGGCTCAGTTCCGGATTGTCGGTGTAGGCATAAGAGCCGTTACCACCGCCATAGACGTCGCCATAGACCGTGGCACGGATACCAACGGCATTACCGCCATAGACCTTACCGGAGATATCGTTACCGCCATAGACATTGGTGATATGACCGCCACTAATGACCACACGTGCAGAGAACTCGTCGGGGAAGTTATAGTCAGGAATGGCGCTGCCCGTCGTCGGGGTATAAACACCATCCACCTTCGGACAGACATCGGCCATACGACAACCGCCATAGAGGTTCTCGACAACGATATTGGAATTATCTTTGATATCCAGCAACAGGCCCTCCGGACTGGTCATCGCACCCTGGTTACCACCGCTATAGAGGTCGCGGATGCTACCGTTCTTCAGGTTCCATGTCGGACGGATCTTCATCTCAGCCTTGTTGTTACCGCCAAAGACGCGGGCAAAGTTGAAGGCATAACTGGAGAGGTCGCTCTGGAAAGTAGAGAGTTTGACCTTTGTCTGCAAGTATTTATACACTTCTTCCAGAGATAAATTGTTAGATTGGGCCCAGACTGCCACTGCCTTCTGAAGGTCATCACTGGTATTGTTGATATTGATGGTGGTGTTCTTAGTCACCGTGGCGTTGTTACCACCACCATAGACATGGGCGATGTTACCACCCTTCAGTTCCAACCAAGTCTTGGCGAGTTCGGGCTTAGTGAAGGGCGTCTTGCTAGTGGCCACCGTCTGTCCGGCATCATCCTTGACGATATAGTTCCCGTCGCCATCCTTGAGGTCATCTCCGTTCTCATCCTTGTATGTATAGTCGCCATTGCCACCACCATACAAACTGCCAACCACAAGCATCGTCTTATCAGCCGTTACCTCTACACCTTCAATTGTCTTGGTTATCTTCTCATTACAGGGGCTGGTGAGAATCACGGCATCCCAACTATCGTCTGTGCCATCTGTGGCAGATTGTCCGATTTTTCCAGAGATATCATTACCACCATAGACATTCGCGATGAGAATGTCGGCAGATGCTTTATTACCGTCAATATGGACAGAAGCGCTGCCATTCACGTTAGCCATACGGGCACCGCCGAAGACGGCGTCGATCTCGCCGGCACGCACAGTGACATGCGTGTTACCACCCGTATTACCAGCATTACCACCGCCATAGACGCTACCACCGATCGTGATGCCAGACATTGATGTCGGGGTAGTCGTAGTCGAGGGGGCCGAGTCCTGGGCAGACACACGGAATAATGAGCACTGAACGGTTAGGATTGCCACCAAAAGCAGCAATCGCATCCGTCTCGTCCGTGTCATTATCCTATGTATCATATCAGCACTTTCAATCTTTATTCTTCAACCTTCAAACTAATCGATGGGTTGTCGAGTTCGTCGTCGGAGAGTTGGTAGAGGTAGGTGGGTTCCACCGTCAGACTCAAGGTGGTCTTCTTGCCCCGCATCAGCGTCGACAAGTCAATACCTGCCAGACTGTTGACAGCCACACAGTTCTCACGCACACGCGTTCCTATTTCTTTATTAACATTAATTGCATACACATCATAGGTACAGATCAGCGACAGTCCCTTTGAGATCTTCGACTCGGCATCGGGGGCGAAGTAGCCCGGGAAGATGATACCATCGGTCGTGACCTGCTGACCCATCGGGTTGTTGGTATCAACGGTGAAGTCGTAGACGACACCTGTCGGTTTGGTGGCGCCTTCAGGGACTGGCGCCGTCACATAAGTGACAACGGGATTATTTGCGGGTTCAGTGACACCTGACTCCAGACTGACCTTCACCTCTTTCAGTTCGTTGGCCGACTGCAACTCCAGTTTCTTGATCTTGACGATACGTCGCTTGCTGTAGTTTTCGCCGATCTTTACCTTGAGGTCGAGACGGGCAAAGACATGGTCGAGCAGCAGACTGATATAGTTGTCATCGCCCATTCCAAAAGAGAAATGTCCCCGGATAGGTATCGCATTGGCGCCTTCCGCATTGGTGGCATACCTCACCCCGACGACGACACAAAGGTCGCTACCAGAGGCAGCACTCACATTCTTCAGTGTCATGACAGCACCTGTGTGATAGGATGTGCCCGACAACGGACTGATGGTACATGAGGCAGCATCGGCAGGAGAGAAACCATAGATACAGTTATGGGGGTCCTTCAGACCGATGGTCGAAGACCAGCCTTTCTTGGTGCCCTCCGGTTCATAAACGAACAGTCCCTCACGTTTCTGGGTGATACCAGTCTCGGCGGAGCCCGACATGAGGAAGATCTGAATGGGCGAGAAGAAATCATAGTTGTCGGCCGCATCAGAGATGCCGGAGCCTGAAGCACGGGTAGCAGCGACAAGCCATAACTGACTGTCATTCGGATCGGGCGCCGGAATGGTATCAGACGGTGTGCCGCCACCTCCAGGCGACGGAGAGGGAGAAGGTGATGGAGAAGGCGAAGGGGCAGGCGTCGGCGTAACCGTCTGTTCCGATTCCTTAGAACAGGCGGCTAGCAGCAGGGCTGCCAAGAGAATGAGCCAAATCTTATATCTCATATTTCACCTTTTTCTTATTTACCTTTTCACTCTTACCAGTTAGGTACTTCATGTTCCGAAGGTCCCTCCACTTCTTCCCAGTCCACCACATTCACAGTGTTGACAACGAGTTTGGAGGAGCCTAAATAGTAGGCGTAGACAATCCACGTCTGATTACGGTGGAAATTACCGGTGGCCATCGAGAAGTCAGCCTCGAAGGGTCCAGTAGTGCCCAGCCAGAATTTGATGGTACCCGCCAACCGCTTGTCGCTCTCAGGCAGATAGACAGGACCGAACTCCGTCAGTTTACCGTCTTTGACACCTTGGTTCACCAACTCCTCATAATCGCTATCCGACATCGCACTGCTATAGGCATAGACCACGGGATCCTCGTTTTTGATGACGGGATTCACACGGTCGCCTAAAGACAGGAGCACCTGCTCATCGAAGGGTGAGCCCTCGACCCAATAACTGGGATGGTCACCATCCAGGAAGAAGCGCTCTTTCTGATACAACATGTTACGATTCAACTTGATGTCTCCGATGAAGACGTTCATTGGACGGCCCTCTTGTTCCAGGCCCTCCAACGACGAGAACACGAAGCGGATCTTCGACACGGCGCGCGTCAGTTTCAGGTTGGCATCATTGACGTGCAGGACATTATTCCGGTCGACGACACTCTTGCCACGGGCGACACCCGAGAGGGGGATGCCCTTACCTTCGGGAACGGTCGTGGCTGCCTGGTAAGCGGTCCCATTCAGATAACTGAAGAAATGACCGCCGTCGAAGACGGCCTTCTCAATACTGGTTCCGCTGTTGATGTTCTCTAAATAATTCGTACCATTATTATTAAGGACGTTAGCCAGTACATAGATGTCCACGGGCTCGGGGCTGTCGGCGAAACTACGGTCCTTCAGAGCGATGCTGTAAGAGGCACTCTTGTTCTCGTTCAGTCCATTCAGCTGGTCCTCTGTGGTGAGGGTGAGGCTGGCCACCATCTTTGAAGGGTTACTGCTCCGGAAGACCCAGATCTGAAGGTTGTGAATCTTACCTTCCTCTTCGGTGGGAACGACCTCGCTACGGGTCACACCAGCCCGTTCCGGTGCATAGACATAGATATTGAGTTTGGGCTCCTCCTCATCATCGCCGCTACAACTGACGAACGTCATCAGCAGCACCGGCAACAGGAGCAGGGCTCTCAGCCAAAACCATCTATATCTCATTTCAGTCTTCATCTTCACCTTTTCACTTTTTCACCTTTTCACCAGTTCCACCGTCGTAGGACGGATGGTTTCCCAGTTTTCTACTTTGATACCTATCTCCATACGCGGTGCCAAGAGGTCGGGCATCACGTTATAGGCTTTCGTAAAACTCTCCACCTGGACATCGAACGTCGTCGTGTAGTCCTGGGTAAACACACGCTTCTTATTCTCGTCAGTGAACCCGTCTTCGGCCGCCGTCGGGTTCACCTCACCCACCAGATAGAACTTCGTGCCAGGATAGACGACACCGTCGTAGCCCGTGAACTTCTTACCGCTGCGGTTCTCGAACTCGAGGACAATCTTAACGTTCTTACCTTCATAACTTTGCAACAGGAGGGTGTTGGTGCAGCCCTCATCGGCGGTGTTGCTCAGATAGTAATAGTCGTAGCCATCGTTACCGCCGAGTGCCTTGGTCTTGACCTGTGTATCACAGACAAAGAACATCTGATTCGTCATAGCCTTCGATGCCGCCGCATCTGTCGGCCACGGCTGTACCGTCTCCGGACAGAAGTCGAAGCCTACAGGATACTGACCACCTACGATGACGGCTGTCAGGGGGTAATAGGTATCGTCGAAGGCAACGAGATCGCCATTGGCATCCAGGAAAGGCGTATATTCAATCTTCTTCAGTCGGACACTCAGTCGTGCCACGCCGTACTGTACTGGGTATACCATGGCAGCAGATTTCGTATACGACGTGATCATCGAACCGTCGGTGTAGTGGTCGAGCACATCATTCCAAGTCTTCGCATCGAGATAGACCGATCCCTCGACCTTCTCGCCCGAGGTCACAATAGTGCTGTTGCCATAGTAGCAGAGTTCTGCCGGCCATGCAAAGCGGTCGATGCTGGTGATGGCCGACTCGACAGTGGTCTGTGTGTGGACAGTGAATTCCGTGCCGTTCCATTGCAGGGCGGCAGCACCATCGGGAAGTCCGATATTGGCGGGATAGCCGGACAGATGGTCCTTCAGCGTCACGCTTGTCACCTTTCCATCCTGATCAACCACCACATCAGCCCCCGTCTTGATATTGGTGCGGATAGCCTCAGCCAGTGTTTCGTCCGTCTCGAAAAGACCGACCTCTTCATACAGTTCCTCTACGAAGGCCCTGATGTTGGCCGAGGAACCACCCATCACGGCATAGTCGCCAGCGGCATCGCGATGGAGGAAGTTCAGATAGAGGGCTTTCAACTTAGGATCCTCTGCGGAGGCCCAGCCCGCCGTATTGGCCACAGCGGTCATATAGTCGGCCAATGCCTGAGCACGGTCGTCGATGGTTGCTGCAGGCCAGATCTGATCAGGACTGAAACGAATCAGTGCCGGGGCGTTCTCATCCTGGTCATTGGTGACCGTGGAACCGTAATAGGCCTTGTTGCTGGCAGGGATGGTCTCACCATCCACCTGAACGGAGTTGGCACCCCGACCATAGAACAGCACAGAGGCAGTACCAGACCAGAAGGCACAGTCAGGATAATAATAGTAGGCCGACTGCGTCAGTTCTGAGGGTTTGCCCGTCACCCGACCCGACTCATCGCCACCGTACTCATCGTAGACGAACGGCAGATGATCCCTGGTGATCGTTCCCGCCACCTTAAAGGAGATGATATGTACGTCCTTCAGACCACGGAAGAGGTCATAAGAGGTCTGGACGACCTCATCGACCATACGGGTCCGGGCAGCCACATCGGGCATGGAGAAGGCGAAGTTCACGGCAACGGGCGACTCGCCGACAACGGGTGTCGGTTCCGGGCTCTCATGTTCGGCACATCCCATCAGGACAGCCAACAACGCCATCATTGCTATGAACTTACTTGTCTTCACTTCTCAATTTTCAATTATCCATTATTTAAAGTGGTACCTCATGATGTCCGGCCTCCTTCCAGTCGAGGGTGATGCTCACGGCCACCTCAGGTTCATCAGGGTCGGGCACCAGACTACCGTTGGCATATACCTTGGCATGGAGGATCTTAAACTGTCCTGCCCGTAAGGGTTTCCTGACACCCAACACACTCTCGGTGACCTTACCGTCAGGGAGGGTGGCATAGACGCGGAACTCCCACAAGGGTTCCTTAGCGTCGGCAGAGAGGAAGGGCTCCTCGGTATCAAAGATCTCACGCGTGTTGACTGTCGTGAGTTCCCGCGACGGGAAATTGACGGTGCAGTAGCAGAGTTGACCGTCCTTCTTGGTATCAACCCTATCAGCCACCACGTCAGGCGACTTGTCGGCAAACACATAAGTGCTGTCAGCGATATTGAACTGCGTGGCAAAGCCGTTGGCCACCACCTTCAGGGCGTTGAGCGTTGCCTCACTGGTGTCGAGCACCAGGGCGGCCCCACAGTTGACCATATACATATGAATATAATGGGTCTTATTGGCGCCATTCTCGAGTTGGACCATCTGGCGGGCGGTAAACAGGCCGGTCTTGTGGGGAGCCACGTTGTCATCTTGCGACAGTCGCAACTGGCTTGTCTGAGCAAAGTCACTTCCTTCGAACGCTACCGCTCCATTGCCGGTGACATTGGCCACAGCCATGTGACGGTACTGACGACGGGGCAGATAGATGGTATAGCTCATCTCGTTGGCTTCCATCTGGTGCTGTTCGTGGTGCAGACGGGCGAAGATGCCCTGTGTGTCGTAGAACGAGAGGTCCAGATCGCGGGCATAGTCATTGAACACCGGAGCCAGATAATCCTTCAGGGCCTTGACGAGGTTGGCATCAGCCCTTCGGTCGAGCTCATTCTGGAGTTCGATGGACAGATTGGTCACCAGATGCAGATCGTAGTGCAACTTCACGTCTTCGCCGCAGTCGCTCAGGTCATCATCGATGATCGAGCAGGCGGAGAAGCCGACTGCCAGGGCCATCCCAAGGAATAAACAGACTATGCTCCGAAATCTCATGTTTACTGAATGATCACATTAAAGTTCAAACCAGCTTTCCATTCGAGGTCAACGGAGAGACCGAAGTACATCTGTGTGGAGCGCAGGTCGGGAATCGTGGAATAGGCCCGTTGCAGGGCATCCTTACCAATGGTGAAGGTGGCGGTGGTCACGGCATCGCGGATAAACACACGATCGACACCATAGCCCGTATCACCACTCTCGAAGCTGGTCTGCTTCGACCAGTCGACAGGATCGAGCGATGCCGACATCGGGTCGAGTTCACCGATGAGGTAGAACTTCTGTCCGGGTTTGATGAATCCACTCAGACCATAGAAGCCCTTGTCGGCTGTCAGCTCCAAGGCAACATATACCTTTGTCTGGGTCTCGCCGACGGAGAAATTATCGAGGACAAGGGTGTAGTTCGTCACGGTCTTGGCATTATCAGATGCCGGCATCTGACTGACAGAAGAGTCAGGGAAGGGGTCGTAGATCACCTTATTAAACGAGGTGCTCCTTGGCAGGTATTCATATTGGGCGGCATCGGGCTGTCCACCAACCAGAATGCCCGATACACTAAATGAGATACCATCCTCGTCAGCGCCGCTAAACACATTGTTCGGCACGGTTGCGCCACTGATGGCAGCGGCATTGTCGGTGAAGGAGTTCTCTACATTACGTTGGATAGTAGCTTTCAACTGGGAGACACCATAAGTGATGTTCTCCTTCATGGCCACGGCACGGGTCGAAGAAGAGACGGCATCACTGTTCCAGCCACTGGAAGTCCAGACAGTCTCTTTCATCCAATCGGCGGCTGTCGTCGGATAAGAGGCGGCCTCCTTGGCCACAACAGACTGCCAGAGTCCGGAGTTACAGTAATAGGTCAACTCTGCGGGATAGGTGACATCATTGTATTCGACAGACACCTTCGAAACGCTCGTGCTGCTGTTCTTATAAATGAACTGTTCGGCAGCCTTGTCGAACTCGAGGATGGCACAGCCGTCGGGAAGACCAACGGAGGTAGGATAACTGGAAACGGTCGAAGAGATGCCGGAGGTATAACTGTCGCCCCAGTTGTAGACGGCCGGTGAACCGGAGGAAGTGACCACGAAGTTTTCAGCAATCTTCTGCAGGATCGCCTCGGAGAGGGCCTTGGCTGTCGCATTCGTCGTCTTGGTATACACATCATTGACGACCGAGAACAAATCGCCCACCAGATTCCTGATGGAGATGGCGGAACCCTGACGGATGTCGCCGCCGTTGGCCGGGCTGACGAACTTGTCGTAGATCTGACCAAGCGATGCCAGATTGCTGTTAGACGTGCCACTTGTAGCTGACCACTTGAGACTCTCGGGCGAAGTGATCTCCGTCCCGATGATACCGTTCAGGATGCCAAGCAAGGCCGTTTGTGGAGCCGTGAAGTCGGAAGCCTTCTCCACACGGTTAGCCAGACGGAACGTGATATCGTTCACACTGGTGATATCGGTCGCATAGGTCTTGTTCAGTTTGCCATAATAGCCGGGCTTACCACTTTTCTCGGCATCGTTGACGGTGGCATAGAACAGGAAGTTCTTCGTACCTGTCGGGATGTAGATGGTATAGACCTTGCTGGAGTTGGGCGTTCCGCTGGAATGGGTCGGATCGGGTTTCCCAAGGGCGTCAAGGGCAAACGTATGGTTGGCATCGAGAGTACTACTGCTGCCAGGAGCTTTGTCGAAGCAGAACAGATACATCTCGTTGATACCCTGGAAGACGCCGTTGCCGACGACTTCGGCAGTCTGGCGCGTCCGTTCCTCCGGTTGCGTCACATTAAAGACGAACTCCGTCTTCACTCTTCCCGTCTCGGGATCATAGCCCGGATTGATGTCCACCTCATCACTGGAGGAACAACCCGGGAAAGATGCTGCGCCTACAAGGGCCGTCAGACCCATCATGACATACTTGAAACGATTCTTCATATCTTAACTCCTTTTTATTTTGTTCAGTTGATGATATATACAACGTTGATGCCCAACTGGGGCAAGAGGAAGATGCGGTCGCCGTTGCCGAGGAACGTGCCGCAATGGGGACAGTCATACTCCTTGAACCAGGCATAGCCGACAGCGATGCCGCCCT
>Ga0310696_10009631_pt1 | contig 11160 bp, 7 predicted proteins | sample AusTroGonzalo_MG_4_FD_203885 | JGI IMG/M metagenome (GOLD analysis project Ga0310696, IMG submission 203885) | Bovine rumen microbial communities from tropical cattle in Woodstock, Queensland, Australia - Gonzalo_02 (v2) (version 2) | ecosystem: Host-associated > Mammals > Digestive system >...
GGGGAGCTCGCGGTGATTGCGAATGATTTGCAGACATCGGTCGGTCACCTGACGTGAATGATGCAACAATAAACGACGAAGGTCATCGTCGTCAGGATAGTATTGGTCAATAATCGCTTGGTAATTCATGAGTATTTAATTGAGGTTGTTTATTCTTAGGTTAAATTTATTATTAGGCATTTAATGTCTAAACGGCAGTTCTTGTTGAAAGGCGTGTTCAAGGTTGGGGCAGGTGTTCTTCGTCAATTCGTTTGAAAATGTAACCCTGCGATTTGAGCCACTTGATACTCTCGGGTAGGGCATAGCGTAACTTTTCGACCGACTTGAGTGAATCGTGAAAAGTTATGATGGATCCGTTGCGTACGTACTTCTTTACGTTATTCAAGATGTCACGGGCTGACATCCACTTAGAATAGTCACGTGTTACCACATCCCACATGACAATCTTGTATCGGCGGCTCAGCCAAGCATATTGAGGCAGTCGCATCCAACCGTGAGGTGGACGCATGAGATGACTGTGGATGTAGGCATTAGCCTTCTCTACGTTGTAGCTATAGTCACGGAGTGAATGACGGAATCCACTGATATGATTATGGGTGTGATTACCAATTTGGTGCCCCTCGTCAATAATCTGCTGATACAATTCTGGGTATTTACGCACATTGTCGCCTACCATGAAGAAAGTGGCTTTAACGCCAAATTCACGAAGTGTTTCAAGCAGGAAGGGGGTGGACTCTGGGATGGGGCCGTCGTCGAACGTCAGATAGACTGAACGTTCGTGACGGTCCATTCTCCACAGGGCTTTCGGATATAACCACCGCAGATAGATTGCGGGTTGTTCTATAATCATATGTTTCTTTTAGAATCGTCCTCCACGGGCAGAGTAGGCGCCTGCCACTTGATCCAGTTTTTCGGCATAACTCTCGCCAATCTTCTCGTCAATGCGCATTGCTACATCAGACAGGTGGTTCAGAACATACAGGTGATACATGCAGTCGTGCTGGGATGCAGCAAAGTGGCGAGCATCCATTGAGCAATAATAACGCATGTACTGCTCTGATTTTGTCCACAACTGCTTGATGAGCTCAAGAGCATGGTTGTTGTCGCCCAAAGCAACATAGGTGCGAACCATGTCGAATGAGCCACTCGTATAGTCATGAGGGATGTTTTCCGCAGGGAGTTCTTTCTCAGCAAGAGCAAGAACTGCGGCTGCCTCTTTCGACTTTCCTTCCTCAACCAGATGGAGTGCCAGCTGAGATAATAAACGACGATGGGTAAAGCACATGCGCGTTACGGTCTCATCGAGATAAATACCAGGCGTGTTGGCACCGCCAAACTTGAAGCGGTTCATTACATTATCATAGGTTTTCTCTGTGTCGAAATTCTTCATGCCAGATACTACGCGGCCGCCGATATTGGTGGTGAACGGCGTAATACGGTTGGCTAAGCCTTCCTGCACAAAATTGTCGCCTAAATTCATGTAGTTCTCCTGACCAACGGTGGTTGCGACGTAGATGGGACGTGTCCAATTGGCATTGGCAATCATTTCCAACATCATCAAATCACCCTTGTACAAAGCACCTTTGCCTTTCAGAGAAATGACCATGCGGTCGGGGATGGAATCACCCTGCATCAGCATGCCGCTCTTCTTCACTGCATCCTTATCGATGGTTACGTAGAGTGTATCGGTAGGAATTACGTGGAGATCAGGGTTGGTGGAACGTACCCAATATTTCAGCACATTCTTCAGCTCGAAAGGATTGTCACCAAACTGTCGGCGGGCATCATCAGGATTTTCTCTGTAATAAGTATTCAGCTCTTCTTCCAAACTTGGTTCAATTGTGACGTACTCATTAGTGCCTGCACAATATTCCAAACGCTTCCAAGTAATGGGAAGTGAGGGTGAGTCATAAGCAGGTCGTACCATCTGGTCGATATACCAATCGGTTTGCAGATAGCTTAGATTACATACGCGAGCGTCGGTGCGTACACCCTCGGTGTCCTGATTGTACCAAAGCGGGAAGGTGTCGTTGTCGCCATTAGTGAAAATGATGGGATAGCAGGGTTTTCCTTCCCCATCAGTCTGTTGCAGCGACATCAGGTAGTTCTGACCAAAGTCGCGGCAAGTATAACGATTGGAACGGTCATGGTCGTCCCATGTCTGCGAAGCCATTTGGATAGGCACCAATAGACAAATCAATCCTACGGCTGCAGCAACGGCTACTACTTCTTTTTTCAGGAATTTCTGTAAGAAATAGATAAGTGCTGCCACACCCATACCGCACCAAATAGAGAACGCATAGAATGAACCTGCATAGGCATAGTCGCGTTCACGTGGCTGCATCGGTGTTTGGTTCAAGTAGACCACAATGGCCAGACCCGTCATAAAGAACAGGAAGAATACAACCCAGAACTGCTGGGCACCCTTACGCCCACGACAGGCTGCCTGCCAGAACAGACCAAGGAGACCTAAGAGTAGGGGCAAGCAGTAGAATACATTGTGTCCCTTGTTATTCTTCAAATCGTCGGGTAACATCGATTGGTCGCCCAATCGTGCATTGTCAAAGAACGGAATACCTGTAATCCAGTTGCCATGTTCCAATTCACCATGTCCCTGAATGTCATTCTGACGACCGGCGAAGTTCCAAAGGAAATAACGCCAGTACATCCAATTGCACTGATAGCTGATAAAGAAACTCAGGTTTTCAAACTGACTGGGTACCTTTACGTTAACCATCTCGCCACAGCGATCGTAGGGTACAATAGTACCGCTGATGTTGCCGCCCATCCAGTTCTCGTAGGCCTGAGCATGTGCTGAGCTATACATGCGGGGGAACAGCATGTTCTGCGCATATACATATTCGTCCTTAGTGCGTACGATGAAGTAAGAGTCTTTTTCATCTTCAGAGGCCTTCTCCTTGCGCTGCCAAACAGGCTTACCCTTTGACTGTACAGGACGACAATAACGTCCGTCTTTCTCCAAAGCCACTTGTGAAGTATAGGCCTGTCCATAGAATAAGGGACGTGAACCATATTGGTCACGGCTTAGATAGTCGCCAAGGGTGAAAATGTCCTCAGGTGAGTTTTGATCCATAGGTGGGTTGGCGGAAGAACGGATGACGATGACGGCATAGGTAGAATAGCCTATCATGAGCATCAGCATGCATAGCAGCATGGTGTTCTTGGCACGTGCTGTAACCCAAGGCAATGCCTGCTTTTTGTAATTAAGAACAAACCAAAGCAATGCCAGCACCACTACACCAATGAAGAAAGCTGACCATCCGTAGCCATAGAAAGGAATGCCCAGCATTGCCACGGCTAAAAGGAAAGCAATATTTTGGCGCTTGAGGTTGTTGCTCTTTGTGTCGGTAGGATCGGTTGCATTCTGTGTTTCATAAACAGCCCAGATAACAGCACTTACTAACAGGAAAAGATAGATATATTCGCCGGTATTGAAAGGCATACCCAATTGGTTCACAAACAACAGTTCGAACCATCCTCCCACTGTAATGATGCCTGGCACAACCCCGTAAAGCACCACAGCTACCAATGCAAACGAGATGAGCAGGGCTATGCAAGATCCTTTCCAGTTTGCATCGGGGAATCGCTTGTAGTAATACACAAGTACGATGGCAGGCAGACACAAGAGGTTGAGCAGGTGAACACCAATGGAAAGGCCCGTCATATACATGATGAGCACCAACCAACGGTCGCTGTGAGGCTCATCGGCATGATCCTCCCATTTCAAAATAAGCCAAAAAACAACAGCCGTAAAGGCAGAACTGTAAGCATACACCTCACCTTCGACTGCTGAGAACCAGAAAGTATCGCTGAATGTGTAAATCAAAGCTCCCACAAGTCCTGAAGCCTCAATGGTTATTAACTTGTTCAGCGAAAGTTCCTCCCAATTATTGATGAGTAGTCTGCGTGTGAGATGCGTAATACTCCAGAAAAGGAATAAGATACAAGTGGCCGACAATAACGCACTCATAATGTTGACCATGCGTGCCACTTCGGTGGCATCACTGGCAAATTGAGAGAATAGATTGGCGGTGAGCATAAAGAATGGCGCACCGGGGGGGTGACCGATTTCGAGCTTATAGCCTGTAGTGATAAACTCTGGACAATCCCAGAAAGATGCTGTAGGTTCGATAGTGGAACAATACACAAAGGCGGCAACGAGAAAGGTAAGCCACCCGAGGATATTATCCACGAGTCTGAACTGTTTCATTGGTTCTTATTTATTTTTTAACGTTAAAATTCTCAATTTGTCTGCAAAGGTAGCACTTTTTGGTGAAGAGTGAAGAGGGAATGCTGAAGAATTTGCGACCGTTTAATTTAATTAACAGACATGAGGCTCTCTTTACTCTATAAAACTAGGCCGGCTCCGTAGATGAGAAGCAAATAACGAAGAAATTTTCCAATGGTGATACTGATGAAGGCAATAAATATATTGGCACGCATGAATCCCAGTACGATGGTAATGGCGCTACCTAATACTGGAAGGAAAGCAAAAAATCCCATCCATGCACCTCGTCCTGCCATAAAGCGTTCGGCTTTGTCGAGGTCTTTCTTCTTTACATGTAGGTACCTCTCAATCCATTCTAGCTTGCCCATGCGTCCAACCCCATAGTTGAAACAGCTACCCAGCACATTGCCAATCGTACCGTATATCATCAGTTGCCAAGGATCGAGCCCTGTTGCCATTAAAGCCACCATTACGGCTTCACTGGAGAAAGGAAAAAAACTGCCAGCTAAAAAGGCTGCAAGCAGCATACCAAAATAACCGTAACCAGTTAGAAACTCAATAATCCATTCCATAATAACTGCAGTCCAGAGGAGAGTGCTGTGAAGTCTGTTATTAAAAGATTATAGAAGGCAATCAATATCGTTAACACGATAGTTATTATAAATAATACGTTTGTGACGCGTGAGTGAGTAAGTGTGAAGAGATGGGCTGCAAACGGACTTACACAAAGAAATAAGATACGCATTAATACATCGTAATGTTGTGGCTGCAAAGCAAGAAATACGGTACAGCCAAGTGCCCAGAAGCCAAAGAAACCATACAACTGACGGATGCGGATACGGTCTTCATAGCTTTTGTTTACGAAATGCACAATTCCCATAAGTAAAAGCGATAATGTGAATATGAACACAATCAGTTGACCAAACTTCAATAAAGAATAGTCGTAAGGTAAAACAAATTGTGTCAATGAATGGAAATGGTGCCGATAGAAGCTACCGTCTTGGAGATGAAATGCCCATAGTAGGCTCAGCCAATAGGGGGTGATGAGCCCTAGAATAGAAGCAATCCAAGAACGCCAGCTCATAGACTGTAACTGCGTATGTACCAGTAACCATGTCAATGGTACAAAAAATAGGATTTGCACAAAAGTCAGGCTGGCTATTCCAATACACAAAAAGCCGTAATAAATTCGGCCTGGAGTGTCAGGTTGTTGGTAGGTTTGAAACAATAACCAGAAGGCTATTGCTACGAACAAGCAGGTAAGACCGCCTTGTGCGGAGGCAAATAGCCCACTGTCCATGCATGACAACAACAGAAACATACTACCAACCATGCGGCTGCGAACTCTGATAAGTGCGTTACTGTTGTTTACCTCAACTAATACATATACGGCCAATGCCATACAGATGAGTTGAGCCCACCACCCATTGGTGAGAGCACCGTTTAGAAGCCATACTCCTGCAGCATAGACAGCTGCCACCGGCAAAGTAAGGCCGCTTTCAGCTATTCTATTCTGCAGGAGTTTTTTTGACATAGAGTATTCAACAAATCAACAGTCGAGGATATGATATCTTTATAGGTCCAAACCTATATCACGACGGAAATATTTGTCGGTAAATTGTATTTTCTGAGCCTCTTTGAACGACTTCTGGAGCGCGTCTTCTTTTGTGGCGCCATACGAAGAAACGGCAATGACACGACCTCCGGCAGTAACCACTTGACCTTCGGAGAGATTTGTTCCTGCATGAAACACAATACTACCCTCCACTTGATCAATTCCTGTGATGGGATAGCCCTTCTTGTATTCCTGTGGATAACCACCGCTTACAAGCATCACACACACAGCCGAACGATTGTCAAATTCAACCTTGCGCTGATCCAAGTTACCTTGAGCCACACCTTCAAATAAATCAACGATGTCGCTCTTTAATCGCAACATTACGCTTTCCGTCTCAGGATCGCCCATACGGCAGTTATACTCAATGACCATTGGCTCACCCTTTACATTGATCAGTCCAAAGAAGATAAAACCTTTATATATAATACCTTCTTCGCGTAGACCGTCTACAGTAGGACGGATGATACGCTCTTCTACTTTCTGCATCCACTCTTTTGTGGCGAAAGGAACTGGCGATACACTGCCCATACCACCAGTGTTTAAACCGGTATCGCCTTCGCCGATGCGCTTATAGTCCTTGGCCTCGGGAAGCAACTGGTAGTGCTCGCCATCTGTCAGCACAAACACTGAACACTCTATACCACTTAGGAATTCTTCAATCACCACTCGTGAAGAGGCATTGCCAAACATGCCGCCCAGCATTTCCTTCAGTTCTTTCTTGGCCTCGTCGAGGGTAGGAAGAATAAGTACTCCCTTTCCAGCGCATAGACCATCGGCCTTCAGCACATAGGGGGCTTCCAGGGTCTCTAAGAATTCCAGTCCTTCTTGGAGATGCTCTCCATCGAATGTCTGATAACGGGCTGTGGGTATGTGATGGCGCTGCATAAATGCCTTGGCAAAATCCTTGGAGCCTTCGAGTACGGCACCAGCCTTTGATGGGCCGATAACTGGTACTTTAGCTGTGCGCGGGTCATTTTTTAAATCGTCGTAGATTCCTTTTACCAAAGGGTCTTCAGGGCCTACCACAACCATATCCACCTTTTCGTCCACCACAAATTGCTTGATAGCCTCAAAATCAGTGGCTTTCATGGCCACATTGCTGCATACACAGGCCTTTCGGGTGCTGCACTGGGCAGTACCGGCGTTGCCGGGTGCCACAAAAAGCTTATTAACGTGCTCGCTCTGAGCGATTTTCCATGCCAAGGCGTGCTCACGGCCGCCACTGCCTAAGAGGAGAATGTTCATTTGTGTTTGTTGAGTGTTGTATTATAGAAGATTATTACGTTCGATATCTTTGAAGTAGCGATAGGTGCCGACCCTCAATTCGTCGCAGGCAGCATCATCGGCCACGATAATACCGTGTTGGTGCATCTGCAGGGCCGAAATGGTCCACATGTGGTTTACCGATCCCTCTACAGCTGCTTGTAAGGCACGACACTTAGCGTGTCCGTTTACAAGAATCATCACTTCCTTTGCAGCCATTACAGTGCCTACGCCCACAGTAAGTGCAGTTTTGGGCACCTTGTTGATGTCGTTGTCGAAGAAACGACTATTAGCGATGATTGTATCTGTAGTCAGTGTCTTCTGACGGGTGCGGCTCTGTAATGAAGAACCAGGCTCGTTAAAGGCAATATGTCCATCAGGTCCAATACCACCCAAGAAAAGGTCAATACCGCCAGCCTCTACGATCATCTGCTCATAGTGGGCACACTCAGCAGCAAGGTCGGGTGCATTTCCATTGAGAATATGAATGTTTTCTTTGGGACAGTCAATGTGATTGAACAGGTTGGTAAACATGAAAGAGTGGTAGCTCTCAGGATGCTCCTCGGGCAGACCAACATACTCGTCCATGTTGAAGGTGAGTACGTTTTTGAACGATACGCGTCCTTCTTTGTAGGCCTTTACCAATCCCTGATACATGCCGATAGGCGATGAACCTGTGGGTAATCCCAATACAAAAGGTTTCTCCTTGGTAGGTTTCGCAGCATTGATGCGATCTACAACATAATTTGCTGCCCACTGTGACATCAAATCATAGTTCGGTTCAATAATTACTCTCATAATAGTGTTTTTTTAGAAATAAATATAAAGTTTATTTAAATACTTTCTTTACAATTCCGTCTTCGCGTTTTAAGATGTAAAGTCCACGACTTGTTTTACTTGCTATGCGGCATCCTTTCAGATTGTACATCTCGCTACAACGAATAGAATTTTTGGCAGTCTTTTCGCTGATACCTACTGGAGCATGTGAACCACCCATAAAGTCGAAAGCTACTAGTCCGTCGGCAGTTACTTCTATGTTCCTGATGGGTTTGGATAGCATTTTACTACTTTCTGAATTCGTTGTATACATGATGGTAGCGGGAATTGAATTGTCTGTCAGACTATCGGCTATAGTCGTGGTTGAATCAGTACCCCAAGGAAAAGCTGCCGAACTAAGCATATATCTGTTTAGTCTCGGTTGGTTTCTATAAGTACCGTTCATTGAGGTTATTCCCCATTGTCTCACTAGCAAATCCCATTCTGTATAGTCCATGTTGTCAGCGGCGAACAAGTGGTAGTTAAACATGCCATTGATATTGTTTACGGCATTGTCTCTCCAGCGGTTTCCGTTATAATTCACGTGGTAGATTACGAGACCATTGCCTGGCAGACCATAGTCCCATCCTTGCCATTGGCGATTTTCCAATAGCAGGTATTCATTTTCATTATGCTTCACAATATATGCATCGCCACCTTCTGTCAAGGTCTTCAGTCCTACTATCGCCGTGTCGCTTTTCAACTCAATAGGGGTTAACCAACCCAATAACATTTTTTCTAGTGGTGAGTAGTTGGGGGGACACCAGCCATAGTTAGTGAAATTTCCACCATCCATCAAGTCCCATTCGTCGACAGCACTATAAGCCCATCCGTTGGTAGGATAGATATCGGGCAGTCCTAAACTATGTGAAAATTCATGACAGATAGTACCGATGCCGCACGAGGTGTTATTGACCCACTGCTCTCCGCTCACAGAGTAAGCATTGATTCGCTTGCCGTCGTTGGTGGTGATGGTGGAAAACGAACTTGTGTTGGGCCAAATATATCCATAGGATTTCGTGGATGCTTGATTGCCGCAGTAACCAGCACTTATATAAATGACCTGGTTCACCATTCCGTCGCCATTCCAGTCGTATTCACTAAACGATAAATTAGAATGCTCGTTTAGGAACATCTGTGTAGCCTCCATCATCTGCTCACGTCCATAATTGCGCGTAGAGGAAGAGGGCGAGCTATAAGGCTGTGCCTTGGAACTCACTTTATAGGGACCATATACATCAAATGCGATATTTGCCATACCCGATGATTGGTCACGGAAATAGTCGGCAACGCAACCTGCACCATCGTGCTGATTATAGCCACTAATATTGAAAATAGAATCATAAGTCTCCCTCGGGTGTTGAAATGAGAAGTCGGTATCCGAGAATGACATGAGAATTACTAGCTGGCGGTATGTTCTATTGGGATCCCAGTTGTTAAAGAACGGAGCTAGTTTGTATCGAGGCCCTCGTGTTTCTGCAACATCGGTATTGTTGCTAAACGGTGTACAGTCGCCCTTTACGATGTTTTGTGCATGTAAGGGTAAAACAATGAAAGAGAAAAGGCAAAAAAGTAAAATACTCTTTAGCAGTACTTCCATGTTTGTCATTGTTGTTGACTGTATTGATTTCATGCTCTCTTCGTTTTTTTACTTTTTTACCTCTTCTTAATATAATTGAAAATTTATATTATTGCTTACAGGGAGCCCACGGCTTCAGTTGTTTGAAGAAGTCGTTGCCTTTATCGTCGACAAGGATGAAGGCGGGGAAGTCTTCTACATCAATCTTCCAAATAGCCTCCATTCCCAGTTCAGGATACTCCACACACTCAATACTCTTGATGCTTGATTGTGAAAGTACGGCTGCTACACCACCAATAGTGCCTAAATAGAAACCACCATGTTTCTGACAAGCCTGGGTTACCACATCGCTGCGATTGCCTTTGGCAATCATTACAAGCGAGGCACCATTATCTTGGAATTCGTCTACATATGGATCCATGCGGTTGGCTGTGGTTGGTCCCATTGAACCACAAGGATAACCCTCTGGTGTTTTCGCAGGTCCTGCATAAAGCACGGGGTATTTCTTAAAGTATTCGGGCATACCCTCACCGGCATCCAGACGGGCTTTGAGTTTTGCGTGGGCAATATCGCGAGCCACAATGATGGTACCTTTCAGATTTACTCGGGTAGAAACAGGATATTTTGAGAGTTCCTTGCGTACAGCATCGATGCCTTCATTCAAGTCGATTTCAATACCCTTGCTGCCTTCGCCAGGCTTGGCGTATTCGGCAGGAATCAACTCACAGGGGTTTGAATCCATCTTTTCTAGCCAAATACCGTCCTTGTTGATCTTGGCTTTGATGTTACGGTCGGCCGAGCAACTTACACCCATACCGATGGGGCAAGATGCACCGTGACGGGGGAGACGCACCACACGAATGTCGTGAGCCAAAGCCTTACCACCAAACTGAGCACCCAACCCAATTTTGTGGGCCTCTTCTAATAGCTTGTTTTCCAAGTCTATGTCGCGGAAAGCACGTCCAGTCTCATCACCAGTGGTGGGGAGAGAATCGTAGTATTTAATGGAGGCTAACTTCACGGTGAGCAAGTTCTTTTCTGCACTGGTACCACCAATTACGAAAGCGATATGATAAGGCGGGCAAGCTGCTGTACCCAATGATTTCATCTTCTCCACAAGGAAAGGAAGTAATGTACCTTCATTTTGAATTGTGGCCTTAGTCATAGGGTAGAAATAGGTCTTGTTAGCTGAGCCACCACCTTTGGCAACCATCACAAAGCGATATTCGGCACCTTCTGTAGCCTCAATGTCAATCTGAGCGGGCAAGTTGCAGCGAGTGTTTACCTCGTCGTACATATTTAGAGGAGCATTTTGTGAATAACGCAGATTGTCTTGTGTAAATGTGTTATATACGCCACGACTTAAAGCTTCTTCGTCCTCAAAGCCAGTCCACACCTGCTGACCTTTCTCACCATGAATGATAGCGGTACCCGTGTCTTGACAGAACGGTAATATGCCTTTGGCTGCTACGTCGGCATTACGAAGAAACTGCAATGCTACATATTTATCATTCTCTGAAGCCTCAGGGTCGTTTAGAATGGCAGCTACCTGAAGGTTGTGCTCACGACGCAACATGAACTCTACATCGTGAAAAGCCTGTTGTGCCAACATTGTCAGTGCCTCTTTCGACACCT
>Ga0310696_10009632_pt1 | contig 11160 bp, 25 predicted proteins | sample AusTroGonzalo_MG_4_FD_203885 | JGI IMG/M metagenome (GOLD analysis project Ga0310696, IMG submission 203885) | Bovine rumen microbial communities from tropical cattle in Woodstock, Queensland, Australia - Gonzalo_02 (v2) (version 2) | ecosystem: Host-associated > Mammals > Digestive system >...
CATCAACTTGTCTTTGTCTATGTGTGCTTTTAATGTCGGAGCGTACCCCCCCCTATCAAATACACGCATATTGTCACGATTCTCCCTGTCGTTCCTGCCTATGCCACCCAGAACCTTGATTCCTTTTTCCATACTTTTTCAATACCTTTATAGGGTCTTTCCAATCTCTGCTGCATATTGTCGGACTTGTACCCCCCCCTATCACTCGTCCACGATCTCTGTTCTGTCTGTCCGTATTGCCAATCGTTCCTACTATGTTCATACTTCCTTAACACATACCCTATTGCATAACCATGAGTGCAGGCACATATCGTCATAAAGCAACCTTTCTTATTGACTACTGTACCGCCTTGGCTTCCGTCTACACTTGCCTGTCCGATTCTGATAATTTTCTTTTCCATCGTCTTATTGTTTTCAGAAGGTGTGGTGTACTTCCATGAGTTCCTGCTGGAATGGTTCTACACCCCCCCAATACCCCTGTATCAAATCTTGCTGATGCTTTGCTTTTGAATTGTAATCTGCAATTATTTTGTCTCTTTTATCCATTTCAAAACCTTTATTTGTTGTGTGCCACCTTGCAATGTTGTGAGTGCAGGTATAATTCCCTTTCTGCAATAAACTGTATTGCTCTGATGTTTTCCTGTACCATTATCATAAAAGCCTATGATTTTAATTTTTGCCATCTTATGATCTTGCATATGCCACCTGTTGTTGTTATAGTAGGACTTATCTTACCCCCCCCTTGCACTCTGCCACGCCGTAGCTTACTGTTTGGGTAAGAGAAGTCGGCTACTCCTGGGATTCCGCATTCAATCCATCCCTTTTCTGTTGCTTGCTTGATTCCGATTCTCGCCATTTCCTTAACACCAATGCCATTCCACCATGTCCCGATGTAGCCAATAGAGTAGGCATTATCCCTTTATAGTGGTTCGTACCCCCCCCGTAGGATTTGCCGAAACCATAGTAGTTTCCGAGATATATCACGCTCTTTTCTTTTTCCATTTTCTTACTATGCACCACGATACCTTATACTGTTTAGCTAACTCTGTTGGGATGATACCTTTTCTGCTGAAAGCCCTTGTCCAATCGTGCTTTCCAGTACCCCCCCAGAATAATCTCCAAGCACGATGATCTTATTCGAGTTTTCCTTCTTCATCCAACGACACCAATAGTTCCTTTGCTTTATCCGACTTTACTATCAGCTTTAAAGCCTGTTCTTCCGTCAAATCTTCAAAGTAATCCTCAATGCAAGTTTTTAAATCAATCTCAACAGGAAATTTGTAATTTTTTTCACCCAATGTAGATAAAATGAACGTCCTGTCTCTATTCTGTGGAACCCCATAATCTGATGCGTTCAAATCCTGCATATAGGATGTATAGCCTATCTCTTCTAAAAAGGCTGTCCACTTCATTAAGTGTGGTTTATTTTCTTCACTATGAATTGCGACTACATTTTCCATAAGTAGGATATCTGGTAGTTCATTTCTTTCTTCTAATTCTTGTAGGATTCTTTTTACTTCCCACAGCAACGCTGAACGTGTTCCTGAACCTTCTTCAAACCCCTTCATTTGTCCTGCTTGTGAAATATCTGTGCAAGGAAATGAGTAAGTAAGTAAGTAAGTAAAGTGTTCTTTGTCTACTATTCCTAAATCTTCTGCATGGACATTACATACATCTATCGTGGGGTAGTTAGTGCCATGTACTGCGTTGTAACTCTTAACGGCGGGTTCATCAAATTCAACCACTCTGTAATGTTCAAAATTCGCCCCTATCCTTTCTAATGCCATTGCTTGTGATCCATATCCGGCAAACAGTTCTATCAGACGAATAGGTTTTGTTATCTTTATTTCTTCTCTTACATAATCAAATATGCTTATCTGTTCCATCCAACTCCTCCACTCTCTCTATAGCCAACTTCAAACCGCATCTTTTTTGAAATTGACTTCCTTTTCTCTGCCATTGTTATAACCTCACATATCTTTCAAATATTCATATATGTTTATCTGTGATCTTTCAGCTTGCAGCCTCTCATTTGCTTTGTTGTAGTACTCATTGTTAATTTCAAATCCAATAAATTTGTGATTAGTTCTGTGGCACGCTATAAGACTGCTTGCGCTTCCTACATGAGTATCTAGTATTGTGTCGCCTTCTTCTGCAAACTGATCTATGAGCCACATGTACAACTCAATACTTTTCTGTGTGGGATGTATTTTCCCGGGATAACGATTATCAAACTGAAATAGCTTTGATGGTTTCTTAAATGAAGTCCACGCATATTCACATCTGCTAAAATTCTCCCAGGGCTGTAATTTATCCCACACCACAAAGCATCTACACGGCGGTAAAGGGAAGTAGTTTCCTCCCCAGATAATCTGGTTCTCACTGATCCTGAATAGTTCTTTGAAATACTCTTCAGATGGTGCTTTATCCCATTCTTCAATCTTTTGCTGCCGAAACGTCCGATTTTCAAAATGCCCTTTACATCCACCACTTATCATTCCTGCATCTAAAAGACCATATGGCGGGTCAACTATTGCCAGTGAAAAGTAATTGTCTGGAAACTCTTTCAGATAATCCATGCAATCCGCATTTATAAAGCTATTCCACTCAGGTATCATTCTTCTGCTGCCCTTCACTGTCTAACGATTTAGAAAGTTCCTTTAGTCTATCTACTGCGATCTCCATCCCGGCTTTCAATTCAACTCCGAATCCATACCGTTGATACAAATCTATCAGTGCATCCAAAATCCCTAGCTTTGTTGCGTTCTCACTCATTTCTTTAATGTCCATCTGCCGCCTCCAAAAAACGAATTTATCCTCCTAGTTCACAAAACTAATCTGTCCCTCAATATCCTCTTCCTGTCTCTTTTGGCCTCTTACAGTTCTCACAACAGGCTTTCCGTTATACGGTTTATCTGGAAACAAACCGCAGGCTTCATACTTTCCTGCCCAGTCTGTAGCTTCACTTCTGGTATCACCGTAAACCTCACATTTTCTGACCGTTTTGTCATGATGTTTGTATACGACTAAATGATCGCAATCCTTACAGTGGCCTTCTGCTTTTCCGAAAAGGTGATACATCAGTTCTGCTTTTCTCATACATCCACTTCCTCTATGTAGACCTCAAACCCTGGGGTATCATCGGTATAAAAAAAATCATGAGTGAAATTCTTAACGTAGTTTGGATTGTCGTCTACCAGAACTCCACATTTAACAAACGCATCTTCCATACACTTGTCGATCATCGAGATTAAATTTCCAACGTCCCTAAAATGTCCTTTGTTTGGCTCATAAATGTAGTAGTGCAAGATCACTGGCTTTTCAGCTTTCCACTTTCTTAACTGGAACCGTGTCTCATTAACACAGATATGCTGAAACTTTTGTTTAATCGCGTTTCCCTTTGCCGGACTCATTGCATATGCGGACAAAAGATTGTTTAGGCTCGGAAAAGTCTTATCACCGTAGAATGTCCCAAACACCTTAACGCACTTCATATCCTTGCATTTTTGTATATCAAACTGCATCCTTATTTCCTCATGTAAAAGGCAGGTCTAAATCTGCCATATCTTCTTCATACTCTTTTAAGGTCATTGCCTTTTCATACGCCTTATAGAGTTTTATCCAGTCCTCAAAACGCATTGTTACAAGCAGGTCTTTTCTGTTCTGTTTATGAAATACCGTAGGTAAATTTCCTTCGCCGTTTGCTTTGCTGTCCTGTACTGCCTGCTCCATCCACGGATAAAGGGTCATTCTTTCTTGAAACTTAACTTCAACGTGAATACCAGGAAGTCCAATTACATCCGCTGCCTGTCCAGTTTTTCCACAATGCTGTGCGGATCGTGAAGTGTTATACCCTTCTTTCTGCAATAAATGTGCAACGCTCAATTCTCCGCGTTTTCCCTTATCTCTACTCATCTTTCCCATTATTCTTCTCCTAAAAGACCGCGCCTCATGGCAAACGCGGTCTAATCCGTGAAAATATCCTCATTCGTGCCAGACCGAATTTATTGTTTTGGTGGTGAACGTACCATACCTCACCCCCTTCTTGATTTTCATTGAGCAATAGAATCCAGATAAGCCTGTATTTTATTGACGTTAAAAAGATGCCTTCTCCCAATTCTTACACTAGCTTCCGCTTTTTCAGCTATCTCCTCAGCACAACACCTTCCACAACCACATAAGGCTTGTAATTCCTTCAAATTCACCAAAACTCTTTCTTTAAGGTTGCTATCTTTTTTTGTTGCTCTCATTTCATCATTTTCCTTTCTTTTCAGAGATTCCAACGCATCTTTAATCTGCGCGTTATGATGTTTTGTTCTTAGCCAAACAGATAAAGTGGAAAAGTCTATCCCCAACTCGTCAGCTACATCCTTCTGCGTGAATCCCGATGTTTTAATCATCATTCTTAAATTCCAGTTTGTATCTTTCATTTTTTTCCTTCACTCATACTTGTTGTATGCCTGTCCTTCCTTGCTCCAATCATCCCCATAATGGATTTTCATGTAAGCCGTGACGATGCTTTCATAGTGCGCTCTTTGTTCTCTAGTGCCGGAATCAAAAATGAAGTGACACCTATTGCAAAGAGTTATGATGTTTGTTTCTATCCCTCTCCCACCATGCGCTCTTGAAAGAATGTGGCAGCAAGGATTAGCCGGATAATATGAGCAGATAACGCATTTACCACCGTCACGTTCAAAAACCTTATCCTTAACCTTCTTTGGAATTGACGTTGCCTTCGTTCTCCGTTGCATCTTTCACCGCCTTTATCATTGCATCCAACAGCAGGTTCACTCTCTCGTAGTATTCTTCATTCCTGTTTTTCTCTTCCATGTCGCGCTTCCTCCTCTCTGCTCATTTCTTTAAGAATGTCCAGAATCGCTTCCTTCGCCGCCGATCTTTCTACCTTCGGTTTCTCCTCTTCTTCCTCTAAATCGCCTTTCATTCCTAATTCAAAGGCGCTTCGGATTAACACTTCCGGCATACCTTGTTTCTTTAACGCATCAAATATTGTCGCTATCTCCGCGATTATCGTTACTATATCCCCGTCTAATAAAACTGTTCCTTTGTCTGCTTTAATCATCCTTTTATCCTCCTATGTTCTTAATATCAGTTCATCCATTGAGATAATCTCGCAAGGAAGCGTATCTGCACAGTAATCACAATGACCGCACGCTACTGCTTCTATCTCCCCTGTCTTTATCATCTGAATCTTCTTAATGTTCTGCTTTACCTCAGATAATCTTTCATCTAACTTTGTCTGCGGTATCTGGATCACTTTCAATCGGGGATGTGCTACACCTGCGCTATCCTTATCTTTAGAGATTGCCGCAATGTAAAACGGAAGTCGTAAGCCTGTATTCTGAGCGTAAATGTATTGATAACAACTGCCCTGAAGGTCATAACCCCATTTTTCAAGCCAAGTTATAAATTCTCCGCTATCCGGCACACGGAATATTTCTTCCATAGAACGAACGGTTTTTAAATCCACCAATGCTACAGGCTGACCGTGAAGATAAGCAACATGATCTACCTTAATCTTGAAAGGCACATCTTCTATCGAGCCTGTCATTATCACTTGATGTTTACCACCATCTACATAAGCCATAAATGTAGGGTCTTTTCTTGCCCTTGCTATCATTGTTTCTGCCTGTAGATAATCAGACTTCAATTCGCCTTTTCTATCGCCCCTGGAAACAAATACTTCAGGATGCTCTTTTTTAAATTTTTCAAGATTACCAGTGAGTGCTTCATCAACGTAACTACCTATCAACAAAGATGTAGTCATAGGACGTTCTATCTCACCCTTTGCTTCCGCAAGCGCAGCGGCCTCACAGTAATCATTCATGTATACGCTTCCTACAAATTTCTTGTACTGGCTTACACTGACATACCGCATATCGGCTTCAGGCGTATAATACGTGTCCTCATTCAGCACAAAGTTATCCTTCTTCTTTGCCATCCTCAGTTACCTCTTCCACATTACCTTCGATAATTTCAGCCATGACGTTTTCAGCAGGTTCGGGTTCATCCGGCACGTTGTCCCTGTAAATAGGAAGCATATTCTCATCCAGAACTGCTTGGTCTGCTGTATATGCCATAGTCATTTCTACGCTCATAGGCGCTCTTGATATAAGCTGTCGAAGCATCGTCTTATAGGCCATCTTGTCAAAGTCTGTTTTCCAGATAGAAGAACTCCATCCGTTACGATAGGAAGCAGAATACTTCTTAGCGTGTGCTTCCATCTTCTCTTTTGACCAGAAGAGTTTTTCTTTATAGCCATTAAGCAGTTCGTAGTATGCGTAATAGCCGACAACAGGCAGTTCAAGGCGCTTAGACATATCCGTAACAGGCTCAAACTCATATGTATCTTCAATAGGGTTATATGACTTCAACTCGCCCTCACGAATATCTGTTACATGTATTTTTCTATACTGTCCTGACCTTTGAGCGAGGTTCAATAAACCCTTGTAGCTTATCTGAAACTGCGCTTCCGTAGTGCCATTCTTCAATTTATAGGGTATGAAATAAAACATTCCCAATTGTGGAGACTGTGGTAATTTCAAGCTGTGTCCTAACAATGCTGCCGAAAGCAAACTGCTATTAGTACACTTTGCTAACTCTGGATTAGTGTTCACCGCAGATACCAGACTGGATATAAAAGCTTGTGTATCTTTTTCTCCGATAGCATTTGCTATACTCTTCTTTACTGCCTCATTCCCCAGATATGTAATCATGGGCTGTTTCTTTACTTCTGCCACTTCATTTGCCATCCTTTTTTACTCCCTTCTTTTCTATTCTTCTTATGATCCGTTCGTTCTCTTTGTAACTCTTGTATGTCCTTAAAGCATTTTTAAGCGCTTCTAATGGACTATCTTCCCATCTGGTATTCTCTATCGCTTTTTCCAGATACTCTTCATATTCATCCTTGTTATGTATGTCTATCCACACTCTCCGCTTCATTGTTCTTCTCCTTCTGAAGCTTGTATGTCCTTAATATGTCTCTCACTGTGTATTCACTTTGCTTTAACCCTTGCATCATATGTACAAAGATGATCGTTGTTAGATAATCCTCAAATTTGTCTGGTTCTTTAGGGTCTATCCAGGTCTTTTCACTCATGCTCTTTTCCTAACCTTTGCGGCGGCAGCTTCAAGTATCGAAGCCAGTTCTTCTATGTGCTGATTCCTTATGATGAAAGCATCCAACTCTGCACGGATTCTGTTGAGGATCACTTCTCTTTTGCCTTCATCTTTTAAAGCCTGTTCGATACTCTCGTAATGTGTCTTATCGCCTACAGGCGTAGTCTGAATAAAGGCAGATACTTTTATTTCCTGTTCATCTGGTGTTGTATAGACGACACGTAAGGCATTGATGATGTGTCTGCTTTGGTCAAGGCGATAAGCCTCTGCTGCTTTGCTGTCATCCCACTCAAACAACTTGTGTGTAGCTGAATCTTCTGGACGTGACACTTCAAGAAAATCCTCCTTTGTTACTTTTCCGTTCTTTTCTTCCAACTGTTCAACAACTCCACCAACGGTGTTGGCATCTACACTTCTTGTATAGCCATCCCACCATTCGTATTTTCTTTTAGGCTGATAAACCATTTCTTTCTTCTCCTTTCAATTATTAGGTTGCCAGACCTGCCATACCGCACCAAACCGCACCCTGCCAAACCGTGCCTCACCCCGCCGCATCTTGCCCTGCCATGCCTGCCACACCTTGCCTAACCTTGCCTCAACAAGCCCTACCCTATCGAGCCAAACCTTGCCTGCCAAACCGAGCCGTAACGAGCCTAGCCCTACCACAACGTGCCTCAACTTGCCTGCCTTACCTGACCATTCCATGACTTGCCTCAACACACCAATCCTTGCCGGAACCCGCCTGCCATACCGAGCCGCTACAGACCATAACGAGCCTTAACCCGTGCTGCCCTAACGCGCCTGCCTTATGCAGTCTCTATGTGATAACGCCCATTCACTCCATCCTTTTCAGGCCGCCACTCACCAATACCTGTTGTGTAACCGCCTGCGTTGATGATGTTTACAATTTGTTCAAGGGTAAAATCACCAGAAGCGTTATATTCGAGAGACAATACCATATACCAGTCTTTGAACTCTGCTCTATAACGAAGATCAGCAGAACCCATACCAACGCGACACATATCCTCACGCATCACAGGCACACAGCCTTCAATCCTTGCAAGATCACCATATTCAGACTTCAAAAAGTATGCTCCACGCAAACCCATCTGATTCTTGACCCATCCCATGCGATAAGCGCTGCTGTTTCCTGCCATCTTTAATGAAACAGTCGGAAAGCCCCACATAGCGCCATTATTAACGGCTTCTTCAAACGCCTCCGGCGTAGACTTTTCAGGCTTACCCTTAATCCAGTACATACTCTGGATAAAATCATCGTAAGGATCACGAATATCCTTCGCTTTGGTCTTAGTAGTTTTCATCTGGGCTTCAAGCATCATGCGTTTTGCCTTTTCAGACCAAGCATGAACGATCAACGGAGTGTCGCCCACAATCTTGATAGGAACTGTCTTAATATCCAGTTTCCTAATTTCAATTACTTCTGCTTCCTTAGTTTTTCCTGCCATAATTAGCCTCCTTAAAATTTTGATATTGTTTTTTAACGGCTCTTATGGTAAGATTGTCTTGCGAGAACAGTTTTACCAATGAGCCGATAGTTACCTTTTGCTATCGGTTTTTTATTTCCCGATATATTTCTTCATCACGTTTCATTGTTTCTCTTAATTCTTTTTCAAGGTTATGTTTTGTTGTTACCAGAAATAATCCGTACCCTGTAAAGATCACCGTTTCCAGGAATATAGGTGTTAGTCCATAACCTTCAGACAGCCAGTAACCTATTCCTATTGAAAGCAGGCAGTATATAACGCCACGGATTTTTTGCTTTATCATCATGTTCTTTTCAAACTGCCTGTCCTGCCTTGCTCTTGCCCTATCGTGGCAAGCTATCCGATATGCACGCTTCATATTTCTACTCCAAGATATATCTGTGAAATTCTTCTCCATCTTCTACCCAGTCCCTTTCTACCCATTTCACATAACAGTGATTAGAGTGTTCATTGATGTAATCCCAAGCCCTGTTAATATCCAAGCGGAAAACATCAATAGCGCTTCCGTTAACCAAATCCTCATGACCGCCTATATCTCTACATTGCATCCGCGCAAAAGGAATTAGATTTTCATCGTAGAGAATCGCATCCATTCCAAGATGCTGTTTATTTGATGAAATAACCCCCTCATAAGGCGGCGTTCCATCCGCACAATTAAATCCTGTAGGTAAATAGCAGGTCACGCGAACGTATTCCAGATTGTTTTCCTTAATGAATTTGCTTTTGGCTAATTCTTCATGCAGATAAAAGTCCGGCTGAACTGTTGCTATCATCATTAAGGCGATAATGATTGCTTTCTTCATGCTGTCCTCCCAAACGTAAAACTCACATTAAGGAAGTGAAGCGTTGTTACTATCTCCGTAAGCGACCATGCTGTCCTGCCGTTAATCTTGTTTGTGAGATTTACACGGCTTATTCCAAGTTCCGCTGCAAGATCACTGTGCGTTTTGCCCTGTCGTTTAAGTTCGCCCCTGATGAAATCCGTGAAGTGACTTATCTCTTTTGATTCATTTGTGATAAATACTTTTGGCATTGACATTTCCTCTTAGATGTGCCAAAATAGCGTTACCGATTTAGCATGTAGCCTTTTGGCTAGGCATCCTATGGTGCAAGACGTAGGATGCTTTTTTTATAGTTCGTTTTCATTTACTCCCTCCATGTATGCTTATACGCTAACATTCAGGGTAAAAAATTTTTGCTTTTTCGGAGGCATCCGTAATGCGGAGCAAGTCGCAAAGTACATAGACCTCTGACTGTCTAAAAGCATATGTGCCTTTTCTCTTCTTATCAAATGCCTGCCTCGTGATCCCAAGCTGTTCAAGAATATAAGCAATGCGTAAACCACTATTCTTGATGTAATGGTCTAATAACTCTGTGTCTATGTTGCGTGTTTTAACCACTATGTAAACCTCCTTCCTACAATATTTTGATGTTAACTAATCCGCTAACAATTCATACTATAACTCGATTATGTTACCTTGTCAACGGATAAATTGACATTTTTTGAAATTTGTTTTATTATGTGCTTACAACACTTACGGGGGTAAGGATATATGACAATCGGAGAACGAGTTAAATTTAGGAGACAACAATTAGGGCTGACGCAAGAAGAACTCGCAAAGCGCATAGGCAATTCGAGTCGTGCATCTATCTGTACTGTAGAAAAAGATAGAGAGGACTTGACTACTACTCGTATTGCCAAACTTGCCAAAGCTCTTGAAACAAATCCAAGTTGGCTGATGGGATGGACTGACGACATTAGCCCAGACTTTCCGATTCCTGCGGCTATTAAAGATAACATGGACGTCCTATCAAAGAAAATAAATACCACTGTCTATTATGATTTTGATGAAACCGTAGCTGCCGCGCAGGAAATTTTTGAGGATAAATATATGAAGCTGTTATTTGATGCTGCAAAGGATAGTAAGCCCGAAGATATTGAAATGGCTGCTGAAATGCTCAAACGGTTAAAAGGAACAAACGACAATGGTTGACAACGTATTAAACAACTTAGATTTAGACGATATTCATATTTACACAGTGAAGTTGCCAGACAACATAAAGGAAGCAGTTACGCCATCATTCTGTGGCTATACAGTTTATATCAATCAAAATTTAAGTTTTGAGCAACGCCAGAAGGCTTTTATCCACGCATTAAAGCATATTCAGAACCGTGACTTTGAAAAGTCTGATGTGCAGGCTATCGAATCTCAGGCTCACCGTTAAAAAATAGTTTCATATAATCGTTACTGCGGACTTTGAGAATATTACAGAGATCAATTATCTCACTTACGGTAAAATCATCTATATTGGCTACCCGCTTAATGAAACTCAATTCAGACAGACCAAGTTGTTCTGCTATAGAAGCTACTGAGTGTCTGCCCTTAACGATATAACTTAGCATCAGTTCAGTATCAGTCATTGCCTTTACCTCCACATTTTTCTGGATTGTACCACCGTGGATAAAAGGATAAAAGTTCCACTTACTGATACACTGACCCACTTCTGGTACTGTTCT
>Ga0310696_10009634_pt1 | contig 11158 bp, 5 predicted proteins | sample AusTroGonzalo_MG_4_FD_203885 | JGI IMG/M metagenome (GOLD analysis project Ga0310696, IMG submission 203885) | Bovine rumen microbial communities from tropical cattle in Woodstock, Queensland, Australia - Gonzalo_02 (v2) (version 2) | ecosystem: Host-associated > Mammals > Digestive system >...
AAGAAGGCGATCAAGAGCCTGGAGGGGAAGGAGTATTCTTTCCAACTGGAGATTGAATAACAAAAACAGAATTCCGCTGCTGGTCGGGGTGACCGGACATATCGATCTGCGGGAGGCGGACCGGAAGGCGCTGCAGCAGGCGGTGACAAATGAACTGAAGAGACTGCGGGAAACATATCCCCAGACACCGCTGATAATGCTGAACAGCCTGGCGGCGGGGGCGGATCTGCTGTGCGCTGACGCGGCAGAGGAGCTGGGGATTCCGGTGACCGCGGCCCTGCCGATGGAAACAAATGAATATGAAAAGGACTTCGATCCTCAGGAACTGGAACACTTCCGCCACCATGTGAACCGGGCTGAGAGCGTGTTTGCTGTGCCGGCCGTGGAAGCCAAAAGAGGAGAAGACCGGGAGTTTGCCTACCGGCAGGCAGGCATCTATGTGGTGGAACACGCACATCTGCTGCTGGCCCTGTGGGACGGGAAAGAAAACCCTGCAGCCAGGGCAGGGACGGCGGCGACCGTCAGTTTCGCATTGAAGGGAGACTGGGAACCGGAACAGGGCATTCCGGTAAGTTCCGCCGGGAATACAGCGGTCATCCATATTCTGACGCCGAGACGGGACATGCCGGCGGAAGGCGCCGGGGAAACAAGACGGATCGCGGATGAAGAAATGTGGGACACGCTGATGGCGCGGACCGAAGAATTCAACATGTTGGCGGCAGAGATGACGGAGGCGGGGAAGCAGATGCTGCCCGAAGCGGACGAGAGCGATACCGCACTCCGACATCTGGAAGCACTGTACAACGCCGCAGACGGACTGAGCCTGCGTTTTTTACAACAGTTCCGGAAGGCACTGGCCTGCCTGGCACTGGCCGGAACAGTGCTGACATTCGCGTTCCTGCTGTACGATGAAGGCAGCATGGTTCCGATGATCCTGATCTGCGGCGCGGCGCTGCTGTACGCTTTCCATTGCTACAGGCAGACAACCAGGAGCGAATGTCACCGGAAATATATCGAATACCGGGCACTGGCCGAGACGGTACGGGTCCAGATGTATCTGCGCTACGCGGGCAGCCGGCTGGAGGTTCAGCGGCTGATGAACTGGAGCCAGCAGCAGGAGACCGCCTGGATCCTCTGCACAATCTGCGCGGTCAACGGTGTTCCGCAACCGGAGAAACAGCGGGATATTCTGGGCTGCTGGGTAGAGGGACAACGGACGTACCACCGGGAGGCCGGAAAGAAAAAAGCCGGACAGATGGCTAAAAATGACAGAATCCTCGGAACCGCGATGAAGATCAGCATTCTGGTATATGCGGCAACACTGATTTATGAATTCGTTTTCGGCGGGCTGATCATCCGGCCGCTGCTGCCGCTGAGCGATCCGGAGAGCGGGCGGACGCTGATCAAGATCGTGCTCGGAACACTTTCAGCAGGCACGCTGTTTATGGCGAACTATTATGGGAAGATGAGTCTGAGACGGGTTACGACAGACCACGGGAAAATGGAAAAGTTCTTTGAAAAGGCAGCGGATCAACTGATCCGCTGCGGACAGAAGGAACATATCCTGGAGGCACTGGCCAGGGAAGAATTGGCGGAGAACGGGAACTGGTGCTCGTACGAGCGGGATAATGCTCCGGAACTGAATTTTTAAAGAACTTCTCTGCTCAAACACTCAATCAGCGTGACTGTTCAGCGGACAGCACGCTTATTTTTGCTGATCCGGGCGGAAAAACGAATTGATTTTTGGGGCGAGAAGGCGTATTGTTGAAGCTGTACGAACATATGAGCGGGAGATCCTTTACGAAAGCGGGGAAAAATCTTTGAAACACTGGATGAAATATATCAGGCCGTACAAGTCCTGGTTTATTCTGGGACCGCTGTGCATGATCATCGAGGTCGTCGGCGAGATGTTCATGCCGCTGCTGCTGGCGAGGGTGATCAATGCGGGGAACGCGGGAACGCTGACGGTCGGATCCAGCATCGGAACCGCCGGGCTGCTGATCGCGATCGCACTGATCATGATGGCGGGCGGCATCGGCGGATGCTATTATGCCGCAAAGGCGAGCATTGCTTTTGCCGGCGATATCCGGAACGATCTGTACCGGAAGATCCAGAGCTTTGCCTTCGGCAATATCGACCGGTTTTCTACGGGGTCACTGGTGACACGGGTGACCAACGACGTGACGCAGGTGCAGAACTTTGTGATGATGGTGATGCGGATGGCGCTGCGGGCACCGGGCATGATGATCGGCGGCCTGATTATGGCGATCCGGCTGCGGTCCGACCTGGCGATTGTCTTCCTGATCAGTATCCCGGTGCTGCTGCTGTTCGTGGGCGGGAATATCCTGAGAGGGTTCCCCCGTTTCAAGATCATGCAGGAAAAGGTCGACGGGCTGAACTCCACCGTGCAGGAAAACATCACAAACGTCCGCGTGGTGAAATCCTTCGTGCGTGAAGAGAATGAAACAAAGAAGTTCGGCAGGGCCAACGGCGACCTGAAGAACGCTGCGATGCGCGCGATGCGGGTGGTTATCTTCATGCAGCCGATTACCACGCTGGTCCTGTACGCCACGGTGATCGCGGTCAGCTGGAAGGGACATGCGCTTGTCCTGAACGGCAATATGGCGGTCGGGGACCTGGCGGCTTTCATCAACTATGTGATCCAGATCCTCACCTCCCTGGTCATGATTACTTTCCTGCTGATGTTCTCCTCCAGGGCGATGGCAAGCGGCAAGCGCATCATTGAAGTGCTGGATGAGGAACCGGATCTGAACGATAACGCGGCCCAGCAGAAGGAACTGACCGTGAAGGAAGGCGGGATTGAGTTCCGCCACGTATCCTTCCGTTACTATAAGAACAGCGAGGACAGCGTGCTGGACGATATCAGCCTGACAATTCAACCGGGGACCACGGTGGGCATTATCGGCTCAACCGGCTGCGGGAAGAGCACGCTGGTATCGATGATTCCGAGGCTGTATGACCCGGACGAGGGCGAAATCCTTGTGGACGGCGTGAACGTAAAGGACTACAGCCTGTACAACCTGAGGGAAGGCGTGGGCATGGTGCTGCAGAAGAACGTGCTGTTCTCCGGGACGATCGCCGAGAACCTGCGCTGGGGAGACGAGGACGCGACGGAGGAAGAGATGACCGCCATGGCGACAGCGGCCCAGGCGGACAAATTCGTCTCTACCTTCAGGGAAGGGTATGAAACGCAGCTGGAAAAAGGCGGCAACAACCTTTCCGGCGGACAGAAGCAGCGGCTGTGTATTGCCCGGGCACTGATGAAAAAACCGAAGATTCTGATCCTGGACGACTCCACATCCGCCGTGGATACGGCGACGGAGGCACAGATCCGGCATGCCTTTACGCATGAGCTGGCGGGGAGCACGAAGATCGTGATTGCCCAGCGGATCAATTCCGTGATGGACGCAGACCAGATTATCGTCATGAACGACGGAAAGATCACCGGCATCGGTACGCACGAGGAACTGCTGGAATCCAACACGGAGTACCAGGAAATTGCCGAGTCCCAGCTGGGCAGGAAGGGGGCGTAAGCATGGCGAGAAGTCTTGAAAGGCTCAGAACCCAATACGCCGCCAAACCTGAAGACCTGATGAAACAGGCGCGCGGTCCGGGCCGGAACGGCCCTCCCGGGCGGGGAGCGACCGGCAAGCCAAAGAACACGGGAGAAACCGTCAAGCGGCTGCTTAGCTATGTAGGGAAGTACTGGTACCGGCTGATCCTGGTGCTTCTGTGCATGCTGACGGCTACGGTCGCAAGCCTGTGCGGCGGCTATCTGATGGCGCCGATCATTGACCATCTGACGCTGGCCATCAAGCCGGACGCCGTGATTACGATGAGCCCGTTCGAAAAGATTGCGGACGATGTGCTGACGCAGATTACCTCCGGCCAGGCGGTGCAGGACTGGATCGCCTCCGGCACTATCCAGGCTGTTTCCGCCTACGTGGCGGTTGCGCTGATTGTGCTGGGGATTGTCTATCTGATCAGCGTGATCTGCACGTATCTGCAGGCAAGGCTGATGATGTCAGTTTCCCTGAGGGTCATCGAGAACATCCGGAACGACCTGTTCCGCAAGATGCAGGGCCTGCCGGTACGCTACTACGACGGCCATCCGACGGGCGAGCTAATGAGCCGGTATACCAACGATATCGACAATATCGACACGATGATCAACAACAGCCTGGTGGGGCTGATTTCCGGCCTGATTACGCTGATCGGCACCTTTGTGTTCATGATTACCACCAGCTGGGTGCTGACCCTGATTACGGTCGCCTTTATTCCGATCTTCCTGTTCGGCGGCATGGCGATCGCGAAAAAGAGCGCAAAATATTACAAGGCGCAGCAGGCGGCCCTGGGCGCAGTGAACGGCTATATCGAGGAAACCGTGACCGGGCAGAAGGTCATCAAGGTCTTCAACCACGAGAACGAATGCGTGGAGGAGTTCTCCCTGCTGAACGAGGACCTGAAGGACAAGCAGTTCGGCGCGCAGTTCTTCGGCGGCATTATGGGCCCGGTGATGGGCAACATGGGTCAGGTTTGCTACGGCATTACGATCGGCGTGGGCGGCATCCTGATGTGCACGGGCAGCCTGACGCCCGGCGCGCTGTCGGTTTTTGCCGGATACAGCCGGCAGTTCTCCATGCCGATCAACCAGATGAGCCAGCAGGCGACAACGATTCTGGCGGCCCTGGCCGGCGCGGAACGCGTGTTTGCCGTGATGGACGCGGAACCGGAAGTACCGGACCGGGAAGGCGCGGAGGCGACCGAGATCCGCGGGGACGTAGTGATGGAGCATGTGACGTTCGGCTATGTACCGGAGAAGATCGTGCTGAAGGATATCACATTGTATGCGCATCCGGGGCAGAAGATCGCCTTTGTCGGTTCCACCGGCGCGGGGAAGACGACGGTTACCAACCTGCTGAACCGGTTCTACGACATCGAACAAGGCACGATTACCATCGACGGGAAGGATATCAAGGACTATCCGAGGGACTGGCTGCGGCAGAACATCGCGATGGTGCTGCAGGATACCCACCTGTTCACCGGCACGGTGCGGGAAAATATTCGCTACGGCCGGCTGGACGCGACGGACGAAGAAGTGGAGGCCGCAGCCAGACTGGCCAGCGCCCACAGCTTCATCATGCGGCTTGAGAACGGATACGACACGATGCTGGAAGGCGACGGCGCCAATCTGAGCCAGGGACAGCGGCAGCTGCTGAACATCGCCCGGGCGGCGATCAGCAAGGCGCCGATCCTGGTGCTGGACGAGGCGACCAGCAGCGTTGATACCAGGACCGAGCGGCACATCGAGCACGGGATGGACCGGCTGATGAAGACCCGGACGACCTTCGTGATCGCTCACCGGCTGAGTACCGTGCGGAATGCCAATGCGATCATGGTGCTGGAAAAGGGTGAGATCATCGAACGCGGGACGCATGAGGATCTGCTGGAGATGAAGGGAAGGTATTACGAACTGTATACCGGCAAAGCGGAACTGGCCTGATTGATACAACAACGATATAAGGGACGAGCTGAAAAGCCCGTCCTTTTTTTCGGAAAATATTGCACTTATCCGCAGAATACAGTACAATAGTCTGAAGAGCAAAATGTATTATCCGGACAGCGGAGAGACAAGCAAAAAACGATGCAACTTATACCCAGTTATACTCTGACAGAAACGGTGAGGTGTATATATGGAACTTGAGAAATACATCGGATGTTCGGAAGCAGCCAGGAAACTGATCAAGGCGGATCTGGTACTCAAAAATGCGAGCATTATCAACGTATTCACCGACCGGGTGGAGCCAGGCAACATTGCGATCAAGAACGGGATGATCGTCGGGATCGGGGACTATGAGGGCGAAGAAGAGATCGACATCAAGGGCCAGTATGTGTCGAGCGGGTTCATCAACGCCCACCTGCACCTGGAATCCACGATGGTCAACCCGCAGGTGCTGATCGCCCAGGCGGCGATGCACGGGACGACGACCTTCATTGTGGATCCGCACGAGGCGGCGAATGTTTCCGGCAGGGACGGTATCGACTACATTCTGGATCAGACGAAGCATTCTCCGGCCCATGTGTATGTGATGATTGCCTCCTGCGTTCCGTCAACACCGATCGACGACAACGGTTTCCGTCTGACGGCGAGGGAAATGGAACCCTATCTGAAGAACCGGCGGGTGCTGGGCCTCGGCGAGGTAATGGATACGAAGTCGGTCATCGACGGCGATCCTGAAATGAACGCCAAGCTGCAGCTGTTCGACGGAAAAATCAAGGACGGGCATGCGCCGGCGCTTTCCCCGGAGGAAATGGCGGCCTATGTGCTGGCCGGTGTCACGACAGACCATGAAGGCACGAACTATGAATATATCATGCGGGAACGGGCCGCGGGCGTGTTCTGCCTGATCCGCGAGGGCAGCGCGGCGAGGAACCTCGAGGCAATCGTCAAAGGCATCGTGGAGAACAACACGAACACGGAAGGTTTCGGATTCTGCACGGATGACCGGCATATCGAGGATATCATCCGGGAAGGCGATATCGACAACAACGTGCGCAAAGCCGTGAGCATGGGTATCAGCCCGATCGCCGCGGTGAAGATGGCAACGATCCAGCCGGCCCGCTGCTACGGCCTGCGCCGAACCGGCGCCGTGGCACCCGGATACGACGCGGACCTGGTGGTGTGGGATTCGCTGAAGGATTTCAACGCGCAGATGGTATTCTACAACGGACGGCGCATCGACGACATGCTGCGTATCAAGCCGGCCCCCTGCCCGCCGCAGCTGACGGATACCGTGCACCTGGCAAAGATCGATCCGGAGAAACTCGTGATTAAGCCGGGTAATGTTCCGTTCCCGGTGATTAAGATGATTCCGGGCGAGATTCTGACGGAGCGGGTTGACATGATACTGCCGGGGACGGAGAACGGCGGCGAGTTTGTGCCGAATGGAGAAGTCAACAAGATTGCCACGTTTGAGCGGCACCACTACACGGGAAAGATCGGCGCCGGCGCGGTGCTGGGCTTCGGAATCCGGAACGGCGCAATCGCCTCTTCCGTGTCGCACGACAGCCACAACATCATCGTTATCGGCGACAATGACAGGGATATCCTGATTGCCGTGAATGAACTGGAACGGACGCACGGCGGATATACAGTGGTGGAGAACGGAGAGGTCTTCGATACACTGGAACTTCCGATCATGGGCCTGATTTCCGACCGGAGCTACAGCTACGTGAGCAAAAAAGTACGGCGGATGACGAACAAGGCGCATAAGATGGGCGTGCCGAAGGATATGGAACCGTTCATTACGCTGAGCTTTATGGCACTGCCGGTGATTCCGGAGATTCGGTGTACTCCGAGGGGCGTCTGGTCGGTGAGTGAGTGGAAGATGCTGACATAAGGGGGCTTTCCGCAAGGAATCGCACGCGCACCGCGGCCGGTGTGCCGGCTCACGCACCGCGCGCGACATCGCCCAAACCCCTTCGGCCCGAATGTGGGAAAAGATAACTTTTGGGATTGGAGCAAGAAATTTACATTGGACAGAAGTTTTATTCTCAAGGGGCATATCTGTTATACGCCGGAGATCGGGAGGCTGGTTATCCGGGAGAATGCCTTTGCTGTATGTGAAGCGGGAGTCTGCCGGGGAGTTTTTGAGGAGCTCCCGGAACGATATTCCGGACTGAAGATCATTGACTGCGGGGACCGGCTGATCCTGCCCGGACTGGTGGACCTGCATATCCACGCGCCGCAGTATCCTTTCCGGGGGACTGGAGCGGACTATGAATTGCTGGAGTGGCTGGACAAGATTACTTTTCCGGAAGAAACCCGGTACGCGAACACGGAGTATGCTGCAAAAGCATACGGGATTTTCGCTCAGTCACTGAAACAGGGCGCTACCACCCGGGCGGTGATCTTCGGGACGATCCACACGGATTCCACGCTGATCCTGGAAGACATGATGGAAAAGAGCGGTCTGGTAAGCTTTGTAGGCAAGGTCGGGATGGACCGGCTAGTGCCACCGGGATTGCTGGAGAAAAGCGCCGATTATTCGGCGGAGGAGACGAGACGCTTCATTGAGGAAACCGCGAAACGCGGATACAGGCGGACAAAGCCGATCATCACGCCGCGGTTTATCCCGTGCTGCTCGGATGCGCTGATGCGCCTGCTGGGGCAGATCCGGAAAGAATACGACCTGCCGGTGCAGAGCCATCTTTCGGAAAGCCCGGAAGAGGTCGAACTGGTCCGGGGAATAGCGCCGGAAGCGGCATTCTACGGGGATGGGTATGACCGGTTCGGCCTTTTCGGGAAAGACAGCCATACGGTGATGGCACACTGCGTGTGGTCCACGCCGGAGGAAGTGCAGCGAATCAAGGATAACGGGGTATGGATTGCCCATTGCCCGGCTTCCAACATCAATCTTGCGTCCGGAATCGCACCGATCCGGCGGTATGTGGATAAGAAGATGCGGGTCGGACTGGGGACGGACGTTGCCGCTGGACAAAGTGATTCCATGTTCCGGACCGTGACGGACGCCATCCAGGTATCCAAACTGTACTGGAGACATGTGGATCAGGAAGCGAAACCGCTTACATTTCCCGAAAGTCTGTATCTGGCGACAAAAGGCGGAGGGGCGTTCTTCGGGAAAGTCGGGAGCTTTGAAGACGGGTATGAGTTTGACGCGCTGGTTCTGGATGATTCCGGGATGCCGTGCGCGCGGAAGCCGGACATTCTCGACAGGCTGGAAAGGGCTTTCTATCTTGAGATGGACAGGGATGGAATTGTGATGAAGTTTGTAAAGGGGGTTGACCTGTGTATACGGGACAGAGCGTAAAGAGAGTGGACGCCTTTGACAAGGTAACAGGGCGCTGCAAGTATACGGATGATCTGTGCGACAGAAAAGCGTATATTGCGCGGATTCTGCACTCCACCATTGCCAACGGGAAAGTGGTGTCTTTCGATACGTCGGAAGCAGAGAAGGTGCCGGGAATTGTAAAAATCCTGACCTGCTTCGATCTGACGGAGAAACACTATTTCCCGACAGCCGGACATCCCTGGTCCACGGATCCGAGCCATCAGGACGTGGCGGACCGGCTGATCCTGACGGACCGGGTGCGCTTCTACGGGGACGACATCGCGGCAGTGGTGGCGGAGGACGAGGTTGCGGCTGCCCAGGCGCTGCGGCTGATCAAGGTGGAATATGAGGAATACCCGTTCGTGCTGGACGTTCAGAAAGCGATGGAGGACGGCGCGCCGCAGCTGCACGAGGAATTCCCGAACAACATCCTGAAACACACGCAGATCCGGCAGGGCGATTATGAGAAAGCGATCCAGGAACCGGGCCTGATCAAGGTGGAAGGCTGGTATGAAACACCGACGGTCCAGCACTGCCATATCGAGAACTTCATCTGCTACGCCGAGAAGGAAGGGGACAAGATTGTCGTAACTTCCTCCACGCAGATTCCCCATATTGTTCGCCGCATCGTCGGGCAGGCGCTCGGCATCGGCTGGGGCAATGTGCGAGTGATCAAACCTTATATCGGCGGCGGATTCGGAAACAAACAGGATATCCTCTATGAGCCACTGTGCGCCTGGCTGAGCCTGCAGACGGGCGGGCACCTGGTGAAGCTTGATGTGCCGAGGGAAGAAACGTTTGTCTGCAACAGGGTGCGTCATTCCATCCGGAACCACATTATCTCCTGGGTGCGGCCGGACGGGACCTACGCAGCCCGGAAGCTGGAAGCCTTCTCAGACCAGGGCGCCTACGCGTCCCATGGGCACAGCATCTGCGCCAAGGGTGCCGGCGCGTTCCCGCAGCTGTATCCCTGCCCGAACGTGGAAGTGGACGCCTATACGGTGTTCACGAACAAGCCGGTAGCCGGTGCCATGAGAGGTTACGGGATTCCCCAGGCGATGTGGGCGGTGGAATCCCACACGGAGGACGTCTGTGCGGCAATCGGGGCGGATCCGCTGGAATTCCGGCGGAAGAACCTGATGCCCGTGGGCTATGTGGACGGGTTCTCCAAGAACGAGAACTACTTTGACTCCTTCAACCAGTGCCTGGACAAGGCTATGAAGGCCATCGACTACGAACGGAAGGTCAAGGAGTATCAGAACCAGACCGGAGACATCAGGCGGGGTATCGGGATGGCGGTGTTCTGGTACAACACGGCAGTATGGCCGATCTCGCTGGAAAGTTCCAGCTGCCGGATGGTGCTGAACCAGGACGGATCATTCCAGCTGCAGCTGGGCGAGACGGAAATCGGTCAGGGAGCGGATACGGCTTTTGCCCAGATGGCGGCCGACGTGGTCGGCGTTCCGATGGAAAAGGTGCATGTGGTTTCCTGCCAGGACACGGACGTGACACCGTTCGGCACCAGCGCCTATGCTTCGCGGCAGACCTATATTGCCGGATTCTCGATTCGCCAGACGGGCCTTCAGCTGAAGGAAAAGATCCTGGATTACGCCCATGAGCTGACCAGAATGCCGGCGTTCAACCTGGACATCCAGGACGGAAATATCGTCCGGACGACGGACGGGCGGGTGATGATGACTATGGAAGAGCTCGCGACGGAAGCGCTGTACAGCCTGACGGACAGCCGGCATATTACGGCGGAGAGTACGTATCAGATCAAATCCAATGCGTACTCCTTCGGATGCACGATCGCAGAGGTGGAAGTGGATGTTCCGATGTGCAGGGCGAAGCTGCTGAACGTGGTGAACTGCCACGACGCAGGCAAGCTGATCAATCCCGCACTGGCGGAGGCACAGGTGCACGGCGGCATGAGCATGGGCATCGGGTTCGGAATGAGCGAGAAGCTCATCTTCGACGAGAAGACGGGGCGGCCGCTGAACAACAATCTGCTGGATTACAAGCTTTCCACATTCCTGGACCATCCGACGCTGATGGCGGAATTTGTGGAGAACCCGGAACCGACCAGCGCCTTCGGAACGAAAGGATTGGGCGAGCCGCCGGCCTGCTCTGTGGCACCGGCAATCCGGAACGCTATCTTCCATGCGACGGGAGTCGGGCTGAAGAACGCACCGGCGAACCCGCATAACTTGTTTGCGGCGTTTAAGGAAGCAGGAATGATATAAGGGGGCTTTCCGCAAGGAATCGCACGCGCACCGCGGCCGGTG
>Ga0310696_10009635_pt1 | contig 11152 bp, 7 predicted proteins | sample AusTroGonzalo_MG_4_FD_203885 | JGI IMG/M metagenome (GOLD analysis project Ga0310696, IMG submission 203885) | Bovine rumen microbial communities from tropical cattle in Woodstock, Queensland, Australia - Gonzalo_02 (v2) (version 2) | ecosystem: Host-associated > Mammals > Digestive system >...
TGACATGATCACGTTGTCGGGCAACGTAAGCATCGCCTTCTCGACGGACGGGCAGGGCGAAAGATACCTGACCGCCGACAGGGTCGCCGTTGATATCCCCGCAAAACGCATCCAGGCAAGCGGAAACGTCATCATCACATCAGAGGATTCGTCCCGGCGAACCTTCACAGGCGAGGTGATTGCCCTGGATTGGAGCAACCTGGACGTCGTGGTCTTCGAGGGAAAGAGCTCAACAACCAGAAGCAACTCCGGCGGAACGGCAATCCTGTTCTACGTCAGCGGAGAGGAAGTTTCCTACGACGGAGAGTCCGAGGGAATCTTCTTCAGCGACGGAACAATCGCCACATGGGAGACGGACCCGTACTGGAGCATAACAGCAAAGAACCTATCGCTGTCCGGAAACGACATGTTCGTCGACCGGGCTGTGTTCAGACTGGGTCGCGTGCCCGTCTTCTATTTCCCAGTGTTCTTCTATCCCGGCACGACGCTTTCCTTCAACCCGTCAATAGGATTCTCAAGCACGCGCGGTGCCTTCCTCACGACCACATACGAAGTATACGGAAACTATCCCGGACTTGGAGTGACGGGAACCAAAACAAGCAACTCTGCATCAGGCTCGGACGATGAGACTGCGACTCTGTCCACATTCACTTCCTTCCTGGACACCGGAACGGCCACGACGATGGTCAACGACGGCATCTACTACCGTGAGCTCAAGGAAGGCGAGGAGCTGAGCGCTCTTGAGCAGTGGGCGCGCACGACGGGAAGCTATCTGGCCGTCTTTGCAGACGTGTACCAGTACACCGGGCCAGTGATCGGTTACGACACGAAGAACTTCCTGTTCGACAACGACCTGACCATCTCATCCGTGGGAGCCCTGGGTTACCGCCCGGCATACAAACTGGTCAACATCCGGAAGCTTCGCTACACGTTCGACTTCACGCTGGACTACAATCCGGGCGACCTTTCGCTCTCCGTGAAGTTCCCGCTGAGAAGCGATCCCCAGGTCCGCGTGGACTTCCTAAACAGGAACACGGCCTTCAACCTGGATGCCATCACCTGGGCCGAGCAGTTCTTCCCATCTACCTATACCAGTCAGAGCACCTACACCTGGTCCGCCGACCTGAAATACCGGAAGACACTGGGCAACTTCACCTTCAGGCTGGACTCCCTCAAGGCCGATGTCGATTACAAGCTGCGCATCAAGAACGATGCCGCCACCGGCGAGTCATTCTACGAGCCTCTTGCCCAGGAGGCCTCGCTTCCTTACGTGAGCTTCTCCTCGGACGGAGTCTTTCTCAACCTCAGGGGCGAGGAAAAAAGTACGGTGACATACACGACGTACACCAACGAGCTTGCAAGGTCCTTCATGGAGGAGCAGAACGGCCTTCAGATTCCGGAAGGTGCACAGCCCGTTTCCGATGGCATTCTGATCTCGTACGATGGTCCGCAGGTAAATCTGCAGCAGACCAGCGTCTCCGCCGCACCGCATATTAAGGCCGGCTACACCTACAGCCAGAGCCTTGACAACACATACGGAGTGGACCTGGAGCACGACAGCTTCTACACAAAGATAAACGGATCCCTTTACGTGGATGCCGCCGCCCCCGGCCAGTGGTTCTCCGTAACAGGCACCCTCAAGCCCCAGTTCGGCTTCAGCCGGACCGGCATTGCCACTCAGGCGGTCAAGGACATCGAGGAGTTCTATCTGTCTTCGACCGTCAAGGCCACAAGCTCCAGGCTCGGCCTGACTTACAACCTCAGCCAGAAGATCTACATGCACTATCTTTCCACGGGAACTGAGAAGGACATGGACAGGTGGGGTGAGTGGGATGCCTCCGATGTCACCGCCCACGATGCATCGTTCTCAAAGACGGTGGGATCGTTCAGCTTCTCCCTCTACGTGCAGCTCAAGCCCCTGACGGAGATTGTCAAACCCGCCGTAAGCTTCTCGGCCAACGGATTCTCCGCCTCGGCCGACTTCTCCATGAAGAGACCGGCTAAGCAGGAGGATTTCGAGAAGGACGTGTCCAATCTGAACCTCTCGTACAGAAACGACTATTTCTCTGTCTCTCTTTCAAACAAGTATGATTTCTCGAAGATCAGGGCCCAGGGAAGCGATGTCTGGGACGGCTACTCGGTCGTGCAGAAGGCATCGGTCTCCCCGGTGAAGAACCTGACGTTTTCGGAGGACTGGTCGCTGGCGGGCAGGTTCGTGGCCAAGTCGCTTTCGTTCTCGGGTTCGTATTCGATGGATACGGATGTGGTGGACCTGAAGAGCTCGGTCTCCATGGGCTTCAAGGGGGAGGAGTACGACAGGGATGTTCTGAAGCTGTCTCTGGGACTGTCCCAGGACGAGGTGCATTTCTACAAGCGGCGCATAGGGCTTCAGACATCCGTGAACTTCAGTTTCCAGTACGACTTCGAGAACCCGTACAAGTCCTCGTTCATCACATCGCTCTCTTTGAATTTCGCCATTGCGGAGTTTCTGGACCTTGCCTTCAGCATCAGCAGTGAGAACAAGGCCTTTGCAAGGTATTTCGAGAACGGCGAGTTCAGCATCTCCAAGATGTGGGAGGACCTGAAGAAATCCTTCGACTTCTTCGGAACCGGGCGAAGGAACACCGGATTCAACCTCTCGGGCTTCAAAATCCAGCTGGTGCATTACATGCGCGACTGGAACCTGTACATTGACGCACAGGGCATACTTACAACACAATACACCGGTAAGTACGAATGGGTTCCGAACGTGACCGTGTACATAAAGTGGAACGCGATCCCCGAACTCAAGACCCAGGGAAGCTGGGACAGCTACAACAAGGAGTGGACCTGATGGGAACAGGCTATGTCTTTCAGAATCCCGATGCAATGAGAAGCATCTGCGGAATCAATGATTCCAACATCCCCTATATCGAGAAGCTGCTGGGATGCGCCATCTACGTGAGAGGGGACAGCCTCGAATGCAACACGGAACAGAGCGTGGACCCGCACGCAAGCGCAGCTCTGTTTGCCGACCTCATGGAAAGGCTCACCAGAATGGCTTCGATTACATCCGACATCGGGGAGCCTGAGATCCTCATGGAATTCCGCGCATGCCAGAACGCCATGGACAGGGATGAACATGAGACTCCGTCAAGACGCGAGTACATCTCCGTCCTCAGCAGGGCCGTGCATCCCAAGAGCGCCCACCAGGAAGCCTACATCCGCTCGATGAAGAACAGCCAGATCACATTCGGAATCGGTCCCGCAGGAACCGGAAAGACGTTCCTGGCCGTTGCCTTCAGCCTGGGAGAGCTTCTCAGCGGACGCAAGCAGAAACTGATCCTCACACGCCCTGTGGTGGAGGCCGGAGAGAGCCTGGGTTTTCTGCCCGGAGACCTTTCGCAGAAGCTCAATCCTTATCTCAGGCCGCTATACGACAGCATGGAGGCTCTGATAGCCCCGGCCACGATCAGAAGGCTTGAGGACTCCGGAGCAATCGAGATTGCCCCGCTTGCATACATGAGGGGAAGAAGCATCCACAACGCATGCATCATCCTGGATGAGGCCCAGAACACCACCTGCGCCCAGATGAAGATGTTTCTCACTAGGATAGGAGAAAACTCCTGTGCTATAATTACCGGAGATGTCACCCAGATCGACCTTCCCGACAGATCGCAGAGCGGTCTGATCCAGGCAAGGGAGGTCCTGAGGAACATCGAGGACATCGAGTTCGTGAACTTCTCCGCACGTGATACGGTCAGGTCACGGGTTGTCCAGAGGATAATTGACGCTTATGAAAAAAACTAGGGCGGGCAGGAACGATAACAGAAGGCTGGTGTATTTCATCTGCTTTTTCGTCATGCTCGCAGGTGCGGTTCTTCTTCCGGTCCTTCTCAAGGCCCACACGCAGGTCCAGTACAAGTCCATCTACTCCGGCCACACAGTGGGTGAGATTGCGGAGAAGAACGTCTACGCCAAGACCTCCATACAGCTCATTGACCACGATGCAACCGAAAAGAAGCTTGCCGAAGTGGAGAAAGCCGTACTTCCCGTCTTCTCGTACTCAAGCACAACGTCGTTCTCCGTCATAGCCAAGGCCGACAAGATCCGAACTGCCGCATCCGAAGGGGATCTGGCCTATCTGGGTTCCATCGTCGGTGACAGCATGGCGCGTCAGATCATAACCCTTCCCAATCTGGAGCTGTTCTCCGTCGCATACGACATGGTCAACGAGATCATCAACATCGGATACTATGACATAGCCGAGATCAACACCATCAGGGAAGAGGGCTATGACTCCATCACGCTGAGCAACAAGTACTCCAAGGAACTGAACACCTTCGAGCACACCATCTATCTTTCGGCCAGCTTCTTTCTCTCGACGCAGAACATCCGCGAGTACCTGGAAATCAGGCTTTCGGACGTTATCGCCGGATTCTCAGCGAAAGAGGGAATCATCCTTGAGGATCTTATCCTCTCTCTGATCGAGCCCAACATCAGATACGATGAGACTCTCACTGAGCAGAGAAGATCCGATGCCCGGGGTGCAGCCGACCCTGTGGTCATCTCAATCGAGAGGGGACAGCTCCTCATCGAGGCCGACCACGTCGTCACACATGCCCAGATGGACCTCCTGGACATGCTCAGCACTCAGAGCAACTCCTTCTCGCTGATGGAGCTCATCGGCAACATCATCTTTGATGCCATCATCATCGCCACAGGGCTTTACATATTCGAGCTCTTTTTGGGCGAGCACAACCTGCACTTCACCGAGCACCACATTCTGCTCGTCTCAAGCTTCATCATCTCGCTGATTGCGGCATACTTCTTCACGCTGCTTTCGTCGATCCTGAACCTTGAGTTCAGCGATTCGTTTTTGCCCGTCTTCTTCCTTCCGGTCTTCATGTCGGAGATCACGGGCCTGAAGAGGGTGGGATTCATCTCGCTGTTCATGTTCTCATCTGTCATGGCTACGATTCCCACGGCCTCTCTTCTGACGTTCTTCTACTGCATGACATGCGGATCGGCGTGCGTGCTTCTGATCAGGTTCTTCAACCGCAGAATGGACGTTCTGTACCAGTGGTTCTTCTCGTCCATTACCTGCTCGGGAGTCACGATCCTGTTCATCTTCGTCAACCAGTCGTCCCTGGCAATGGTGTTCACCGTCCTTCTCGGAACCCTGATCAACGTAGCCATCGCATACATCCTGCTCACGGCCCTGATGCCGCTTGCCGAGAATCTGTTCAACCTGCCTACCGTCTTCAGGCTCTATGAGCTGGCATACGGTGAGAGCCCGCTTCTGACAAGACTGTCCCAGGCGGCTCCTGGAACATACAGCCACAGCATGGCGGTTGCCGACCTCTCCGAAGTCGGTGCCAAGGCCATCGGCGCAAATCCTCTTCTGGCACGCGTCGGAGCGCTTTACCACGACATAGGAAAGATCGAGCATCCCGAGTACTTCGTCGAGAACCAGAGCGGCGTGAACAAGCACGACGAAATCAGTCCCTCGCTTTCTGTCGCCGTCATCAAGAGCCACGTCAAGGTCGGAGCCGACAAGGGTAGGGAGATAGGTCTTCCGCTGGAAGTCATCAAGATAATCGGATCCCACCACGGAAACGACGTCATCGCATACTTCTACAACGAAGCCATGAAGCTCCAGGCCGCATCCAACAGTGACAGGGGTGAGACCGTCAAGGCCTCCGACTTCTCATACAACGCCGACATCCCCGACTTCCGTGAGTGCGGAATCGTCATGCTGGCCGACAGCATCGAGGCCGCAAGCCGCACCGTCACGCCCAACGCCTCCAAGTACGCCAAGCTGATCGATTCCATCTTCATGGGCAAGATCGAGCGCGGACAGCTGGACAACAGCAACCTGACGATGAACGACATCAAGACGCTGGCAGACACCTTCGTCAAGACGCTCGTGGCCCGCAACCACTCCAGAATCGAATACCCCGACGAGGACTGACATGAACACGATCGACATCTCCTATGAAAGCGCAGCCTACAGGACGTTTGCGCCGCCCAAGTACGTCCGACAGTACCTTGAGAAGGTCCTTCAGGCCATAGGGCTGTCCAACGTCGAGTTCTCCGTCTCCTTCATCACAGAGGACAACATGCATGAGATGAACAAATCCTTCCGTGGAATCGACGATAGCACGGACATCCTGAGCTTCGCCGCAGAGGACGAGGAGGAGGGCTTCACGTTCATCAGCGCCGGCAGGAGAAAGCGTGTTCTGGGAGATATGGTGATCTGTCCTGAGGTCCTGAAGAGGAACGCAGAGAGATTCGGTGTTTCGGACAACGAGGAGCTCAGGCGCCTTCTGATCCACGGAGTTCTTCACTTAAGCGGTGACAACCATCAGACGAACGACATGACGGAGCCCATGCTGATCCGTCAGGAGAAGATTCTCTCAGATCTTGTTCTGTGAAGAGAGCCCCTGTCTGATCGATTCAACGGCAAGGGACAGGACTTCCGAAACCTTGTAGAACCTCGGATTCACCGAACCGATGAACACCAGATAGCGCGGATCGCCTTCGGGTATGGTCCTGACTATGGATGTGTATCCGTCGGACTGATTTATCATCTCGCTTACAATCTCAAGGTCCTTTGTGTATGGAGTGTCTTCCGTATAGTCCGAAACAGGTGCATCGGAACCGTGGCGGGTGATTTTGTTCACAACCTTCAGATCGCTGATCGAGACATCGCCTGTTCTGACGGAGCTGACCAGCGTCCTGCTGACCTTCTGCTGCTGTGATATCCAATCGCTGTCGTTCAGGTCGTAGAACGGATAGGTCGTTGCGGCCAGGATCTCGCCCGTCCTTGCGTCCGCTATGAAGGCCACGCAGTACTCGGGAACCTGTATGTCGTAGACCTGCTGGACTGCGAGGTCCAGAAGGTACTGGATGTCCAGGTCTATGTTGAGATAGATGTCGTCTCCGTATGTGGTGGACTCTCCGAAGCCCGGAACGGGGGAGAGGGTGCTGTAGTACACATCCTCCGTCTCTGCAATCAGCTGGGCTGCGTGGAAGGCCGCGGGATAGGTTCTCTCGTATTCCTTTCTTACTGCTACCTGGTCCTCGTGTATGCCGTTGGAGGAGAGGTCGGCCTGGATGGCCTGAATCTTGTCCGATGAGAGGTCGTGGGCAATCATGACCGTCTTATCCCCGGCATTCGCGGCCGCCGTCAGGCGCCTCTGGATCTCATCAGGAGAGACGGAGCAGTGAACGGATGCAATCTGGGATATGAGGGTGACATCCTGTGCGTCGGTTGAGATGTAGAGGTTGTAGGAGGGGACTTCCATGGCCAGGGCACGGCCGTTTCTGTCATAGATGGTTCCTCTGACGACCTGCGATGCAACGTTGGGATTGATGTATTTCCCGGCCCTGACCCCCTTGGAGATCATAAGCTCCGCCAGCACACATCCAACTGCGATTATGGCAATCAGAGTCACCACCAGCAGCAAGGTCGAAATGTTCCCTTTACTTGAAGAACCCATGATTTGATATTATAATTACGATTTGAGTTGCACAAGAGGTGAATTGATTGGCCCGCTCGAGGAACTACGACGATATTCATGACAACAAGGTACAGGAAGGGGTCCGTTCCTCTTCCAAGATCCTTTTCATCGTCATAATCCTCTCTGTCCTCATCTGCGCCATTGCCGTCCTTGTGTGGGTCAGGATCCTCGAGACCCAGGACACCGTTTCCGCCACCAAGAAGGCCGATTCCGTCCAGACCCAGACGGTTCAGGAACCGGAAAAAGCCCCTGAACAGCCTCAGATTCAGGTCCAGGCCCAGACACCATCCGAGCCCGAGGTTGCCGTGGCAGAGGAACCTGTCCAAAGCGAGGCGGACCTTTCGATAGACTCCGCTCTGAATGCTCTTTCTTCCCAGACTCCGTCCGAGGAGCTTTCCTACATCACATCCTCGGATTACGGGACTGCCGACGAAGAGGACGGATCTGCCGTCATGGAGCAGGGCGTTGAGATGAAAAAACCCCTGATCGCCCAGAACCTCTCGATTTCCCAGCAGTCATCGTTCTCCAAGGACATCGTCCGCTACACGGAGTACAGGATCAAGGAAGGCGACTCGCTGATCTCAATCGCACAGTCATTCGGTCTGAGCGTCCAGACGATCGTCTCGGTCAACCAGATCAAGAGCACCATGGACATCTGGATCGGAAGCGTCCTCCAGATTCCCGACAGGGACGGAACGCTTTACATCGTCAGGGAAGGGGACACGCTGCTTTCAATCATCCAGCAGTACGGACTTCACATCAGCGCCAAGATGCTGGGCGACGTGAACGGAATCAGCGAGGACTCTCTGCAGGTGGGTCAGAAGCTTTTCATACCCTATGAGACGCTGGAAGCATCCGGAACCATCAGTGCGGAGACAGGACTGTCCTTCATCCGTCCGGCTGACGGCGTGACGCGCGGCATGTACAACATCAAAGTCGCAAACCCCATCTCAAACGATTCGATCCAGCTTGACGGAATCCTGATCCAGGCCGAGGCCGGAACTCCGGTGTGGGCTTCTGAGGCAGGAACTGTTGTGGACAAGGGTTTCAACGACAACGGATCGGGCTTCGTGAAGCTGATGCACAGCAACGGCTACACGACGTTCTACAACTACCTGGGAGAGGTCCTTGTCGAGACTGCTGATTCAGTTGAGAAGGGACAGACGATAGCCCTGTTCGCCGACGGCACCTCGAATTACAATCCGCCCGTCATCTTCTTCAGAATAGAGCAGGGCGGAGTTGCATTCGATCCGGATTCGTTCTTCGATTAATCGATCGGCACCGGGTTCTTGCTGTAATCATCCATATCGATCTGATAGAGAAGACTCGAGACAGTACCTACGATGAACTTGTTGTCCTTGTATTTCCTGATGTTTGCAATGTCGGCCGTGCAGATGTCGGCTGCGAATCCGTTGTTCTGCGGGGTTACAGTGACATTATCAAGGTCCAGGATGTTGATCTTGTCAAAGTAGTTGGTGCACTTGACGATGACCGTGCTGTTGGCATAGTCACAGAAAGAGGCGTTGTATGTGTCGGCCTTTGCAAGTGAGGACTTCAGTTCGGCAAGGGTTGTGACAGGCTCAGAACCGTATTTCGAGAAAAGCATGACGTACGACTTGTTCGATGAGTCCTTGTAGAACAGCAGGAACGACTCATCGCTTCCGAAGTTCTGGAAGCCGCAGAAGGTCCTGGTGTCCTCCGCCTGGAGAAGGATATCGTAGTAGCCGTCGTTGCAGACCACCTGGATGATCTGTTTGGATGAAGCCTTGTCCGTCATGCTCAGAAGTGCGTAGTTCTCCGACTCGTATGCATAGTTCAGCTCGAACTCGTCAAGACCATAGTCTTTGAGCGTGCCGCCATCGAGGTAATAGGCCTTTGATGAGCCCAGGACGATTCCGTTGGTGAGCATGAGCCTGAGGTTCTCGCCACCGGGAATCAGGGTCTCGACAGGTTCAGCCGCCGTGGGGTCGGCGATGCTTGAGATGGTGACCGTGGTGGCCTTGGTGTCCTCGGAGAAGGATTCTTTCATGACGTAGAGGACATCCCCCTGTAGGCAGGATCCGATGACCCTGGCCTTCTCGGTGCTCTTTACGACGGCACTTGTCCTTCCGGTGTAGTAGATTCCGTCGTCAAGCTGGTAGAAGTGGTTTCCTGCGGAGTTGACACCCAGATAGTTGATCAGGGTGACGTTCCTGTTGGGAGTGGAGGAGGCGACTTCGGAGTAGATTCCGATTGTGGCATCGAGGTTGCATGAAATCATTGCCAGGACGCATGCGCAAAGGACAATGGCGGTTATGACTGCTTTTCTCATATTCTCCTCCTCAGTGCCTGTATGTGAGCACGAGCGTTATGGGCATGAGGCCCGCAATTGCGCTCTGGTCGTACTTGTTGCTGTTCTTGAGATAGATCTCGGCCGTGGCCATGAGGCCGGTCTCGATTCCGAGTCCCCAGTTGTCCGAGACGAAGAACGAAGGGGTGATGGTTACGGCGGCGTACGGTGCGAAGTACTTGCCGTTGTTGTACCTGATGAAGGCTCCGCCGAGGTTCACCGACATGGCAAGGTCGAACGTTCCGGTCTGGACGGGGATCCAAGTGAGCTTGGCGGTGATGGGGACGGTAGTCATGATGATGTCTGCCCTTGAGTAGTTGAAGGCGTACTCGAGCTGGCCGCCGATGGCGAGTTGTTCGTTGACAAAGCCCTGGTATGCGATCGAGGCCGTGCCGCCGAGGGTCATGTGCGTGTCCTCGAAGGTGACGGTTCCCTTTTCAGGGTTGTTGTAGAATGAGAAGAACGAGGGGAAAGTGACGCCTGCACGGATGCAGAAGAGGGTGTCCCCGGTGAAGTAGTACGTGCTTCTTGCAAAGACCGGGACGGCGGCAAGGACCAGCACGAGAAGTAATGTCAGAACAATTCGCTTCATGCGCACCTCGACGATAATGTATCGGTTAATGATACCAATTTACGGTGGAAATTCAAATATCCAAAACGAAAAACACACACTGACGGTGTTTTGTTACTTGTTATATTGGTATATAATTTCGCACGGAGGTGAAGCCGTGATTCTTTCTGGAAAGGAACTGAGTGAGCTTGTCAGGACACAGACGGCTGAAAAGTGCGCGGAGTTCTCCCGCAGATTCTTCAGAAAACCGACCCTTGCGGTGGTGCTTGTGGGGGACAACCCCGCCAGTCTCACCTATGTGAGAAGCAAGAAGAAGGCCTGCGAGGAACTGGGAATAGCCCATCTGGACATAGAGATGGATGCCGATGTGCCCCAGGAGGCACTTCTTACCCGCATTTCCCAGCTCAACGAGGACCCTATGGTCGACGGAATCCTTGTCCAGATGCCGCTTCCGTCCCATATCGACGAGCTTGCCGTCACACAGGCCATATCCCCGGACAAGGATGTGGACGGCTTTCATCCGCAGAACATAGGAAAGCTACTTCTGGGTCAGAAGACCCTGGTGGCCTGCACTCCCAAGGGAATACTCAGGATTCTGGACCATTACGGGATCTCAACATCCGGAAAGGACGTCTGCATCCTGGGAAGAAGCAACATCGTGGGAAAGCCCATGGCCGCCCTTCTCATGCAGAAGAACAGAAACGCAACAGTCACTGTCTGTCACACCGGAACCCGTGACACGGCATC
>Ga0310696_10009637_pt1 | contig 11151 bp, 5 predicted proteins | sample AusTroGonzalo_MG_4_FD_203885 | JGI IMG/M metagenome (GOLD analysis project Ga0310696, IMG submission 203885) | Bovine rumen microbial communities from tropical cattle in Woodstock, Queensland, Australia - Gonzalo_02 (v2) (version 2) | ecosystem: Host-associated > Mammals > Digestive system >...
AGTTGCAGTGGTCTTACGAGCGTGACGATAGGCGATAAAATGGTCGTCAATGCGGATAATTTTGCCAACTGCACTAATCTCAGTGTTTTTGTCGTGTCCGCCGACAACGAACGTTATAAATTTGAAGGTGGATTGCTTCTTTCAAAGAATGGTGGTGAGATTGTTGTCGTTCCAAAGGGAGCCAAGTCTATTGTCATCCCAGATGGCGTGACAAGTGTTGGCGCCGACTTTTTGAAAGGGTGTGTTTCGCTGGAGGAACTGACAATTCCGGCAAGTGTGACGGACATCTCAGACGTGTTGTTCGCGGACTGCCGTTCGCTGCGCATTGTCAAGCTCGCGAGGGGTTCGCAGATTGTTTTCAATTGCGGGAATTTTGTCAATTGCCCGGAAATCATTTACAATGCGGACGTTGACTCGCCGAAAAGATTGGCGACTGTTGAAGTGAAAGACATTACTGTCCGTGACCCATGGGGGGATGAATATATTGTCAACTTGACCGGCATTTGGGATGGCAGCCAATTTACAGTTGGAGAAAGATATGACGAGATGACCGGGTCGTATGACTATAGTTCGTATGAGGCGTATTATCACTTTTTCGGGGATTGTGGAGGTGACATCGCTGAGGCTTTCACTATAAGGGATGAAGATGGAAATGAACTAGTCTATGGTACGGACTGGTATCTTCTTAAAATTGACGAGTGGGATAGTCCCGCATCGGCTGGGGTGTACCGTTTTAATATAATTGCTTTTGGTGAGTGTTCTGGTTCGTTTGATTTCAGGGTTGATATCGAGCATTATCATATTCAGCCATATGGGCAAGAAATTAATTTAGTGGTTGATGATGAAATTGTGGCCCGATATAACACATATTATTACGATTATTCAGAATGGTACTCCTGCTATTCGACCATTGGTTACAGATCGTGGGGCTACTGGGATTATTGCTATGATTATGAGAGCGGATTACCGTATTGTAGATACTCTTGTTGTTACGGCGCAAGCAATAGTGTTTCAATTATAACATATGGCTCCCCGGCAGAAGTGGAGCATGTGCGTATCGTGACGCCCGATGGAGAGTATTATGGCGTGGAGAATGTTGATTACGAGTATCTGTTTTCCGAAGCGGATTACGGCAGCGGCAACGGTGAAATCACAACGACTGTACGATTGCTCAATGCTGGAAAGTACATAGTCGATCTCCATATTCCTGGTTGGGAGATGTATTTGCTTACGTGGGTGGATGAAGATTGGATATCTGTGCCTGTGGAAATCCAGCGCTGTTCGATGGATAAATTGTCCATTGCATATTCGGCATCGACGGTTTATACGGGCGAGGAGATCCGGACTGCCGACTTGTGGGAGCCGACCTTGGTTGATGACACCATGCTTTACTACGACAGCGGCGTGGTTGTGACGAATGTCGGAACGTACAGCATTGCGGTCGGCTATGAAATGGACGAATATGGCAATTTTGTGCGGCCAGAAGGGGTCAGGAACTGGGAGGAGCTTGTTCCATTCCCGAGGAAATATTACGCCGATACATGGCGGGCGGTAGTGAATTACACCGGAATTACCCATGTCGCCTATACGGTTTTGCCGCGGCCCGTATCGATGGCGCAAGCCGAGTTTGTGCTGGCGGCGGATCTTTTCTACGATGGCGGCGAAAAGCGTCTTGCGGGGTTGACGATAACGAACGACTACAACGGTGCGGTTTTGCAGGAAGGTGTTGATTACGACGTCTTTTATTCCGGCAATGTAAATCCCGGAACCGCGACAGCGACGGTCGTCTGCAAGGGCAACTATTCAGGAACGCTGACGAAGACGTTTGAGATACTTCCTGCTTCGTTTGGGCTTGCCGGCGGAGTCGGCGGCGGATTCGCCGGGGAGTCGGGGAGCGTCGCCGGATATGTCGGCGAATACGACGGCGCCGGGCATGGGCTGTCGGTCGATGTAGTCGCGGTAGGGGACGTGACGGCGAAGTTCGCCATGTCGGAAGGCGGCCCGTATGTTGACAGCATCCTTCTCACCAATGTCTGCGACGCGACAGTCTGGTTTGAACTTGGCGCATTCGGGTACGATTCGTTTACAGGCTTTGCGCAAGTCGTGATTTCGCCGCGCTCGATAACAAACGCGACTGTCGAGGCGGAGAACATGGTGCGGACGGCCGGAGGCGTTCCGGAATTGGTTTACAGCGTCCGCGATCTCGGGTTGGACCGCGTATTGACGAATGGCGTCGATTACACGGCGGCGATCGAGAACGACGTGGATGAGGGGAGGACGACTATCGTTCTTGCGGGCATCGGGAACTATTCCGGGGAGACGAGCGCCGAAACGAGATTCCAGCGTTCGATAGCGGAGTTCGGCTTCGAGCTTTCCGAGACGGCGTTCTTCTATGACGGCACGGCGAAGCGTCCCGCGGTTGCCGTGACCGATACGGTGCGCGAAAGGGTGCTTGTCGAGGGCGAGGACTACTCGGTTGCGTACAGCGACAACATAAACGTGGGAACCGCATCTGTCGTGGTGACAGGCATCGGCGACTATACCGGCAAGAAAACGCTGTCGTATTCAATCGCATACAGGTGCGCGTCTATCGGCGGCGCGGCATGGGGATACTGGCTCTCCGGCAACAAGGCGGTCTTGACGGGGGTGTCGCTTGAGAATCCTGGGCAGACGATTGTGGTGATACCGGATGAACTTGGCGGACTGCCTGTCAGGGCGCTGCCCGACGGTCTCTTCCAGGGCCTTGCGAACATAACGGCTGTAGTGGTCGGCTCGAACGTGACGACTTGCGGCAAGAGGCTGTTCGACGGATGCTCGTCTTTGGGGACGGTCGTGTTCATGGGCGCCGCGCCTTCGGCAAACGAGGATGCGTCGTCGGCTGGCGTGTTTACGGGGGCTCCGTCCGGCGTGGTCGTGTACGCCTATCGCCAAGGGAGTGGATGGGGAAGCCGTTGGCCTTCAGGCTCGGCTTGGAGCAGGGCGGTTTGCGCGTGCCCTGCCGTCGCGATTTCTCCCGAATCGGGGAAGAAGAGCGGCCGCACCGCAATAACAATGTCGGTCAACGGCGAGAAGCCGGCCGAGGCGAGTGTTCGCTACTCGACCGATGGAGCGGACCCGACGGCTGAAAGTCCCGCATATTCGAAGAGATTTTCCATCAACGTGACGGCGTTGACCACGGTCAAGGCTGCGGTGTTCCTCGGCGGCGTACGCATAGGCGAGGTCGCATCACGGAAATATTCGCCCATCTTGGCGGACGTGCTTGACATATACAATATAATCGTCAAGAAAGGCTCCGCCCCCATCGAGTTTGACTTGGACGACAGGAGCCAATGGTGGGTTGACGAGACGGAGAAGTCGTTTGACGGAACCCCGGCGATGAAGAGCGGAACGATCAAAGACGACGAGTCTTCATGGATGAGCGCGACATTCAGCGGCGCGGGCGTTTTCGAGTTCAACTGGAAGACTTCTTGCGAAGAGGATGAGCTTGGCGAGTTCTATTACGACCATGCGACTTGCGAGCTGGATGGCGAAGAGGTCGCATGGCTTGACGGAGAGACCGGTTGGGTCGCCGAGAAGATAACTGTTGCAGGAAGCGGCGAACATACGATAGTCTGGAGATACGTCAAGGACAATAATGATGATCAGATATATCCGGGCGATGACTGCGCATGGGTGGACGGCGTGGCATGGAAGCCGAGCGCTGCGGCGGACCCGATTCCCGAAGTTGCGGCGGATGCCGCGCCGGAGGCGGTGACGAATGCGGTTGAGGCGGCGGGATTTGCCGATGCGGACGTAAAGGGCGTGATTGGTGGAAGCGCGACGGAGTACAATGCGTTCAAGACTTGGGCGGCGAGCGTGAAGCGCACGGCAGGGTCGGCGTCGTCTGCGACTGCGGCGGGCGAAGACGCGGTTGTCGCGAACACGAACGCGGCGGCGGCGTATCTCCTTGGCGCGGAACGGCTATTCGAGAATGCTCCGACGGTGGAGATTGAGGAAGTCTCGATTGGCGATAGCGACGAGATGGGCGGCGGTGCTGGTGCGAACGGCTCAACCATGACGCTCGCTGTTACAGTGAAGGATGGCGAAGTGCCGGTTTCGTGCGTGGCCGAGAAAGTCGCTGCGCTCTTCGAGGCGACGGGCGATCTTGGCGACTGGACCGGCGCGGCGAAACTGACGCCAACGGTCAATGTAGAGGCTGGCGAGGGTGCGACTATGCGCTTCACGGTCACGCCAGGCGATGGCGCCCAGCCCCGCGCCTTCCTCCGCATCCACAAGTGATGCGGAGTTGAAGGCCTCTCTTGCTGACCTTCTTGTCGCCATCGCGCCGACAAAGCGTCCTTGATTTATTTGGCGCAAATTGGTAGAATATTCCGCATGAAAATAAATCTCATGGTCGCGGCTTGCCTCCTGTTTGCGGTGGGCGCGGCAAATGCGGGCGGATGCCCCAAGTCTATAGACTGGAACTCTGCGCAGGATGTTGCCGCCGGAGTGAAATACGTTTGCGTCAATTTCGACGAGCCGAGGGAAATGGCGAGCCACTTGGTGCGCGTGGATTTGCGCACGCCCGGCCTGCGCGTCGCTGGAACGCGCCGCGCTCCCGATTGGGGCAAGCCCATGCCCGACTACACGAAGAAGAAAATGCCCATCGACACCGTTCGCCAGACGACGCGCGATTTTCTCGAGGAGCACCGCACGAACGGAACGAACATGGTTTTCGCCGTGAACACTTCGGCGTGGCGTCCGTGGGAAAAGCCCCACAACCACAAATACGGCAAGTTCATCAATTTCCTCGTTTCTGGCGGCGAAGTGGTGTCGAACACCCGCAAGCGCTGCCCGATGTTCGTCATCTTCACGAACAACGTCGCCGTAGTCACGAACAGGCTTGACAGCGCAGACGTTCCGTCGGTCGCGGTGGCGCATCCGGGCTACGACATCGAATCCATACTTGTGGACGGCAAGGTCGTCAAGCCCCACAAGAAACAGTACACCCCCGACATCGCGCCGCGCACGGCGCTGGGCGTTTCGGCGGACGGTCGGTACGTGTATGCACTCGTCGTCGATGGCCGCCAGAAGGGGTATTCCGTCGGGGCGCAATTGTCCGATCTCGCCCGCATCCTGAGATTGGCGGGCGCCGACGACGCGGTGAACATGGATGGCGGCGGCTCTTCAACGATCGTCTTGTGGGATGCCGCCAAGAACGAGGCCGTCATACCCAACCGCCACGACGCGCAAAGGAAAAACTACCGCGCAGTCGCGGCGAACATAGGCTTCTACTTTGAGGCGCCGTAACCGCCCGTATCGTGGATTTCAAACGACTAAACACTAAAGAGGATTCATCATGCTAAACTGGTTCAAGAAAGCGCCCGCCGCGCCCGCCATCACCGATAAGGCCCTTATCGACCGCATCTACAAGCGCCAGCGCTGGCGGCAGGTATGCGCAATGCTTCTCGTCTACGGGCTTTTCTACACTTGCCGCCTCGTGTTCTCGATGACGAAGAAGTCGATGATCGACCAGGGCGCCTACACCGAGACCCAGCTCGGCGCCGTCGGGCTGGCTCTTTTCTGGGCGTATGCGATAGGCAAAGTGGTGAATGGATTCCTCGCCGACAGGGCGAACGTCCGCAAGTTCATAGCGTTCGGGCTTTTCGTGTCTGCCTGCATGAACCTTCTCGTGGGGTTCCATCTTCCATTCCTCGTAATGCTCTGCCTGTGGTTCGTGAACGGTTTCGCGCAAGCGTCCGGCGCGGCGTGCTGCGTGGTGGGGCAGTCTCGCTGGTATTCGAAGAGCGAGCGCGGCACGTTCTACGGAATCTGGTCTTGCTCGAACAACCTTGGCGAGGCCCTGTGCTACATCAGCACCGGCATCGTGATGGTTTTCGTCTCCACGCATTACGGCGCACAGTACGGATGGAGAAGCGCGTTCTGGAGTTCTTCCGTGATGGGCTTCACCGGTGTGGCGGTGGCACTTCTCTTTTTCCGCGATTCGCCGCGCTCGATGGGGCTTCCGGAGGTGAACGAATACAGAGGCGAACCTCCAAGCAAGCAGGACGCCCTCGCGGCGGAAGACGTGCGCAAGGGGCAGAAGCTCGCCATAACGAACTGGGTCGTGTGGCTTGTGGCTCTTTCCGGCGGCCTTTTCTGCGCCAGCCGCTACGCGATAGCGAGCTGGGGGCCGTTCTGCCTTGAGGTTAAGGGCTACACGCCCGAGATGGCCGGTATAATAGTTTCGATAAATTCGATTGTCGGTGCGGTGTCTTCGGGTCTTTCCGGCATCATATCGGATAAGTTCTTCAAAGGCAGTCGGCATCAAATGACATTTATCGCAGGCCTCATGAACGTGACTGCGCTTTCGATGTTCATGCTCATCCCCGGGCAGCATCTCTGGGTTGACGTCACGGCGATGGTGCTCTTCGGTCTCGCGGTGGGAATACTTCTCACTTTCCTCGGCGGGCTTATGGCGGTTGACCTCGTTCCGCGCATAGCGGCAGGTGCCGCGCTCGGCATCGCCGGGCTCGGCAACTATTTCGGCGCGGGCGTGCAGGAACTCGTCTCTTCGTTCTTCATCCGCCGTCTCCCTGAGAAGGTCGCCACGCTCGAAAACGGCGCGAAACTGCTCAAGGACGGATCGATGCTTCTCAAGAGCGGAAAATGGATCGGCGCCGACGGCACGACGGTCATCAACAGATTCTACGACAGCACGTTCAACATCTTCGGATACGAGTACACGCTCAACTGGATTGCGGTATTCTGGATCGGCATGGCGTTCCTGTCGATGATCGGCGGCCTCGCGATCTGGCGCATATCCGTCGTCCGCAAGCGCAATGAAGCCGCCGTCGCGTGATGTGGTGACATGCATGTGGAGTCCACTCGTCCGAAAAGAAGAAATTTGACATGCCGCTGTTTCGGCGTGTCGTACGTATGGTAACGTACTACGTGGAAACAAAACACCAACCAAAAAGGAAAGATACATGAAAACATTGATGACAATAGCGCTTGCCGCCGCTTTTGCGGTGGCGTCTTTCGGCGTAATCGCCGAAGATGTGCAGGATACGGACAAAGCCGACGTCTCGTCGCAGGAAGGCGCCGCCGAACAGGCGAAAAAGGATGCCGAGGCCAAAAAGAAGGCGCGTGAGGATGAGAGGAAGCAGTCTCTCAAGCGCGCCGAGCAGGTTCTCTATTACGTGAACATCGAGCGCAAGAAACGCGGCAAGAAGCCCCTCAAGATTTCCGATCGCTGCCAGCGCAAGGCGGAAGCGCGCGCGAAGGCCATCTGCCGCAGGTTCAACCACAAGGGCGCTTTCGGCGGACTCGGATGCTACAAGTGGAAGGGCGAGAACATCGCAAAGGGGCAGAAGTCTCCTCGCGCCGTCGTCCGCGCATGGATGCGCTCCACGGGCCACCGCAAGAACATGATGTCCGGCAAGTTCGACTATATGGGCGTCGGATACTGCCGCGGACGCTGGGTGCAGACGCTCGGCGGCGGCAAGACAAAAGTCTGGGGCAAGAACAAGCCGAAGAAGATCGTCCACCGCCGTCCGAAGAAGAAAAAAATAGTCAAGAAAAGGCGCTGAGGATATGGGAAGCGACAGAGTCTGCAGCAAGTAAAACGATAAGGAAAAAAACCATGTTGAGATTGAACTGTTTCTTCAAGGCCAAGGAAGGTCGTCTTGCGGAGGCTCTCGCCGCCGCCAAAGAACTTACCGCCGCTTCGCTCAAGCAGGACGGGTGCATCGCATACGACGTGTTCGAAAGCGCCACCCGTCCGGGTGTGCTTATCATCTGCGAGACGTGGCGCGACGAGTCTTCGCTTGAAGCACATGCGGCCTCTTCCGTCTTTGTCAAGTGCGTGGGCGTGATCAACGACTGCGGCGAGATGAAGATTGAAAAGTTTGCGATGCCATGATATCCGCGACCGGTAGGAACGTGTCGAAATGAATTCGTCTAATATGCGGAACGCTTTCGCCAATGGCAGGGCGTTTATCAGACTTCTCGCAGGCGCTGCCGTTTTCGCGGCGGGCTTGACGGTGGTCGTCGTCCCGGCCGCGCAGGGTGGCGAATATCAGACGTTCAAGTATGACACGAAAGCGTACGTGCCGTTCGATTCTTCGACGACCGTCACCTTGGAGTGCCCCGATCCCGCCGCCGCGAAGTGGCTTGAAGCGCATTTCGTCGAGTGGTATGGCGAAGCCGCGCCGAAGGTGAAGACGGGAACGTCCGGGCTCAAGGCGGACGAGGGCGACGAGGCGTATGCCGCGAAGGTCGATGCCGAGGGCGTCAAGATCGCGGCGAACACTCTCGCGGGTACGCGCTGGGCGTCCTGCACGCTCCGCCAGCTCGCCATCGCGAAACGCGGCACGATGAAGACGGAAGGGAGACTTCTCCCCACTCTCTCCATCATCGACAGGCCGCACCTCGCGTTCCGCGCCGTCCATCTGTGCTGTTTCCCCGAGACGCGCATCCAGCAAATCGAACGCGCAATCCGCCTCGCGGCGCTCTTGAAGTTCAACTACGCCATCATAGAGCCGTGGGGAATGTACAAGAGCGAGAAGCATCCTTGGTGGCCGTGGCCCAACGCCTATCTCACGAAGGATGAAGTGAAACGCCTCGTCGCAATCGGCAAGGATCTCGGCATCACGCTCATTCCGCAGATCAACTGCTACGGCCACGCCTCGTCGTCGCGCAGAGGCTCGATCAAACATTCGGCGCTCGACATAAATCCCGAATACGAGCCGCTCTTCGAGCCTGGCGGATGGAACTGGTGCCTGTCCAATCCCGAGACGCAGCGCGTCCTCAGGGAGCTTATCGCGGAGATGCACGAGAACTTCGGCAATCCGCCGTTCTTCCACATCGGTTGCGACGAAGCCGATCCGCAGTCTTGTCCAGAGTGCCTGAAGACGCCGAACGCGGAGCTTGTGGCCAAGCACATATCGGGCCTCGCGGGGTTCGTGAAGTCCCGCGGCGCAAGGGCGATGATGTGGCACGACATGCTTTTGGACAAGAACGACCCGCGCTGGAGGGAATTCGTCAAGTGCGGCGGCAGCCAGGCGACGGCCATTCTCGACAGGCTCCCCAAGGATATCGTCATTTGCGATTGGCAGTATTCGTACCGCAGGGAACACGAGCGTCGCGCGAATTGGCCCACGATGACGTATTTTGCGGAGAAGGGATTCCCGGTCGCGGGATGCCCGTGGATGAACTGCAATGCCATGAAGCCGATGGCGGACCATCTCGTGAAGATCGGCGGATTCGGGTTTGTCGAGACGACGTGGAACCGCCTGCGCGGAAGAGAATGGGAGAGGATGTACATGAGTGCTGCCCATGCGGCGTGGGGTTCTCCAGTTTCCCACGGCGTTTCGTTCCAGCGGTCGCTCCGCATCGTCGGCAACGACATGAAGGTCAAGGATTATCTCGACACCGGCTATCAGAACAATCAGGTCCCGCCCGCATCGTGGGGGGATTGAATTTTTCGGGTTCCGTCCATCTATGCGTCGTTGGAGGACGCAAAAAAAGAAAGGACAACTAAGGAAACACAAACGCCGGAATTTTTGGTATAATATACGGAAATATCAAAACCGCGCCGGGAGGCGCAACCTCTAAGGAGTAAAAAAGCAATGGCCAAGACGCCGAAATTCGCCAACGCGAAAGTGTTCGCATGGGTTGACAAGTGGAACAAGATCTGCACGCCCGACAAGATCGTGGTCGTGACCGGAACGAAGAAGGAGCACCTCGCGATTTGCGAGATGATGGTCAAGAAGGGCCAGTTCATCAAGCTGAACGCGAAGAAGCGCCCCGAGTGCTATCTCGCCCGCTCGCACGAGAGCGACGTCGCTCGCGTCGAAGGCCGCACGTTCATCTGCTCCAAGAAGGAAATCGATGCCGGCCCCACCAACCATTGGATGGATCCCGTCGAGATGAAGGCCAAGATGACGAAGGCGTACAAGGGCTCCATGAAGGGCCGCACGATGTACGTGATTCCTTTCGCCATGGGCCCCATCGGCAACCCCATTACCCAGTACGGCATCGAAATCACCGACAGCCCCTATGTCGTCGTCAACATGAACATCATGACGAGGACGGGCGACGCGGTCCTCAAGCACCTCGGCAAGGATGGCGATTTCATTCCCTGCATCCACTCCGTCGGCGCGCCCCTCAAGAAGGGCCAGAAGGATGTCGCTTGGCCCTGCGCCAAGAAGATCGAGGACAAGTACATCACCCAGTTCCCCGAAGACCGTGAAATCTGGTCGTTCGGCTCGGGCTACGGCGGGAACGCGCTCCTCGGCAAGAAGTGCTTCGCGCTCCGCATCGCTTCCAAGCTCGCGAAGGATCAGGGCTGGATGGCCGAGCACATGCTCATTCTCACGCTCACCAGCCCCGAGAGGAAGCAGTACCATGTCACGGCGGCGTTCCCGTCCGCCTGCGGCAAGACGAACCTCGCCATGATGCTCCCCAAGCTCAAGGGCTGGAGGCTCCAGACGATCGGCGACGACATCGCTTGGCTCAAGCCCGGCGAAGACGGCCGTCTCTACGCGATCAACCCCGAGAACGGCTTCTTCGGCGTCGCGCCCGGCACTTCGATGGACTCGAACCCGAACGCGCTCAAGTCCTGCAAGAAGGGCACCATCTTCACTAACGTCGTTCTCACGCCCGATGGCGACATCTGGTGGGAAGACATGGGCGTCAAGGCCCCGAAGGAAGGCATCGACTGGAAGGGCAATCCCTGCTACGTCTGCGCGGACGATCCGTACCGCATGGGTCCGAAGCCCGGCATGACGAAGAAGGAAATCAAGGAGATGGGCTACGTCGCGGCGCACAAGAACAGCCGCTTCACCGCGCCCGCGGAGAACTGCCCCGTTCTCGACAAGGATGGCTTCAACGGCATCTACAAGAAGAAACCCACGGGCGTTCCGATCGACGCGATTCTCTTCGGTGGCCGCCGTCCTTCCACGATTCCTCTCGTCAACGAGGCGAAGAGCTGGACGCATGGCGTGTTCATGGGTTCCGCCGCCGGTTCCGAGGTCACGGCCGCCGTCATCTCCGACCAGATCGGCCAGGTCCGCCGCGACCCGATGGCGATGCTTCCGTTTTTCGGCTACAACGTCGCCGACTACTTCCAGCACTGGCTGGAGATGGAGCGCACGAGCGCCGATGCGA
>Ga0310696_10009640_pt1 | contig 11147 bp, 5 predicted proteins | sample AusTroGonzalo_MG_4_FD_203885 | JGI IMG/M metagenome (GOLD analysis project Ga0310696, IMG submission 203885) | Bovine rumen microbial communities from tropical cattle in Woodstock, Queensland, Australia - Gonzalo_02 (v2) (version 2) | ecosystem: Host-associated > Mammals > Digestive system >...
AATGCAGGGGTGCAGTACCTGCAGTGTATGCAAAAGGATATGTCGACGGACTTCTACGACCTGTCGAACACGTATTTCCTGGCGGACTCGCTGGTGAGTTACGATGCAGCGAAGGGCGAGGGACTGGTGCAGTGGAAACGCTATAGGCTAAGCCCACGCCAGGCGTTCAACCTGAACGGCTACTGGCCTGTGCGGATGCAGATGCTAGACTTCCCCGATGCAGCCTACGAGAACGACCCTGCGCTGAAAATCAAGGTGGAGTGGATTACACCGAGGACGGCGCGCATCCGTATGCTGACGACGCCGGTAGAGCCGAAAAATACGGATGAGGAGGACGTGATGTTCTGTGACGCGTTTAAGAAGAGGGCGGCGGTTGGCAGCCAAACTGCCAACCACTCGGAATACGGGAGCATCGAGGTGCAGCCGTATCCGTTCCGCATCGTCATCAAGAACGCGAAGGGGAAGGTGTTGACGCAAACACGCCATATCATTGACAACGACTCGACGCAGGTGAAGCTGTTGCCGTTTTCGTTTATCAAGCGCGGCTCGGACAATTCGCGCAGCATCAATCCCGTATTCCTGCTGTCGCCCGGCGAGAGAATCTACGGTTGCGGCGAGTCGTTTACGTCGCTGAACAAGGTGGGGCAGAAGGTGCACCTCAGCGTCACCGACCCCCAAGGTCCCGAAACCGACGGACAGTACAAGCCCGTGCCGTTCTACTTCTCGAATCGCGGCTATGGCATCTTTATGCACACGTCGGCACCTGTCACCTGCGACTTCGGAGCCTCGTACATCGGCGCACAGCGGCTGTTTATGGCTGACGAGCAGATGGACTTCTTCGTGTTCTTTGGTTCTCCCAAAGAAATCCTCAACGAATACACCGACATCACCGGCAAGAGCCCGATGCTGCCGCTGTGGAGCTTCGGTACGTGGATGAGCCGCATCACATATTTCTCGCAGGAGGAGGGACTGGAGATTGCCCGTCAGTTACGTGCGCACAAGATTCCCAGCGACGTCATCCACTTCGACACGGGTTGGTTTGGCGTGGACTGGCAATGTGACTATCAGTTTGCGAAAGACCGTTTCCCCGATCCCGTCGGGATGTTGAAGCAGCTGAAGAAGGACGGCTTTCATACCTGTCTGTGGCAGTTGCCTTACTTCACGCCGAAGAACCGTTTCTTCCCGGAGATTATTGAAAAGGGTCTGCACGTGGTGAATGCTACGGGCGGTATGCCGGTGGAGGATGCCATCCTGGACTTCTCGAATCCCGAGACCGTCAGCTGGTATCAGTCGAAGATTGAAGGACTGATGAAACAAGGCGTTTCGACCATCAAGTGTGACTTCGGTGAGGCAGCGCCCTATAACGGTTTCTATCATAGCGGCAAGGGCGGCATGTACGAACATAACCTCTATCCGCTGCGTTACAACAAAGCCCTATGGGAAGTGGTGGAACGCTCGCATCCTGGCGAGGGCATCATCTGGGCGCGCTCGGCGTGGGCCGGTTCCCAGCGCTACGCCCTGCATTGGGGCGGCGATGCGGCTACGAACAATATCGGACTGTTGGGCGACCTGCGTGGCGGCCTGTCATTTGGCCTCAGCGGTTTCTCGTTCTGGAGTCACGACATGGGCGGCTTTGTGACTGCCTCGCCCGAGGATATCTATCGCCGTTGGCTGCCGTTCGGCTTCTTGTCGAGCCATACGCGAGCCCACGGCGCACCTCCCACAGAGCCCTGGCTCATCAGCGAATCGTTCACGAAAGCTTTCCGCGAGTGTGCCGAGATGAAATACCGGCTGATGCCATACGTCTATGCCCAGGCGAAGGACTGTTCGGAGCGCGGATTGCCGATGGTGCGCGCGCTGCTGATTGAATTCCCCGAAGACAAGGGCGCGTGGTATGTAGAGGACGAATATATGTTCGGTTCGCAAATCCTCGTGGCACCGCTGATGGAGAGCGGCAACAGCCGCGACGTCTATCTGCCTCGTGGAAAGTGGATTGACTACCAGACGGGCAAGGTGTACAATGGCGGTTATCAGACCATCGTGGCTGGCAAGATTCCCGCCATCATCCTGGTGAAGGACGGCAGCATCATCCCCCATGCGCCACTGGCACAACGCACAGACGAGATAGACTGGAACAAGATAGAGCTGCGCACGTACAAGGCCGACGCCAAGAAGTGCGAGGGTCTGCTGTTCAAGCCCGGCGACGTGAAGACCACCGTGATCACAAAATAACGTCCCTAACGGAACAACGTAAAAACTAAACGATACGAAAGACCGTAGCAAGGAACTCTTAGCCTACATCCGCGAGGGTCGTGAGATGACGCAGGGCGAGAAACTCAGGTTGATTATCAGCCTGAGTATTCCCTCTATTCTGGCGCAGATTTCCGCGACGGTGATGTTCTTTATCGATGCTTCGATGGTGGGACACTTAGGGGCGAAGGCCTCAGCAGCCATCGGACTCGTCGAGACGACTGGCTGGTTGATGGGCGGACTGGCGTCGGCGGTCAACATGGGATTCAGCGTTCAGGTGGCGCACGCCATCGGCGCCAACGACATCAAGCGCGCCCAGCGTGTGTTGCGGCAGTCGCTGGTGTGTTGCGCGATATACGCCATCGGCATGATGCTCATCGCCGAGGCCATCAGCATTCCCCTGCCCTACTGGTTAGGCGGCACAGAGGAAATCGCCCACGACGCCTCGCTCTATTTCGCCATTTTCTGTGCGGCCGGCATCTTTTTCCAGATGGAGGGCTTGGCCGGTTCGATGCTGAAATGCTCGGGCAACATGAAGATTCCGTCGATGCTCAACATCCTGATGTGCGTCATGGATGTCGTGTTCAACTACGCGTTCATCTATCTGTTAGGCATGGGTGTGACAGGCGCAGCCATCGGCACCTGTCTGGCCATGTTCATCACTGCCGTGCTGATGATGTACTTCCTGCTGTACCGTTCGGACATGCTGGGCATCCTGAAAAGAGGTGAGAGGGAAGAGGTCAGAGGTCAGAAGTTGCCGTTGTCGTGGGATAAGTTCAAGCCCAAGGCCGACGTCGTGGGCAACGCATTCAGGATTGGCGCACCCATGGCGCTACAACACATGCTGATGGGCTCGGCACAGGTTGTCAGCACGCTCATCGTCGCACCGTTAGGTACCATAGCCATTGCCGCCCACTCGTTGGCTATCACCGTCGAGAGTCTCTGCTACATGCCGGGGTTTGGCATTGCCGAGGCCGCCACGACGCTGGTGGGACAGAGCTTCGGCGCGGGCAAAAAACTGCTCACGCGTCAGTTTGCCCACATGTCCGTAGCGTTAGGCATGGGCGTAATGACGCTCATGGGACTCTTTATGTATGTTTTTGCGGCCGAACTGATGGCGATTATGACGCCTGTCGACGAAATCATTGCGTTGGGCAAGGAATGCCTCCGTATTGAGGCCTTCGCCGAGCCGATGTTTGCTGCCGCCATCGTATGCAACGGCGTGTTCGTCGGTGCTGGCGATACGCTGAAGCCTGCCATCATGAGCCTCGGTTCGATGTGGGGTGTCCGTCTGACGCTCGCCGCCCTGTTGGCAGTCACCTACGGTCTGCCTGGCGTTTGGACGGCGATGGCCATCGAACTCACCTTCCGCGGCATCATCTTCCTTGCACGTCTGTTCCACGGCGGTTGGATGCGGAAGATTAAATAACAAAAAAAGACCACCCAGGGAAAGAATCCTTGGGTGGCTTTTGTATAAGTACGATTTATTAATTACTTAACAATCATCTTCTTTCCATCCTTGATTACAAGGCCCTTGGTAGCGGGAGTAACCTGCTGACCCAACAGGTTGTAGGTCTTAGAAGTGGTCAGCTGGCGGCCGTCGTTCTTCAGCTCAGAGATGCCAGAGGTTTCGGTAGGAATAGCTATATACAGGTATCGAGCCTCGCCCCACCAGTAAGCACCAGAATCACCCCAAGTAGAGTGAACCATGAACCACTTGGTGTAATCGGTGATGTAGTAGTTGCCAGCAGGGTGCTCTGTGCCGTCGGGATCAGTCCATGCCTCCTTATACTCGGTTTCATAGAACTCGATGTATTTCACGCCATCCTCTTCGGTGATATTACCAGTAATCAAGCCCGGATTAATAATCTCGTCAAATTCTTCATTCCACTGCCAGATCTGGATATAGTTAGGATCCTCGCCCTCGTCAGCATAGTTGTATTCCATGACACGTACGGGGGTAGCAATACCAGCTTGGTCGCCCTCAACGGAAATGCTGATGGGGCAGAGTCCGAAGAAGTTGTGGACAACATACTCGGTGTCGAAGTCCTCAACAAAGACAGGACGTGAGGTCCATGTCCAGCTGCCCCAACCACCATTTTCGATGTGAACCTCGTTGTCGCGCATCATAGCATTCGGGATGAAGAGTTCAATCTCGAAACCATAGTTCCAAATGGCACCTTCTTCACCATAATCGGGCAAGAAGTTGCAGTAACCGCCGATGTAAGCACCCTCATATTCTGGATTCTCTTCAGCCTCTTCAGAGAAGTCGCCTTCTTCGACTTCTACAGTGCCGTCGTCATTAATCAGCAGAACCATAGGATAGCCATAGCTCAGAGCTTCGCCTTCCTGATCAAGAACCATAGAAGAGAAGACGATACGTCCGTAGTTGGTGCCATTAGAACCAATCATCTCAGCGATAGTGGTCTGAACAGGGATAAAGATTTCCTTTGTCTCCTCGTCATAGAAACCATAAGCCACAGTACCTGCATAGGTAAAATCTGTTATCTTGACATTGTAATCGAACGTGGGGTACTCGCCGGTCTCTTCGTCCTTGTCGTACATATCCAACACAATAGTACCTGTAGCTTCTTCCACCGTGAACGTTGAAGATGAGGTAAAGTCGCGATCCCAGTTCTTTTCGTCGAGGATGTAAGTTCCTGCGATATCAGCAGGAGCCCTGCGCACGGCGTCCTTGGTAAGGGTAACAGCCATAGGACCGAAATTAGAAGGAGTAAAGGACATCTTTGGAGATGTAGCCTGCTTCTCAACAGCGCTCAACGGCTTCTGATAACCGTTCAGTTTCTTGGCCTGAGCGTTAGCACCCATTGCCACAAACATGGCGGCGATGGCGATAAGTAAAGTTTTTTTCATAATTAATACGTATTAATGAGTTAGTTAATAAAAAATAGATTAATTATCGTTGTAATAATTCATATCCTCCATGAAGTAGGACGGAGTGGAATAGACGGTAATGACGTTGGTAGGCTCATTGACATCGGTCATCTTGATCCAAGCAGGACGACGCTGGTTGTCGCAAGTCAGCGTGAAGGTGTGGCCGTAGACACAGCCTAACACAGCATTCCAACCGTACTTTTTGTAATAATCCTTACCAGCCTTATTGCTGACCGTGCTCAGCTGGGTAAACTTGATTTGCGTACCGTCGGCATTTGCCTCGTAGGAGAAGCCATAGTAGGGCGCATCGGAAGACGTCGACATGCTGCTGCACAGCTTGTCACCGGAGAGACCGATGGTGGCGGTATAGATCTTGATTTCCTGTTCGCCCTTACCGGCAGTCTTCAGAATCTCGAGCATGGCATCCCACTTAGGCTTGGCATAATCGCCGACACTGCCATAACGCATATACCAGTTGCCAGTGACGATACTCTCTGCAAGCGTAGGCAGATAGGTGTCGAGCTGGAGGTCGGGATTGTTGCGGAACTTGAAGTATTCCTGTGAGTCGCCTTTTACCAAACCGTCAAGTTCGTAACCATTGACCTCGACAGGACGGTAGAAATAGTAACCGTCGGCCTTGACAATATAGGGAGCAGTGACGGTCTGCTTCTCGTCCTTCTCGTCCTTATAGGTGAAGACGAAGTTACGGTAGCCGCCATTGCTGGTGACGGTGACCTCAGTATCGCTGGTATAGCCGGGACCTGCCAGGGTGTATGAACGCGACATCATGTAGTTCTCGGTCTCGTCGGCCTCGGTGATGTAGCTCTCCCACGACTTGTCGGCAGGGATAGGCGTCATGACAATCTTGTTGTTGTGTTTCTTACCACGCAGGATGATGGAGTCGTTGGTGGCCTTCATCACACGGAACTCGAAGTCGCCATACAAACCGTCGGCCATATCGTAGGTATAGTCGGGGTTGGCTGGCATGGAGTAGTAGTGGAAAGTCTCGTTGAAATCGTCGAACGAAAGAACGGTACCCATGGACTGCTCAATCTTGAAGTGGCTGGTGGTGGTAACACACTTGCCATCGGCACCGATACCGGCTACATGGCTGGGACCCCACTTCTCGCTGGCGAAGGTGGCAAATTCACCGTCGAACTTCACCATGACGTTGTAACCGCCAAAGGTCAGGTCGCCATAATAATCTATCAGCCAGCCGTTGGGCGCACTGCGGATGACTTTGTCGACGTTAGCAACATCGTCGCCGGAACGCTTAGAAGCCGACTCGTCGAAAGTTTCACCTTCTTTCATAGAACATGCACTGAAGGCCATGACGACCATGCAGGCTGTTAAGATATCATATATTTTCTTCATGCTCTATTCCTCCTTATTTAATTAAGTGTACGTAAATCAAGTGTCACAGACTCGGCAGAGCGACGCAACACGATATCGCGCAGATGGTCGAGGTCGATGCCCCAGCTGTTCAGGAAGTAGGTCTTCATCAGGTCGAGCTTCTGGTTGATGATAGCACTACCCTCTTCGCCTGCCTGCTTGATAATCTTTGCCCAGCCCTCAGGGGTATTGGTGATATAGGTGGCATAGATTTCAGCAAAGTCCTCGTTGTACTCACTGGAACCATATGCCGTCACGAAACCTTCCTTGGCCACCGCCTTGTCATCCTGGTTAATCCAGTCGGTAGCGTGGTAGTCTTCAGCACTGATGGTGCGGAACGACGTGTCGTAGTCCTTCTTCTGTGTCAGAATGTGGCAGAACTCGTGGTGCATGGTGTGGAAGAACCAGTAGTTCATGTCGATAGGCTTGACATCATGGGACTCATAGGGGTTGGTGGTGTTGATACGCGGATTGTCGATGTCGAGTTCGTTGACACCGTACAGCATAATCTTCAGACCACCTTCAGCCGTACCAAGCACCTGCGAACCGTTGTTGTTCCACTTGTAGGAACCTGTCAGCTGGATAATACGCGGCACATAGGTCTTCATGAATTCAGGGCTGACAGCCTCTGAATAGGCTTCGAGCCAGATGTGCTTAACCAAGATAGCCAGCGCCACCGACTTATCATATACAGCGGGAACGACGTTGTAGTTGAGGTCGGCTTCCTTGTCGCTATAGCGATACTTGAAGTCGATATTGTAAACCTCGCGGTAGTTCTTGTCCAACCATACGTCAAACTCGTTCTTGTTTGGGATGACCGCAGAGTCAAACACACTCGTGGTGTTGAGATCCTCGTTGTCACAGCTACTGAAGGCTATCAGACCGGCCAACAGCAACAATAAACTAATACTCTTTATCTTCATAGTTCTTTTACTTCATTATAGGGTTTGACACTCGGTATTACTCTTCGTCCTCATCAGGATCCTTATACTCGTCCTCAGTAGCCAGTACAAACGACTTGATTTCCTCAGGAGTCTGACGGGGATTGCCCTCCAAACCGGCTGTGATGACCGTGTTGGGAATCTGAACGGCACCACGCAGGTCGCCACGGATGAAAATTTGCGGATCTTCACCAACAACGGGGTGCGTGTACTCAATGCCATAGCGTTTCAAGTCCTGCATACGGATGCCGTGGAATACGGTCTCGATGCGCTTCATGTGGAGAATGAACTGAAGCATGCTCTCCTGGTCGCTACCCTCGGCATCAATCGTGAAGCCCTGGGGATGCATGTGCTTGCGGAAAGAGCGGTCGCGATTGCCGTCGGGCGTACGCTTGGCATAGTCAGTACCAGTGACGTAGGAGGTAATGCTCTTGACGGTCATCACCGGACGCACGGTCTTGCCCTCGGATTCCTTACAGTGAGTGACAATCCAGGTATTGATGTCCTTGACAGCACTCTCGAGGTCTCCGCTCAGACAGTATGCCTCGGCACGCTCCAGAATGGTCAGGTCACCAGTGAAGACGGGGTCGACAGCATGGGGATATCCAATGCCTGCCACCTTGTCAGTGTACTCGAACTGCTCGTAATAGCTCGGATAGCGCACACACTGGTTAGAGCCATAGAGCTTATTGGCATAGATGATGGTATTGTTGCTTGAACCGCTACCCCAAGGCATGTCTACCCAGTAAGTCTCGTAGGCCGTGATGTCGTAGTTGTGGGCAAAGCGGTAGGAGCTATTCAAGTAACGTGGGGCAATAGAGTAAGAAGCCAAAATCATGAGATTAGCCTGTTCCTCACTGCGAATCCATCGGTTGGCAAAGTCGAGGAATCCCAATGCACGGTAGGGCTCGTAGTAGCGCATCACCGTAGTGGGGTCGCTACCCAGCACTTCGGAAGCATACTTGATAACCTTGTCGTACTTCATGTAATAGAGATTGAAGTGTGCGGCAAAGGCATAGGCAGCTTTCACATTGAAGTGGTACTTGGGAATACTGTAACCAGCAGCAGCCTCAGCAATGTGGGGCAGTGCCTCCTCGATATCCTTGTCGATAGCCTCATAGAGCTGACGCAGGGTTCCGCGTTCGTAAGTAGCGTTGATGTCCTGCTCAGGAACGAGAGGATAAGGTAGTCCCGGATACTCGTCAGCCTTCTCGGGATTCCATGCCATGCAGAAGGTTTGAGCCAGCATGAACATGCTATAGGCACGAATGAGCTTAGCCTCAGCCAAAGCGCCCTGCAACGATGCAGGATTTCCGAGGTTGTTGATGCCTTGAATAGCTTCGTTGACAGTTGCTACAGACTCATAGTAACCGCCCCATATATAATATGGTGTATCGTTTCCTTCCTCACTGGTATCCTCGAGGCGGTAAATATCTTCCATGATGACTGGGGCAGAGTACTGACGGCCATTGTCATCCATATTGTCTGAAAGCACCTCGGTAATCAAAACGTTGTTTACCGTAGGATAAGCAGAGACCAACAGCTGAGTAATCTTCAAATCGGAGTCGAGCTCAGCACGCTCATCAGGCAACTTGTCAAGGTAGTCGTTGCAGGACGAGAGTGCCAGCACTCCCAATCCCATTGCAAACATCTTGTATATCTTATTCTTCATCATAATGCATTTACTTTTTTACCTTTTTACTTTTTTACCTTTCCATTAGATTCCTAAGCGCAGGGTGAACGTAAACTGACGGGCCATAGGCACAGCCACACCACCAGAGTTGAAGAATTCAGGATCCTGACCGTTCAGTTTCTTGTCAGCATAAATCAGGAAGAGGTTGGTAGCCTGCAGCTTCATGCTCATATTGCTCAGACCGAGGTGACCGACCCAATTTGTGGGGAAGTCGTATGCCAACGAGATTTCCTTCATGCGGATGAAGTCACCTTTGGCAATACGATCGGTAGAGTAGTTGTAAGCATTGTAAGCATAGCTTAAGCGCGAATCGTTCTGAATCGTGCGCAGGTCGGCAATAGCGGGAATCGTGGTCAGAGCTTCATCACCGGGAACGACCCAGCGGTTGGCAAACTCACGCGGCATAGCGGTCAGGTCAGAGTAAGAAACGGCAAAGCAGGGATCGAGACGTACCACATTACCGTAAGCATAGGTAATGAAGACGTTCAGATGCCAGTTCTTGTAACGGAACACGTTGCCGAGCGAACCAGTAACGGTAGGATCGGTGGGACCTTCATACTTCAAATGATCGGTGACATACGACTGGAAGTCGATGTCGCTCACGGTCTTTTCGCCATTCTCGTTGATGAACGTAGGCAGACCATACTCGTTCAGTCCCTGGAAATCCATCGAGAACAACGAACGGTAGGGATAGCCCTTCTCAGTGAAGCCGTTACCTGTGATGAGGTCGATGACGCGGTTGCGAGAATCGAAGTCGGTCACCTCACAGTGTGTGTGAGAATAGATGAAGTCAGTGGACCACTCAAAGTCCTTGGTAATGATGTTGCGCGTTGAGAGGGTGAACTCCTCACCATGCGACTTCATCGAGGCTACGTTGGCATACTTCACGATTTCTCCACCGACACCCGTAGTACGCTTCGGACCAATCAGGTCGTAGTTGTTACGCGTGTACCAGTCGAAGTCGAAGTTGATGCGGTTGTTGAGGAAACCGAGGCTCAGTCCGACGTTGAACTCATGCTTCTTCTCGTAGGTCAACTCAGGATTGGCGAAGTCTCTGATTTCCAGTCCAGATTCCTTGTCGTTAGAATAAGGACGCCAGGGGTTGTAGGCACGGATAATCACCATGGAGTTGGTTACGGCAGGCTTGTCACCAGTCAGCGAGTAGCTGGCCTTCAGGGTGGCATGCGTCAATGTATTCTTGAAGGTGCGATAGAACCAAGGCTCCTCATGAGCATTCCATGCACCAGAGACATTCCATGTGGGCAACCAGCGAGCACTGGTGGAACGTCCCAGACGGTTACTACCCTCATAGCGGACAGTACCGTTAATGATGTAACGGCGCTTCCAAGAGTAGGTGGCAGTACCGAAGAACGACACCTCGCGGCTATAACCATTGTTCAGCGAGTAGTACATATTGTTCTCCTCACTGGCCTGCTTGAAGTATCTGTAGTCATAATTGCCTAACTGACCCATGTCGTAGAGTACACCAACCTTGGTGTTCGAAGTAGCGACACGATCGATGCTGTTGATTTCCATACCACCATAGGCATTGACGATGTGGTCTTCATTGAACACGTCGTTGTAGCTTGCCGTAGCACGGAAGTCCCAAGAGTTCATCTTATAGACGGTCTCACGTTGGAAACCTCCCTCGGGCAACACTGTGATAGGCAGTGAATTGATGACATCAGGATCGGTATACAACCAAGGGTTGGAATCGCGCATGGTAGCATCTTCCATCATACGGAAAGCCATAGCCTGGTTACTGGTCTCCTTGATGAAGTGCTGCTGTGTGGTGGTCGAGTACTTATAGGCACCTATAGCACTCAACTCGACGGTACGCACGGGCTTGTACTTCAGCTCGCCCTGGAACTTCATGTCGACAACATCCAGCTCCATGTAGTTGGTGGCCAACTCATGGTGGATATTGAACGGAGCGTTGTTACGGATGTAGAACTCGTCGGGATCCAGCGTACGCG
>Ga0310696_10009642_pt1 | contig 11146 bp, 6 predicted proteins | sample AusTroGonzalo_MG_4_FD_203885 | JGI IMG/M metagenome (GOLD analysis project Ga0310696, IMG submission 203885) | Bovine rumen microbial communities from tropical cattle in Woodstock, Queensland, Australia - Gonzalo_02 (v2) (version 2) | ecosystem: Host-associated > Mammals > Digestive system >...
CTTCACGGGCATCGCAAGCCCCCTCTTGAAAATGCGGAAATGAAGCGTCGAAAGACTCTTCGATTCCGGCAGATACTTCAAGAGCGGACTTTTCACGTCGAATACCGCACCGACGATATTCTTATGGAACCACCAGCCCAGCTCGATGTTCGACGGCTCCTTCAGTCCGCCGATCTCAACTACGCTCTGTCCGCGCTCCAGCGCCGCCGCGATCTCCGGCGATCCAGCGTCCGCCACAACGACCTTCGCATCCGCCACACGTTCCGGCGGCAGCACACCGTCAAACGCCGCCTCAACCGCCGACCGGCAAGTGCCAGTCGCCGCAATGTCGCGTCCGTCACGCTTTATGCGTTTCGGGAAGAGCCAGCAGGCCCAGCGTCCGTGCGCGGCAGTTCCGGCATTGGACTTCACCTCTACCGACAGCTCTGCGGCAACCGCCTTCTCGACCTTCGGCGCGGACGGCGCGAACTCTGCGATCTTCCTGACGCCGCCAAGGCCGAGCTCACCCACCTTATCCGAGCCAGACGCCAGAACGGAGCCTCCATCCGCCGCGCTGATCGACCACTTCACCATCGCGTCCCGAATCTCGCCCTCGCCATAGTTTGCGAAGAGAACGTCAAACGAAAACCGGTCTCCTGCAACAAGATGGAGGTACTCCGGCTTCGCGTCGATGAACACGCCGACCGGCGAGTTGAACACCGCGAAGTCCGCAAGCGTCTGCCCGCCGATCTTCTCGGTGAGAAACGGCGTCAGAAGCCCCTGGGCGAGATAGGAAAGATTTTTCGTGTCAACGCCTTTCCAATCCGGCTCGTTCGCCATGAGCGCATCTGTAAGCGACCAGAAGTAGTAGCCGTCGCAGCAGGGATCTTTTCTCGCAGACTCGATCCCAAGTTTCTGCCAGACGGACTGAAGATAGTGCTGTGCGTCCTGCAGCCTGTCGCCCATTGCATGGTCGAGTCCGAACTGGGCCAGCCATGCACCCCGTACGGAGCGCTTCACGGGATGATCCCACATCCCCGTGTAGTCCCTGTCCAGACGCGTGTCGGCCTTGACGGAAAGGTTGAGGTATTCATGCGCGACCATCGGACACGGCGGATCGAACTTGCTTCGCGGCCAAATGCGGTCGGGGTACGCGATGAAATCGTCAGTGCCAGTCACGCAGTAGTCCGAAAGAGCTTTTCTCGAAGATGCCTTGCCGCGCTTCCAGGGTGGCTGTGTACGTGTATCCTGCTCGATTACAAGGCGATCTGGATCCATAGCCTTGATGAACGAATAGAAGCGTCGCCCCATGACGGGGCCATATGTCCCCTCGTTGCCGCCGCAGTAGACGGCGAAAGAAGGATGGCCCCGGAAGTTCTCCCACAGTTCCTTGGCGTCTTCGAGCGGCTCGAACGGCGCCATTCCGGTTGAGAAATCGCCATAGTAGGGAAGTTCCGGCTGGAGCATCAGCCCCAGCTCGTCTGCGGCATCGAAGAACTCCGGCGACTCGCACCGCGTATGGAGGCGGGCGAAGTTGAAACCCGCCGCCCTCGCCTTCGCAATCTTGGCGCGGCACTCTTCGCGCACCGGACGATGCCGCCCGTAGATTGGATCAATCTCGTGGAATCCGCAGCCGCGCATGAAGAACGGCTTGTCGTTAAGGAAGAAATCTTTGCCGCGAACCTCGAACTTCCTCACGCCGAACCGTTCGCGCCGTGTCTGCACGACCTGTCCATTCTCCACCAGGTCCACGCGCGCCGTGTACAGATTCGGACGCTCCGGCGACCACGGGCGGAAGGATGAGAGAGGAACTTCCAAGGTGAAGTATGAAGGTGAAAGCGAAGATGAAAGTGAAGAGATTTCCATCTCCGTTTTCGCACCCTCGACCGTCGCCCGCAAGACGATGTTTCTCCTCTTGCCGTCGCCTTCGACCTTCACCTTCACCTCGGCCTTCCGTCCGTCGAAGTCACCGCGCACCCATGCGTCGTCTATGAATGTCTGCGGCGTGGCTTCCAACTCCAGCGGACGCAGGATGCCGCCGAAGCACGCAACCGCCTCTGCCGTCCCGAGCTTCGACGGGGCGGCGTTGGACACTTCCACGACTATTTTCGCCTCGCGTCCTGGTCCGACGAGATCGGTAATCTCAAACTTGCGCGTGGCGCAGTAGTCGAAGACGTGCGCAACAGGCGTGTCGTTCACCCAGAACCATCCCTGGCAGCCGACGCCGCCCACCTTCAGCCAGATGCGCCGTCCCTCCCAGTCCGCCGGAATCGTGATCGTGCGCCGATACCAGCCATGTCCCGAGAATCCGTGCTTGAGGGGAAAATGGACAGTGTTGCCCGCATAGCAGCAACGCGGCGCAGCCGGAACAGCCTTGCCGACACCTTGCGACTCCCACGTGCCGGGAACCATGATCTTGCGTTCACCGGGCCATTTGGCCTCGTACTGGCGCATATTGAAGAACTGCGAGCGGTCTGCCGTCGCCTCGAATGCCGCAAACGTCCATTCGCCACCGATGTCGATCACTGTGCCTGGCTCATTTCCGCAAACGGAATCCACGACAGCAAGGTGGGACTTGCGTCCGCCCCATGAGAGATTGCCATCCGCTTCGGGCAAGGCGGCGGCAAACGCGCCCATAGACACGAGTGCGACCGGCATGAACTGTCTAATCATCGCATGTCTTCCTTTCTTTGCACAGGTTACATGTTCAACCGCAGATCAAAAGCTTGTTGATTCTAAAGCCCTCAGATAACGGAACATCGAGAAATCCGGTCCGCCGCGCAATGGCCCCTGACCGGCGGCGTGCATCGGCTTGACAGGTCCCGTCTGCGTCCCAAAGTCAATCGTGATGTCCGCACCGTGCACCACGGTACAGGTCGCGCCTGCCGCGACCGCCGATAGAATTGTTCCGTATAGTTTTTTCATTTGTTTAGTCCTTTCTTCATTCTGCCTCCTCGATCAAATCGGCCATCTCGCCGCGCCAGCGGTAGAGAACTGCGGGATTGTCGGTGTAGTTCGTCATGGAATCTACCACCTCGCGCGGCACGTCAAGCGCGGCCTTTGCGCGGGAAATCCAGACGCCGCCATCACTCTTCACCTTGCACTTTCCACTTTCAACTGCGCGGAGCTTCTCCTCAAGAAGCTTCGCGTATGCGTAGTCTTCCAGTCCGTCGCGGAAGTTTTCGAGTCGGATTGTAGGAACGGGGATGCCATCCGGCCCCGCGCAAACCCACGAACCATCGCCATGATACGCCTCGAAGCTTCGTGGCTCCCAGTCGGTAAACGGGCCGGACTCTATGCATCGCTTCGAGCGCCAGATCGCCGTCGCATAGTATAGAAACCCGTCGGGTCTGTATTTCGCCGTCTGCGCCCCCATGAGAACGCGCCCCTCGATGGCAGGGCACTCAATGAACATATTTGCGTAAGGCGCTTTTGGCGACATGCAGATGTACCACCAGACACGATGGCCAAGGGCGCGGCTTGCCTTCGCCTTTTCGACGTCGTACTTCGGCGTAAGCGGCGTAAACCAGTCAACTACGTCAAGCGAAGTGCCGACGCCAAAATCGTCATCGTATGCCGTTGTAGATACAGGTACGCCAGGCGCGGCTTCCTTTAGCTCCTTGACTGCAAGTCGAATCGCCTGTAACTTCTCCTTCGGCGCCTCGTCGCATCCATAGAGATAGGCATGGTCGAGAATTCCATGCATCTTCATTGTCTCATAGTTCTTTCGCACCGCCGCAATCGTAGTCGTGCGCCACTTGGCCATATCCACCTCGTTCGTGGACGCAGGAGGTTTCCAATAGCAAAGGTTGTAGAACCCAAGGCGATCATCTCTTTTGAGTCGCTCCAAGACGGACACATCGCCGCCGCCGTAAAGGTGGTGCATTGTGATGTAGTAGTCTGCGAGGAAGTCCACCCATTCGCCCTTGTGCCTCTGCCACATCGCCGCCGGGGTCTGAGGGCCCCTGTTGGGCCACGCGGCAAAAGAAACGGCAAGCGGCAAAGGAGATTCCCTTCCCAGAGTAAAGTCATTCACCCTGACAACAAACGGGATGCGCACCGACCCTACGCCATCGGCAGCAGCCACGATGCTTCCTTTGTATTCGCCAGCGGACTGATCTTCTGGACAGCGAACACGAATCCAAAAACTCTGCACGTCTTTTCCCGCCACGTCAACCCCGCCGAGAAAGCCGAGTATCGGGTCAGGCCACCAGCCCTTTTTAGGATCGCGCGTTAGACGCGTGTAGCCAGGGGCGGTGTCTGTCGGCGCGTTGCAGCCAACTTTGTAAGGCGGGGTCTTCGTGATGTTGACATAGCCCATCGGAGCCACCGCTACATTCGCCGCAAATCCCCCTTCCGCTCGCACGGTCACATTGGACAATCCGCCGTTCTTGGGCGCGACAAGCAACTGGACGCTCTCGCACTCGTTCCGCGCAAGACGCACCTTGAGCCCATCAGATGGAATAGCTCGCCAAGGAAACGAATCGCGCGGCATCACCTTTTCCATGGACGTTGCCCAGCCAAGAGCCATTTGGCCAGAAGAAAACTTCGACGAGTCCGATGCCGCGCACATTAGCGCATAGTCCATCGCGTGATTTGCCTCGGCACGAAGGATGGCGTTTGTCGCCGCAACCGCATCCCGCTCGCCCAGCACTGCGGGCATAATGTCGCGCACCCAGCACGGCCCTTGTGGAACTGGCAACGGCTCTCCCTTCTTCAAAAGCGAAAGGCGGTCGATGTGGAAAACCTGCCCTGCATTCCCCTGACACCATGCGGCGGTCGCAATGTGAATGTGCCCTATGTTCGACGGATCTGTTCCTTTTGGCCATTTTGAAAGCGGAACGACCCACTGCCTGTAGCCGCGAGCGGGAAGCTTTGTCTCGCCGTGGAGTCCGCTTTTGTTGACGCTGTTCCCCTTGCTTGATATCTTCATCCACAACCGCCCATCGGGCGTATCGCGGAAGGTGTAGAGTTCCACGACAAGACGGTCGTAGCCGCGCCAGTCGGCGACAGGAGACTTCAGCGTGAACGACGGCCAACAGGCATCAAGTTTCTTCATCGGCTTTTGCTCAAGGCAAAGCGACCATCCCCCTGACGGCGCGAACACGTTCGTAACCGAAACCGAGTAATCGTCGCCGGAGCGGATTGAGACGGACTTCCGCTCCGCCTCGGTCTCGAAGTCGAACAAGACAGTTTCTGCGTTCACCGCAATCGCGACGAACGAAGAAACCGCCTGTAGCGCGAAACGCCTCATTGCCAACTCTGGAATTACTGCATAATCACAGAGACGCGGAAACCAATACATTTGCTACTTGTCGTAGCAGTCCAAATTGTGCTCGAAGCCCCACCGCTGGATGTTCCTGCCGTATCGACTGAACCGCCACGGAATGAAGTATATGTAGAGGAGTTGCTTCCGCTTTGCTCACCAAAGTACGGTGCGCCGCGGACGCGACGCCGAACAGAGCCAGTACTGGACGGTGTCCAAGGATTCGGCGCATCTTTCTGGTTTGCAAGACCATCGTCGTCACGGCACCATTCGAGGACGTTTCCACCCACGTCGAAGAGCCCCCAGAGTGTTGGACGAAGATTTCCGACGCCAATTGAACGATAGGTACTGCCATCAATACGGTTTCTGCTGTCCCAGTTGAACTTTTGATAATTCCATTGGCCCTCACTTGGATACTGTGCTGTCCAGAAATAGCTTCCTTCCTTTCCTGACCTTTGCGCGATTTCGAACATCACCTCCGTCGGGAGATCGAACGCAAGCGTGTTGCCGGTAATATAATTCAATCTCTGGAAGAATGATCCCGTCCCAGATTCCGACACAACTGGTATGGCGGCATCGGGCGCGGCAGATGCGCGAAGCGTGTCCCACGAGACAGAATCAACGGGGTGATAGGCAGCATTGTCGCCCGCGATCTTTGAATTCGCAACCTTGTTGGCCGCCGCAGAAGGATTACTTCCGACAAGATTTTCATATTGCGACTGCGTGACTTCAAAGATGCCGATGTAGTAGTCCTTATCGGTCGTCCACGATTTCTTGGAGTTGCTTGTCGTAAAAGAACCACTCGAATCTCCAGTTACATAGGGACCACCCTTGGGGACTTTGCGAAGCACAATGCTCGTCATCTTATAGGCGACGTTGTTTGTGTAGCGCTCGTTCGAGAGATCCTGCGTCATGCACAGCCCTTCATAGGTCACTTTGCCAGTACTAAGATCGATGACCATGTAGTCGTCGCCGCTTGGCACATCCGACGCATACAGCGCGACGGACATAGTGCAGCTGTCGCTCTTCACCTTCAGGTCGGCAGGCGGCGTCCAAGTCACGACATGCTGCCCTTCGGTCGTGTCAGCCTTGAGCGTGTTGCCATCGATGGTGTAGTTCGTGCCGCCGACGTTAACTGTGAACTCCAGCCGCCTGTACTTTCCTTCTGCAACCACCTGTCCGTCAGAAATGGTGTACTTGATGTCAACCTTGTTGTTCCACGGCCAACGCTGCGTGACGCTATCAATCTTCACGGACGCAGCAAATGCGCCTGCAGCGAAAAGGGCCATTGCCGCACTGATTGCGGCGGTCGTCGTTTTTACAGTCTTCATGGTTTTCTCCTTGTTAGTAAATTGAGGGTGCTTTCAGAAATCGTCAGCGGACTACTAAGAAGAATCCGCCGGACTCGACGTTGACCAAGCTCGTCAGCGTCGTGTTGCCGTCCGAGAGGGTGATCGTCCACTCCCCTGCGGCGTTGGGCGCAAAGACGATAGAATCCAAGCCAGAAACGACCTGCACGGCCGAAGCTCCGGACGGATCGTAGATCGCCAGCGTCGCGCTCGCTGCGGCGTTCGTGCCAGTCCAGAAGTCTCCGCTGTATGCAAGCGGCATGGACTCGCGCTTTTTCATCTTCCTGTCTGGGCCAGGAAGTCGAGTGTCCGCCGAAAACTCGACATCAGCACCAGCGTAAAGAAGTCCGTCCACGGAGGCGACGAGCTGAAAGATGCCGCCATCCTCGCGGAACGCATATCCGGCGGGCTGGGCAAAGTCCTCGATTTCCACGCCGCCAGTCGTAAAGTAGCTTCCGTCCGAGGCGTAGCCACCAGACACAAGCGCGGCAAGATCATTGCCATCTACCGCCTTAATGGGATCGCCCGCCGTTCCCGATCCCGCCGATGAGGGGTAGAGCGAATAATAGACCTTAAACGTCGCGCTTCCCTCTCCGTCGTTCGTCATCGTCCAGACGCCGCCTGCCGTCGGAGCCCAGGCGTATGCGCCATCGGATGCGGCAGATGAAACAGGCGTTGAGGAAGAGCCGTCCGGTGCGGTTATCTCAATGGACTCGTCTGCAAGATAAACGAGCAGAGTTGCGCCTGCGCTTGCCACGACATACGGCGACCCGCCGGTGTCGAGCGAAAACTCAAAGTCCAGGTCCGTCGCAAGCGGCTCGTCGGCAAATGCGCCAATCGCCGCCGTCATTGCAAAGAGACAGGCGGCCAATCCGCCCCCTCTTAGGAATTTACTTCGTCTTTGCATCATTGTTTTTCTCCTTGTTTTTGCATGTTGTACACATCATTGTATCGCCCGCAATCCACTTAGGGCCTACTGTAACGTTGGCGGGAAACTCCCCGGTCTTGAAATATTCGACTATTGCAGCAGCTACTGTCGCGCCCGCCGTAAATGGATTCATCTCCATGCGTGAAAGCGGACGCATGTAGTCAGGGCCAAGCCCTGCGTTCGCCCAAGTCACAATGCGCACATCGTCTGGGGCTTTCAAGCCCGCGCACGACAGCGCCAGCAACGCACCTTCAGCCAAGTAGTCGTCGGCAATGAAGAAGAGAGGGGAACGGGAAACGGGGAACGGGGAACGGGGAACGGGAAACGGGGAACGGGAAAGCAACTTCTCGAACACAATCCGTCCGGCGCGCTTGACCCCGACCAATCGCCCTTCCGATTCATCGACAGGAGCCCTGACCTTCTTGACCTTGATTCCTACTTTTTTCAGCGCAGGCAAGACATCGCACATCAGCTTGTGCCAATAGACTTCAACGACTTCCTTTATCCCCGCCGCCTTGCATGCCGCCGCGAAATCTGCTGTCGCCATGTTGTAGTCGAAGTGGATTGCGCCGACTGCAGACGCTGGCTTCGCCGACTTCTCGCCGAAGACTATGTAAGGGATTTTCCTCTTAGCAAGATACGCGTATATCTCTGGACGGTGGTACATTACAACAACAAGGTCGACCGAGCGCGAAAGCGCGACGTCGAGATGTGTGAAGTCGCATCCTGCGCCAGACTTCGCACCGACGCTCGCCTGCGAAAAGAGCCAGCCCTCCTCGGTGAGACGATCCTGCATCGAACTCGCAAGCATCGTCTTAAGGTAGTTGTCATCGCCCTTCTCGTATACGAAAACGACATGTCCGTTCCACCGCTTCGCCGAACGGTCGACTACGACAGAGCCTATGCGCGGACGCGAGACGATAAAGCCCTCCGCGCACAGCTTCTCAAGCGCGGCAATGGTGACGATGCGACTGACGCCAAGCATCGGCGCAAGATCGCGCGAAGTCGGCACCACTTCGCCAGGCTTGTAGTAGCCGCCGACAATCGCCTCCCTGAGCCCGTCGGCAACCTGCGCCACAAGACTTCGCGCGTCGCCTCTTGATACTGAAAATGGAACTTCTTTCTTCATCTTGTCCGATACTTACTTGCCAAAACCGGCATGAAAACTCCACCCACAACGCTGCGGGCGATGAAAGCGCGATAGAGTCCGCTGTCAGCCATATACCAGTCGCTGAACGGAACTCGGTCTGGCGTTTCGCAGAGGAAACGGTGAAGCCCCTCGCATACAAACTCAAGATCTTCGCGCCGCCCGGTGAGCGAACCGCACCACACGATCCAGTCGGCTTTCGTGTAGGTCTTGCGGCAGTCAAGCGGTATGCCGTACTCCGATGCGACTGCGCGGTATGTCCTCATCTCTGCCTCGGCGACTTCCGGCGGAAAGAGCCCGAGCCCAAGAACGCGATCCCAGGCCAAGTTATACTTCTGGCTCCACGTGCCTGGCTGGTCAAACGCTATCCTAAAGCCACCGAACGCACCACCCTTCGCCGCGTCGATCCACTTTGGCACCATCCCCTCGGCAAGAGCGCGATATCTGGCCGCCGCGTCCTTTTCGCCGCGCATGTCGGCCATAAGCGCATATGAACCAAGTGCGACAATCGACTTTACCGAAAGGTTTGCGTTGTGCGCGAGATGACCGGCGAAGTCATCCGTGCAGAGCTGGTTGCCAGGGTCGTAGCCGAACTGCGAAAGGTATTCCGCCCACTTCGTCACCTCGTCCCACCAGCGAGACGCGAACACGGCGTTTCCTTCCTCCTTCGCGACAGACGCAAGCAGGATTAGCATGTTGCCGCATTCCTCCACCGGCATGCGGTAAGTGTCGTCTGTTCCGCCGCCGACCGACTGCCCTTTCTTCATGCCGTAGAACTGTCCTTCGGCGACGGGGAAAAGGCCGAGGTCGTGCGGTGCGTAGGCATACGGCCAGTTGGTGGATGCCGCGTAAATGCATGTCGGCGCGAGGGATGCCTTTGCGAGAGTCAGCGACGAATAGAGAAGATGCGGAAACTGCGGGTAGAAGACATCAGTCGTGCCTATCATGCCGCCGGAGTTGTTCTCGGCGGAAAACAAGAACGGCTCGCCGTCCGCGTTGGCAACGAACTTGCATGCCGCGAAGCTCTGACGCCACGCGAGCTCGGCGATGTCCGCGTACTTCTCGCCGCCGACCTTTTCCATGTCGGCGCGGAACTTCGCGTCGAACACATGGCACTTCGCCTCAACCTCTGAGGCATCCGCAACCGCCTCTGCAAGCATTGTGTCGAATGACTTGCCTCCACGAGCCCACCAGTCGACAAGCTCCGTTCCGAAAAACCGAACGCTCTTCACATTGTCATAGGCGAGAATAAATGTAGCGGTTAGCGGGCAGTGGCTATTGGTTAGCGGGCCGACGAGATGCACACGCCCCCAATCGGCACGCTTCCAGTCTCCGCGAACCGAGAACGGCGTCTGCTCGGCGCGTCCGACGGAGATGTCGCGCACTCCCGCAACCGTGTTCGTCATCCACGTCATCTGCGCGTTATCGTCGTTCGTCGCCCACGCGCCAGTTATTGACGCGCGAACAGAAAAGTCATTCGCGCCCTCCACGCGCACGGTAATGTATGTGACCGACCGCGAGAAGACGTCAAGATCGTCGGCCATGCGCGGCGTAGTGAAGTCGACCTCGACGGAGAGTCCTTCCTTGCCACCAAAACTGTACCGCGTCACCGTTGCGCCGACATGGCAGCCAGTCTGAGGAAGGACAGGAAGCTCGAGCGTCTTGCCACTGCCGCGTCCGCAAAGGCGATATGTCGTGCCGTCCGCGTCGAGAAGGATCGTCAGTGGCTGCTTTGCGCCTGTCCAGTGTGTTGTGTCTGCATCGTAGAGACGGTCTGCCGCGCTCCAAACACTGAAATGCGGCTCCACCGAGACAAGAGGAACTGCAGGCGGGCGCATGCCTGCAAGCGCAACCGCCGCAGTCAGCGCACTCGCCGCCACAAACAATACGCGAGAACCCATGTACCAAACAGCCATTACCTCTCCGAGCATCCTCCCAATTTGACTTTTGACGCCAAATATTATAGCCAATATAACCAATGAAGTCAATAGCCCGCAACAAAAAGCAACGTTACCCCCTCTCAGTTTTTCCGGCAAAATCGCGGCACATTTGACGCACCCACCACTTTATTGTGGTTGGAAAGCGGACGAGGAATAAGGACATAAGGCGCGGCACCATGCAACGCGAATATTTCGCGGCAAAATCGTATGCTCCATTGTTCCACAAACGGAATTATGTTATACTGCCTTAGATTTTGAAGTTGCCAACTTTGATTTAAGGAGATTTAGGTATGAGCAGTCGATCAATCGAATACCCAAAGTCTGTAAATGTCGTAGAGCTTGAATCCGCCGCGTTCAAATGCGCGAAGGATGCGGACGCATGGGCACGAAACCACGGCATTGTCGGACTTATGAGCAATGTAGACACAGGCGGCAAAGGCGAAATCTCCATATCGGTAAACTCCCTTAACAAAATGTTGTCAGGCTCCGCATTAAGAAAGAGTGTCACTCCTTCCATTCACTTTGCCGCCCTGCAAA
>Ga0310696_10009643_pt1 | contig 11146 bp, 21 predicted proteins | sample AusTroGonzalo_MG_4_FD_203885 | JGI IMG/M metagenome (GOLD analysis project Ga0310696, IMG submission 203885) | Bovine rumen microbial communities from tropical cattle in Woodstock, Queensland, Australia - Gonzalo_02 (v2) (version 2) | ecosystem: Host-associated > Mammals > Digestive system >...
TGCAGAGATGTACGGCATGATTCCTAACGCGAAGATTGACGCATTGGAGAATGCACCACCTGAGAACATGTCGAGAAGTGACATCAGACCGCCGGCTGTCTGCTGCTGCAGACTATCCAGTGCAGCAGGGTTGATACCCGGAAGCACTACGAAAGAACCGAAACGATAGATTGCCACAAACAGGATGGTGATGAGGATTCGCTGGCGCAAATCCTCAATTTTCCAACAATTCTTCAGGTATTCTATTAACTTTTTCATCGAAGTTTAGATTATAGTTGTGTTACCACCAACAGCCTTGATTGCCTCTTCGGCTGTCTTTGAGAAGGCATTAGCCTCAACATCGATCTTGGCTTTCAGTTCACCGTTGCCCAGGATCTTCACGAGTTCCTTACCATTGGTGAGTCCGGCAGCCTTCAGTTCCTCGATACCGATTTTCGTCAAGCCCTTGTTCTCAGCAAGACTCTGAAGTGTTGACAAATTCACTGCGAAGTACTCCTTATGGTTGATGTTCTTGAAACCAAACTTCGGAAGACGACGCTGCAGTGGCATCTGACCACCTTCGAATCCGATCTTTCTCTTGTAGCCAGAACGAGCCTTAGCACCCTTGTGACCACGTGTAGAAGTACCGCCGAGTCCAGAACCCGGACCACGACCGATGCGACGACGTGAATGCGTTGAGCCCGCTGCAGGTTTTAAAGTATGTAATTTCATTATTCGAATCTGTTTAAAAACGTTTGACAATTATTACTCTACTACGGTTACCAGATGATGAACCTTGCGGATCATACCACGGACTTCAGGAGAGTCCTCACGCTCAACGACCTGAGAGATTTTGCGCAATCCCAGTGACTGAAGCGTGCGCTTCTGATCGATGGGGGCACCGATTTTACTCTTAATCTGCTTAATTTTGATAGTTGCCATAATGCTCTCCAATTTATTAACCGTTAAACACTCTATCCATGCTAATGCCACGGGCACCTGCCACTGTATAGGCATCACGCATCTGACTCAAGGCGAGAATCGTTGCCTTCACCAGGTTGTGGGGGTTAGAAGAACCCTTTGACTTGGCCAGCACGTCCTTCACACCAGCACTCTCCAGAACGGCACGCATAGCACCACCAGCCACAAGACCGGTACCGGCAGCAGCGGGTCTCAGGAATACCTGGGCACCACCATAGCGAGCCTCGATCTCATGAGGAACCGTTCCCTTCAAAATAGGAACCTTCACCAGATTCTTCTTAGCTGCCTCCGTACCTTTGGAGATGGCAGCAGTTACCTCGCCGGCCTTACCCAGGCCCCAGCCGATAACGCCATTACCGTCACCAACAACGACGATTGCAGCAAACGTGAAGGTACGACCACCCTTTGTTACCTTGGTAACGCGGTTAATAGCAACCAGTCTGTCTTTTAACTCAACGTCGCTATTTATCTTAACTTTGTTCATTGCCATAATCTTTAGAATTTAAGTCCACCTTTACGTGCACCGTCAGCCAGTTCCTGCACACGACCATGGTAGAGATAACCGTTACGGTCGAACACTACCTGAGTGATGCCTGCTTCGAGTGCTTTCTTTGCTACGAGTTCGCCGACCTTAGCAGCCTGCTCTTTCTTGGGCATGGTTTCCATTCCGAGAGAGGAAGCAGACACAAGGGTGTTACCCGTCAAATCATTAATAATCTGAGCGTAGATCTGTTTGTTACTGCGGAACACGCTCAGACGAGGACGCTCTGCGGTACCGTTTACGCTCTTGCGAATTCTAAACTTTATCTTGATTCGTCTTTCTACTTTCTTCGTTGTCATAATCTCTTAATTTTCAATTTTCATTAATCAATTTTCAATTCATAAGATTACTTAGCTGAAGCTGACTTACCAGACTTTCTGCGGATAACCTCGCCTTTGAACAGGATACCTTTTCCTTTGTAAGGCTCAGGCATACGGAAAGAACGAATCTTAGCACAAATAAGACCCAGCAACTCCTTGTTGCATGACTCTAATATAATCTGAGGGTTCTGGTTTCTTTCAGACTTCGTCTCAACCTTAACTTCCTGAGGAAGCTGAATGAAAATCGGGTGAGTATAGCCGAGTGAGAACTCAATCAGGTTGCCCTGATTAGACACACGGTAGCCCACACCTACCAACTCGAGCTCTTTCTTGTAGCCCTCGCTAACGCCAACAACCATGTTGTTCACGAGTGCACGATAGAGACCGTGGAAGGCCTGCTTCTGCTTTACGTTCACCGGACTCTTCTCATCAATCTCGAAGATCATACGACCGTCCTCAATCTTAACGATGATAGACGGATCCACCTTCTGTGAGAGTTCACCCTTGGGACCCTTTACACTTACTACTCCGTCTTTGTAATCAACGGTTACACCAGCGGGGATGACGATTGGTAACTTACCTATTCTTGACATACTTAAGTCCTCCCATTAATATACGTAGCAAAGAACCTCACCGCCGATCTTCAGCTGAGAAGCCTCTTTGTCCGTCATGACACCTTGGGATGTAGATATGATAGCGATACCTAATCCGTTAATTACTCTCGGCATGTCTTTGTAACCAGTGTACTTACGAAGACCTGGCTTAGACACTCTTTTCAGCACGCGGATAGCGTTCTGTCTTGTTGCAGGATCATACTTCAAGGCGACCTTGATAGTTCCCTGCGGTCCATCCTCGATGAACTTGTAGTTCAGGATGTAACCTTTCTCGAAGAGGATCTTGGTAATCTCCTTCTTCAAGTTTGAAGCTGGTACTTCAACAACACGGTGATGAGCCATGATTGCGTTTCTCAACCTCGTCAGATAATCTGCTATTGGATCTGTCATAAAATATAATGTTTAATTAATCGGGACTCCCCCGACAATATTAAAAAATAAATTCAATTATGCTTTATGCATGATGAATTATGCATTGCAATTACCAGCTTGCCTTCTTCACACCGGGGATCAAACCAGCCGAAGCCATTTCGCGGAACTGGATACGTGAGATACCGAACTGACGGATGTAACCCTTCGGACGGCCAGTCACCTTGCAACGGTTGTGCAGGCGGATAGGATTGGCATTGCGGGGAATGCTCTGCAACTGACGGGCTGCTTCGTAAGCCTCTGCAGGATCCTCAGCTGTGGCAATCACTTTCTTCAGGGCAGCACGTTTCTCAGCATAGCGAGCAACAAGCTTGGCGCGCTTCACCTCGCGGGCCTTCATTGATTCTTTTGCCATATTTCTTAGTTTTTAGCGTTCTTGAATGGGAGGCCGAAAGCCTTGAGCAGGGCGAAGCCCTCTTCATCGGTCTTGGCTGATGTCACAAAAGTGATATTCATACCCTGGATACGGTCAATCGTGTCAATGTTGATCTCCGGGAAGATGATCTGCTCCTGGATACCCAGTGTATAGTTTCCACGTCCGTCGAACTTGGTCTCGATACCCTTGAAGTCGCGGATACGGGGAAGTGCAACGCGAACGAGCTTCTCGAGGAACTCATACATACGCTCACGACGCAGTGTAACCATCACACCGATAGGCATCTTCTTACGGAGCTTGAAGTTAGCAATGTCCTTCTTTGAATAGGTAGCCACTGCTTTCTGACCCGTAATAGTGGAAATCTCGTTAATAGCCACGTCGATGATCTTCTTATCCTGAGTAGCATCGCCCAGACCCTGGTTTACTACGATCTTCTTCAGGACAGGAATCTGCATAGCTGAAGTGTAGTTGAACTGCTTCTGCAATGCCGGAGCGATATTCTCCTTATACTCTTTCTTTAACTGTGCTGTATTCATTATTTAATCTCCTCTCCTGATTTTTTAGAGACACGAATCACGTTCTTGCCCTCGTGCTTGATAGCAACGCGAGTAGGATCACCGCTCTTCGGATCAACCAACATCAAATTTGAAATATGAATAGGAGCCTCCTGCTTGATGATACCACCCTGAGGGTTCTTGGCAGACGGCTTCGTGCTCTTAGAGATCATGTTCACACCCTCTACGATGGCACGCTGCTCCTTAACGAGCACCTTCAGCACCTTGTGCGGAGTCTTGTTGCCTTTGATCTTGTAATTGTCCTTACCGGCAATCACGAGGACCATGTCACCTTTCTTAATATGTAACTTGCTCATTATTCTTCAGTTTAAATAATTAAAGAACCTCAGGTGCCAGAGAAACGACTTTCATGTTTACTGCACGGAGCTCACGAGCAACAGGACCGAAGATACGGCTGCCGCGAAGCTCACCTGCGTTGTTGAGCAGCACACAAGCATTGTCGTCAAAGCGGATGTAAGAACCATCAGCACGACGAATCTCCTTCTTTGTGCGAACAATCAAAGCCTTAGATACTGCACCTTTTTTCACATCACTTGTGGGGATAGCGTTCTTGATAGCAACAACGATCACATCACCCACGCTGGCATAACGGCGGCGGGTACCACCCAGCACGCGAATGCAAAGAGCCTCACGAGCACCACTGTTGTCAGCGACTGTAAGTCTTGATTCTGCTTGTATCATAATTACTTAGCCTTTTCTACGATTTGTACTAATCTCCATCTCTTTGTCTTAGACAACGGACGGGTTTCCATCACGAGTACAGTGTCGCCGACATTGCACTCATTCTTCTCATCATGTACATGGTACTTCTTTGTCTTCTGGACAAACTTACCATAAATCGGGTGCTTCTCCTTGAACTTAGCGGCAATAACAATGGTTTTATCCATTTTGTTGCTGATAACGACACCCTGTCTTGTTTTTCTTAAATTTCTTGTTTCCATCTGGACCATTGTTATTTGTTAAGTTCTCTCTGACGAAGTACTGTCTTGATACGTGCGATGGTTCGACGAGTTTCCTTAATCTGAGATGGATTTTCCAGCGGCGTGATAGCATGATTGAGCTTCAACTGCTGCAGCTTCGCCACCTCTGTCTCTAAACGCTCTGCCAAATCCTTTGTGGCGAGCTCATTAATTTCTTGAATCTTCATCTTTCTTAAGCGTTTTTATCGAAATCACGTCTTACAACAAACTTAGTCTTTACAGGCAGTTTCTGAGCGCCGAGGCGGAGAGCCTCCTTGGCAACCTCGAACGGAACGCCTTCAACTTCAAAGAGGATACGACCCGGTGTCACAGGTGCAACCCATCCTGCGGGATCACCCTTACCTTTACCCATACGGACATCAGCAGGCTTACGGGTGATGGGTTTATCCGGGAAAACACGAATCCAGACCTGTCCTTCACGCTGCATGTAACGGTTGATAGCAACGCGGGCAGCCTCTAACTGTCGGCTATCGAGCCATTTAGCATCAAGTGTCTTGATACCGAAAGAACCGAAAGCCAGCTGTGTACCTCTGTGGGCGTTGCCTTTGTTGCCACGTCCGTCTTGAGGTCTTCTATATTTTACTCTTTTTGGCTGTAACATGATCAATCTTTTTTACTTGTTATTGTTTCTTTTACGATTACCACGACCGCCTTGTCTGCCGTTTCCACGACCGTTCTGCTTCTCCTGTGTGAAGTTGGGGGCGAGGTCGCGCTTCTCGTAAACCTCACCGCGGCAAATCCACACCTTGATACCGAGCAGACCAACCTTTGTCAGAGCCTCAGCCTGGCAATAGTCGATGTCAGCACGGAACGTGTGCAGGGGGGTGCGGCCTTCCTTGAACATTTCCTTACGTGCCATTTCAGCACCGTTCAGACGACCAGTGATCTGGATCTTGATACCTTCTGCTCCAGCGCGCATGGTGTTGGCAACAGCCTGCTTGATAGCGCGGCGGTAAGCAATCTTACCCTCGATCTGACGGGCAATGTTGTTTGCCACAATCGTAGCATCGAGCTCCGGCTTCTTCACCTCGAAGATATTGATCTGGATCTCCTTGTCATAGAGCTTCTTCAGCTCTTCCTTCAGTTTGTCAACATCCTGACCACCCTTACCAATAACGATACCCGGACGGGCTGTGCAGATAGTGATGGTAACGAGCTTCAGCGTGCGCTCGATAACGATTTTCGAAACACTTGCCTTAGCCAGACGTTCGTTGAGATACTTACGGATTTTCTGGTCTTCTACCAGATTCTCACCGAAGCTCTTTCCACCGAACCAGTTTGAGTCCCAACCGCGGATAATGCCCAAGCGGTTGCTGATTGGATTAACTTTCTGTCCCATTCTACTTACTTATTTTTCGTCATTAGTTTTAGCGTCAACGAACAAGGTGACATGATTAGAACGCTTGCGGATACGATAGCCGCGGCCCTGGGGAGCAGGACGCATACGCTTCATGGTTACACCTTCGTCAACAAACACCTTGGAAATATACAGCTCACCATCCTCGGCCTTGCGGTCATTCTTCTGTTCCCAGTTGTTGATGGCTGAGCGGAGCAACTTCTCTACATCAGCTGCGGCATGCTTCTTGGAAAATCTCAGCACACCGAGGGCGCGGTTCACTTCCATACCGCGAATCATATCTACGACATAGCGCATCTTGCGAGGAGAAGAGGGAACTCCCTTCAGTTTCGCAAAGTACAATGTCTTCAGGGCCTCTTTTCTTTTCTCAGCCGCTAATTTCTTTCTATTTCCCATTATTACTTCTATTTAAATGGTTGCAGCCCGTTTACTTCTTGTTACCTGCATGGCCGCCGAAACGACGTGTGGGAGCGAACTCACCCAGCTTGTGGCCTACCATGTTCTCAGTAATGTAAACAGGGATAAATTTGTTACCGTTATGAACAGCTACAGTGTGTCCCACGAAATCCGGGGAGATCATTGAAGCTCTGGCCCATGTCTTAACGACATTCTTCTTGCCACTCTCATTCATAGCGAGAACTTTCTTCTCGAGTGACACGTTGATGTACGGACCTTTTTTTAATGAACGACTCATAATTTACTTCAGTTTACTTTGTTATTTACTTGCTCTTGCGATGATATACTTGTTGGAGAGCTTCTTAGGAGCACGAGTCTTAAGACCCTTTGCATACAAGCCCTTACGAGAGCGTGGATGTCCACCACTCTGACGTCCTTCACCACCACCCATCGGGTGATCATGCGGGTTCATCACAACACCACGGTTGTGCGGACGGCGACCCAGCCAGCGAGAACGTCCGGCCTTACCAGACTGCTCAAGGGCGTGGTCAGCATTTCCAACAACACCAATAGTTGCCTTACAAGCACTGAGTATCTTGCGTGTCTCGCCAGAAGGGAGTTTGATCACGCAATAGCTACCTTCACGAGAAGTAAGCTGAGCAAAGTTACCAGCCGAACGGACAAGCTTGGCACCCTGACCCGGACGGAGCTCGATGTTGTGAACCACCGTACCTACGGGGATGTTTGCCAAGGGAAGGGCGTTACCCACTTCAGGTGCTGCCTCAGCACCAGAGAGCAGTGTTGTACCCACCTGCAATCCGTTAGGAGCAATAATGTAACGTTTTTCACCATCAGCGTAGAACAAAAGCGCAATGCGAGCCGAACGGTTAGGATCGTACTCGATTGTCTTCACTACAGCTGGAACACCATCTTTCTCTCGCTTGAAGTCGATGATACGGTACTTTCTCTTATGACCGCCACCCATGTAGCGAACAGTCATCTTACCCGTATTGTTTCGACCGCCAGTTGAGCGTTTTCCGTAAACGAGAGACTTCTCTGGCACAGATGCAGTAATATCCTCGAATGTGCCAATAACCTTGTGTCTTTGACCGGGAGTTACCGGTTTTAATTTACGTACTGCCATTTCTTATTTAAATATTGCTGTAAAAATCAATAGTATCGCCCTCTTTCAAGGTAACGACTGCTTTCTTGTATGCATTGCGCTGACCCTTGATCAGGCCCATCTTGGTATAGCGGCTTGAGCGCTTGCCTGCGTAACGCATCGTGTTCACGTCAACCACTGTGACGTTGTACAGACTCTCGACTTCGTTCTTAATTTCGAGCTTGTTAGCCTCGGGGCGTACGATGAAACCATACTTGGCCTGTGCCTTCTTGGTGCGTACCTCACCCTTGTGCTTGTAAGTTCTGTCTTCAGAAGACTTGTCTGTAATATTGGTCATCTTCTCAGTGACCAACGGTTTAATGATAAATGCCATAACTAATGTCTCCTTTACTTGATTAAGATTTCATCGATTGTCTTCAGCGAATTCTCTGTGATCACAAGCACGTCAGCATCCAAAATCTTGTAAGTGTTGATCGTGTTTGCCAGCATCACGTTGGTTCCCTGAAGGTTACGAGCCGACAAATATACATTTTTATCTATAGTTGGCAAAACGAGGAGAAGCTTCTTTCCATCGACTTTGAGATTTTTAGCAATATTTATAAAATCTTTAGTCTTGGGTGCATCCATCGTGAAGTCTTCAACAACGATGATTGCATTCTCCTTTGCCTTATAAGAGAGAGCACTCTTACGTGCAAGAATCTTAACCTTCTTGTTCAGTTTGAAACTGTAGTCGCGGGGCTTCGGACCGAACACGCGAGCACCGCCCACGAGAACCGGTGAATTGATGTCGCCACGGCGAGCACCACCACTACCCTTCTGACGAATCAGCTTGCGGGTTGAACCAGAGAGCTCACTGCGCTCCTTAGACTTAGCTGTTCCCTGACGCTGATTAGCAAGATACTGCTTCACATTCAGATAAAGAACGTGATCGTTCGGTTCAATAGCGAAGATAGCCTCATTAAGAGTTGCCTTTCTTCCGGTCTCCTGACCATTGATATTTAATACGCTAACTTCCATTACATGTTAATTATTACAGTTGAACCTTTGCATCCAGCGACGCTACCCTTCACAACGAGAAGGTTGCTCTCTGGGATAACCTTTAACACTCTGAGGTTCTGAGTGGTCACGCGGTCACCACCCATCTGGCCGCCCATGCGCATACCCTTGAACACCTTAGCGGGGTATGAACAAGCACCGATTGATCCCGGCTTGCGAGCACGGTCGTCCTGACCGTGTGTAGCCTGACCAACACCACCGAATCCGTGGCGCTTCATAACGCCCTGGAAGCCCTTACCCTTGGAAGTACCAATCACGTCAACAAAGTCAACACCGTTGAAGATCTCAACTGTGATGGTATCACCGAGGTTGTGCTCCTCGTCAAACTTGAACTCGGCCAAGTGCTTCTTTGGTGTTGTACCTGCCTTCTTGAAGACTCCCTGCATAGGCTTGGAAGTATTCTTTTCCTTAGCCTCGCCGTAGCCCAGCTGAACAGCCTGGTAGCCGTCTTTCTCAACGGTCTTTACCTGAGTAACAACACAAGGACCAGCTTCGATAACAGTGCACGGCACATTCTTGCCGTCGGCACTGAAAACGGATGTCATTCCGATTTTCTTTCCTAATAATCCTGGCATTTCAGTTTAAAATTAAATAATATAATGTTTAATATGGTTTCTTTTTAAGTGCTCCTACGCTTTTTTCACACACACAACACACTTAAAAAGAAACAGCCTCACTTCTTCGCAATTGAAGGTTAAGTTGTTCTTTATCAGAGTATTGATGGCATAAAGCCAGCGCAATACGCACTTTAGCGGGTGCAAAGGTACACATTATTATTGAAATAGCAAATATTAGCATCGTTGCAAAGAATAACTTTTATTGTTTTTTAACTATTTTACTCGTATAAAATCCAATTGTTTTTGCCGAATCGGCAAAAAGTTATGTGTTCGCCCCGGTAATCGTATATAAAACTTGCCGATAAAAAGGTAAGAAGGCTCCGAATAACCGTTTCAATTTGGGTATAGGCGACAGATTGTTTGCGTATAGGCGCACGATCGTTTGGGTATAGGCAAACGATGGAAAAGCGGCAGTTTTCTCCCTTATTCCTTATAATAAAGCCCCGTATGTTATATGATAATGCCCTCTAATACCATACAAAAGGTAACATGGTAACAGCTGTTACCATGTTACCTTTCAAGATTGGCAAAAAAGTAACAGAGAAAGGGTATTTTGATTATAAGTGATTGATTTATAGTGAGTGCAGACATGGTAACAGCTGTTACCGTTACCGTTTTTAGCCCTGAATACGAACAAAAACGGGAATCACAATATATGTGACTCCCGTTTTTATGATAGTTTGCCCATTCGGGCTTTAACTATACCTTGATTTCCACCTCAACACCGCTGGGAAGTTCGAGCTTCATCAGGGCATCAACAGTCTTAGCTGTTGAGCTGTAGATATCGATCAGACGCTTGTAGTCTGACAGCTGGAACTGCTCACGAGCCTTCTTGTTTACGAAGGTAGAACGGTTTACAGTGTAAATACGCTTGTGAGTGGGCAGAGGAATAGGACCGCTAACGATAGCACCTGTGGCCTTAACTGCCTTCACGATTTTCTCTGCTGACTTGTCAACCAATTTGTGGTCGTAGCTCTTCAGCTTAATGCGAATTTTCTGACTCATAATCTTTAATGTTTAATATTTATTGTTTAATATGAGGAGCCGCTAAAGAGTCATTTGCTCAGCGGCTCGCTCTTTTTTCTTACACGAGATCTACGCGACCCTTGATCTCCTCAAGCACGGCCTTGGCGATAGAGCCAGAAACCGGAGCGTGGTGATCGTACTCCATAGAGCTGGTGGCACGACCAGAGGTGATGGTACGCAAAGCGGTTACATAGCCGAACATCTCTGCCAGCGGAACCATAGCCTTCACGATGCGAGCACCGCTGCGAGCCTCTTCCATACCTTCTACCTGTCCACGACGCTTGTTGAGGTCACCAATCACATCACCCATGTTCTCCTCGGGAGTTACCACCTCGAGCTTCATCACAGGCTCCATGAGCACAGGACCAGCCTTCACGCAAGCGTTCTTGTAAGCGTTGCGGGCAGCGAGCTCGAATGACAACTGGTCAGAGTCAACCGGGTGGAATGAACCGTCGATCACAGTCACCTTCATAGAGTCCATCGGATAGCCACCGAGCACACCATTCTTCATGGCATCCTCGAAGCCCTTCTGGATAGCGGGGATGAATTCCTTAGGAATGTTACCACCCTTCACCTCGTTGATGAACTGCAGACCGCCGTTCTCCTTGATGTCGTAATCCTCATCAACCGGACCGATGTTCACGATGATATCAGCGAACTTACCACGACCACCAGACTGCTTCTTGTAAACCTCGCGGAGGTTGACAGTCTTGGTGATGGCCTCTTTGTAGTTCACCTGAGGCTTACCCTGGTTACACTCTACCTTGAACTCACGC
>Ga0310696_10009644_pt1 | contig 11145 bp, 14 predicted proteins | sample AusTroGonzalo_MG_4_FD_203885 | JGI IMG/M metagenome (GOLD analysis project Ga0310696, IMG submission 203885) | Bovine rumen microbial communities from tropical cattle in Woodstock, Queensland, Australia - Gonzalo_02 (v2) (version 2) | ecosystem: Host-associated > Mammals > Digestive system >...
CAGCAGTAGTATCGGTGCATGGAGTCAGCTTTGTACGAATGCCAATATTAATAAATGGGCAAAGTATAAGCCTGTCGGATTCAATTCAAAGGCGATCATGGACCAGTACGATTTCACAGCCGAAAGATGGAAGGATGATTCTACATGGTGGAAAGGTACCATCAGCCGCGAAGTGATTCCTGCTGGAACAACGTTCTTGCATGTTACAAACGATTACCCGGCAGCATGGATAAAGATTTGCGGAATAAAGTATCTCGGATTCACGTCGAAGTCCGATGTGGTAAAGATCTTCAACCCTGCAGGCAATCACTGGGTCAGACAGATGGGTGGTATCTTTGCAAGCAATTTCTCTCACGTCCCTCCACAGGGAACAGATTCAGAGCCGTATCGCATCGTAGACTTTATCAGATATCTGCACAGTGCACAGTTCAGTGCCTTTACAGATTACGAGACAGAGGGTACGGTGTATGTCAATATCAATGATGACGGCGCAAAACACCAGGTCTGCAGTCTGATTGACTATGCCGAAGGTAACAGTCTGAATTTCAACAATATCTTTTCAGGCATTAATAATGATGCTTACTTTGACGTGATCGTCGCAAAACTGGTCAGCTCTACGATGACATTGATGTCGCCCACCACTGTGAGGAGTACGTCAGGAGGGCGCAAGGATGTAACCGTATACATGGAGACGCTCGAAGCCAACAATTCCTATGTGGGTATCTATTGCGCTATTATAACAGTCTCAGGTACGACGTACTATGTACCGCTTATGCAGTCAGCTGGTGATACACCTAACTTTACATTCCCTGTATCACCTAAGGCAAGAGCGTTTAAGTTCTGGCGCTTAGGATCGTCGGTACAGAATAATATGTCGGCGTTCTTCAAGGATAACTATGCAGGAACTTACAGACAGTTCGTGACGAACACCGGTGGTACCATGGGTAATGGTGAGATGCTTTACTTCAAGATGGATATCGTCAACAGTACGCACTCGTCGATAACCGTATCCAAGGGTAGTATCAAGGTGGAGCTGGCAGGTCGCTTCAATGAGGCAAGTGGCGGCTCACGCGAGGTATACTACCAGTATGCCGATGGCGATGGCAGCACCAGCCACCAGGTCCGTTTCGCCTTACGTGACGACGAGCAGAGTAAGGCCTCGTGGGATGACGAAGGCTCGTTCATCATTCCTCCTGTAGGTTCTGGCCAGAACACGAAGACGCTCTATCTCGCCATGTATAACATCTTCAACGACGGCAGTGACTATACCGTCACCAGGGGAGGTACGGTCTACCGTGCAAGTATATGGCTGAATAAGAATAGCGAGATGCCATCCGCAGTCTTTGGTGACATGACCGAAAACGGAAAACTTAACATCAGTGTTTCAGCATTATAAACAATTAACTATGGGTACATTTCAGATTATCGAGACAAAGAAAGATTCTCAGTACAGTTACCGGAACGACGATGTCATCGTCAACGGAGAGGTCGACGAGAGCGAAGACGGTACGATCGTCCTTTCCATTTTCGGTTCGGTATTTGTGAACAACAGTGGCGAGAGGGGCCGCTGTATCGGCAACTTCAACGGCCAGAGACAGGAGGACGGCACGATACCATTCTCGCTCTCTGCCATGAGCTTTGAGGATTCATTGCTCGTGTGGGCTGCCATCAACGAGATTAAGATGCTGGTTCTAAGCCCTGCTGACGATGCAGACAGCGAGTGACGATATCAGAGCGATATCGAGACGGTGGTGTGTCATGGCCTCCATGATCGTCGCTGCCGTCTTTATCACCATCACCGTGGCATATCTATGCTAATCATATCAATATTCATCTTAAATTTTTTAGCTTATGACTATCAAGACAGCCAAAATCCATGAGGTGTATCTGCTGCTCTCCAAGGCCAGATATACCAAGTTGACAAGTGAAGAGAAGAAGCAGACCCTGCGTCTGGCACTTGCCCTGCGTCCTATCGCAGACAAGTATGCCGGCGACACACAGCTGCTGCAGGAGAAGCTGAAGCCCTCGGAAGATATCTTCGACCGCTTCCAGGAGTACCAGCAGACCTTGCTGATGATCCAGCACCCGAAGGCCGACCTGAGCCGCCTGCCTATGGGACTCTCCGAGACCCGTGCCTTCAAGGAGGAATGGGACCAGTACAACAAGTTGCTGGAGGAAGAGATGAAGAACCTCGATGAGGATGTGGAGCTGGATGTCGCACCGCTCAGTGCCGATGCCATCACACACCTGATGGATTCTAACGAATGGACCTTCGACCAAGTCGTCCTGCTCAGTGAGGCGATAGGAGAATAAGATCAGACAAAAGATAGCTGTCCCCGCCAGTCGTAGTAATTGATTGCGAGTCAAATAACATACCACGTAAGACTGGCCGGGGACATAATATCCTCTGCGTGGTATGTATAATTTCGATTTAAGTAAAAACCGGACTCGCAATCCAGATGCAAAAGTACAAAGAAAATTCTAATATCGGACATATACGTTCGATAAGTGGTTATGTATGGCTTGTTCTTGAGATAAATCAAGAGGAAGTCGGCGCACGTCTTGCGCTTTCCCGTAGTTACATCAAGCATGTCCCCATGTTCAGGGAATACCTTTCCATGCTGGCATCGGGCCATAAGAAGGACTATATTTATCACCATCTCGGCGATAAGTACCACATGCACCACAGTTCCGTTAAGCGTGTGATATTCAAGCTGTTACAGACCATCGAGGTGTGAGCCGGTAAAAGGCCGGAATCTTTTGCTCCGGCAGCGGTTAATAGCTATATTTGCAGCGGGGTTCGGTAAGACGGACTCCGCTACAGATCACTTAATTTATTAACCCACAAAAACTTTTAATTATGGCTTTAGAGATGCAAGACCTTATGGCTCTTCGTTCTATGGGAGAAGAGAAAGGAATGTCACCTTACGAGCAGGTGAAGCTTGACTACATGGCAAGCCGTCGTCCAAGCAGCCTGGCTATCACGGGCGCCGTCCTCGGCGGCGGTGCGCTCATCGTCGGTGCTACCGCATGGATCTTCGGTGGCATGCAGGCCAACGCCAAGGGTAAGGAGGCCAAGGAGGCTGCCTACGCAGCCAAGGAGCTGGCTAACACCCAGTACAACGCTGCTCTGGCACTGATGACAAGTCAGAACCAGAACACACAGGCTAACCTCGACCGCCTGATTGCCACCGTGGCAACAGAGCGTCAGGAGCGTATTGCAGGCGACGTGACCATGAGTCAGTCTATCACTGACACTATCTCAGGTCAGCAGAGCGGCTCGCAGACAGCGACTGTCAGCCAGACTTCTGCCATCGACAACACGATGCAGAACATCATGCAGCAGACACTGTCTGACGCCATCACCGGCAAGAGCTCGCTGAATCCTCAGCCCGTGATGATCTACTCGGCTCCACAGCCCTGTAACTGTCCCGGTTGCGGTTGCGGTCAGTAAGGTGAGGTGTGAGGATATGTACCCGGAACCAAGTAATCGGGTACATATTCCTCACTATGTGTACCCGGAAACGATTTTTTATGAAGTGGTTCAGAAACAGAAAGAAACAGATGGCAATGATACAAGCGTTACGCCCTACATCGAAGGCGACCCTGAAGATGCAGTGTCTCATAATCTGCAAGGCGGATATCGACGAGGCAGCCAAGCTCTATGACTTCTTCGCCAGGGATATGCCAGACCTGCCCGACTTCGACCCGGCACCCCGTGACTGGGTGGACTCCACCAAGGATGCGGCAGGCAGCTTCTTCCGCTGGCTCAAAGAGAACCAGGATACCATCGCAGGCGGCTATGAGATGGTGCGCCAGATGACAGGAGGGAAGCTCCCTCCGCTGACGCTCACACCACCGGAGCTGCCGGCAGCGGAGCCCATCCCCGATATCAACGCATAAATTTCTTGATTTTATGCGCATAAAAATGTAGAATTTCTGTGTTAAAATATGTACCTATGAATCCAAGTATCAGGAATATCTCCTTCAATATCTTTGCCGAGAGTGACGAGGAAGCCGAGCGCGGATGCGCAGCCATCAAGCAGTTCATCCGTATCATGGGCGAGCATGGCGCGATGGTCTCCGGGAATAAGATCGCCGATGCCGTAGCCAGGCTCGACGGCAGCTCGTTCGTCAAGACGCAGATTATTAACTTTTTCAAACAATAGACACTATGGAAGAAAACAACAACCAACACCAGCAGGCGCAGCAGCCCGCACAGCCACAGCGTCCTGCAGCAGCTCCACAGCAGCAGCTGCGCCCCTGTCCCAAGGACTGCCGTAAATGCTCGATGGCACAGCAGATGTGCTGCTCGGCCATGCTCTCGTTCCAGATGTACGACGTGATGAACTCCGTCATCCAGCGTATCGACCTGCAGTCGCAGCGTATCGCGGACCTGGAGACGCGCCTGCAGTCCATCCAGTCCACCGAGGCGGAGCTGTCAGCGCCTGAGCTGTTCAAGGAATAGCGCAGAGTGGGAGCGGCGCAGAAGAAGGCTCCCGAGATAATTAAAACACAAGAACTATGAATTGTAACTGTAATTGCAAGAACGGTCAGGACAGTCAGGATTTCCTACTGTCGACCGAGACGACAGGCGTGTACGCCCTCGGCCTCACGCACTACACATGCGGCGGCAGGAAGATGCTGCTCAGCGATCCCACGCATCCTGTCATCGCCGACCTGCAGGTCTCTCCTGTCGGCCAGCCTATCGACGTAGGCAACAGCGAGTACTGCCAGGAGTGCCTTGTCTCAGGCACCGTCACCTACTGCCCGTGCGGCAGCTGTGAGCCTCGTACGGAGTATGTCAGCTACCAGTGCTGCCTGCCCACCACCTCGGCCACACAGCCGAAGCTGGGTATCGGCGAGGTCGCTGCCAGCCCAAAACCTATCAAGTACTACATCAACAATGGCTGCGGATGCTGCCAGGGCACAAGACCCTGCACCAATCAGATAGCTATTACGACGAGCATCCAGGTAACGGCAGGAGCGTAGAAATACAATTTCTTGAGAAAATTATATGTTGAAAAATACAATTTTTTAAAGAAATTATATGAGCTGGATTGATATTGCGGCAATCGTGTTCGCGGCGACCACCGTCAACCACTTGGGACTCATAAGAGCCGTCGAGCGTGTCGTCAGGCACAGGCTCTGGGTCATCGACTGTCCGAAGTGCCTTACGTTCTGGTGTGTCCTCGCCCTTGGGATGAGCGGCGATGGCGCCATAGCCACCCACCCCTCCGCCCTGACACGGTTGCTCGCAGTATCCCTGTTCTGCTCCTACCTGGCCATCTGGCTCGAGCTCATTGAAGGATTGATCGACAAACTCTATGATTATGTCTACCACAAGATTTACCCAGCAGCAGGTGCCTCCGATGACCACGCGCAGCGTGCCTGAGGCCTTCTGCCCCAGCTGTCCCAGGACGGCTGTGCCTGCCACCGTCCCAGGACAGGTGGAAGTTAAAAGGAAAATAACGGCTGAGAAAAAACCGAAGCCGTCCGCTAAATCAAAGAATAAGAAATAAAAATCGCCGATTTCAGCTTGTTTGCGTGAGAATCTCACGAATAAGCATGTTTGAACCGGCTTAATATTTGTTTTAAATAGATTTTAAGATGACAGCACAAGAACTAAAAGATCACTACGACGGCCTGTATGAGTATATGGCCGGCTCGAAAGACCCGAAGAACATGAAGGCCTTCGGCTGTGTGATGACTGAGATGATGGACGTGATGATCCAGAAGATGCCTGAGACGGCAGAGGAGATGATCGGCCAGCTCGAGTCCATCAGATGGAAGCAGTACCTCACGCCGAAGGAGGCAGAGAAGATTGTCTCTGGCATGGATCCGAAGGGACCGTGGATGCGTGACGTATGGAAGCAGGCCATGGAGTCGTTCGGACTGCCACTGGAGGAACCACCCTACTATAACAGATGTGCCCTGTGGACTGAGATGAACAAGATCTACAGTGACTTCGGTGACGAGATAGCCTCGCTTCTCGGCAAGCCCCTCTCCCCCACCGACAAGGATATCATTGCCGCCTGCTACAAGATGGCCCTGAAGAACCTCAAGGACAAGGACGGCATATATAACATCAGGAAGTATTTCCTCTGGTAACATGGACATCAGTGCGGCTGCAGAGGCGATGATGCGTCGTAAGCTGCTCGAGAGTATCTACGACCGCATGACGGACGAGGAGAAACGTCTCTTCGTCCAGATGACGGCACAACAGAAAAGCGCAGACGATATCATGTCTGCGCTTGAGTCCCAGTCCCGGCAGCTGCAGGATCTGCGGAAGCACCAGCAGACCTTCGCTGAGGATTTCGCATCTAATATCGCGGGTAACGCCGTGTGGGACGGCCTTATTTGGATTGCCCGCAGAATCTTCAGATAACATATTCCCTAAGCCGTGATGAGCTGGATGCCCATGCGGCCCTGGACCTTGAACGCTACGGATGTCTTGGCACCGTCGCGCTCCACCTCGCATACGTACGAGTCCTTGTCGGCCTGTACGAAAGCTCGTGTGCCTCCTCGGAACGTCAGCAGCAGATGGCATGGCGTACGCTCCAGGGAGAGCAGGCTGCTCCATGTGTCTGATTCACGGTCGTCGGCCTCGCACTGTATGCTCACGCTGTGCCTGCGTCCGGAGACGCTGTCGCTCTCCGTGTCCTTGGCCTTGCCTGAGGCGCGCACGATAGGTATAAGCTGGCCGCCTGTCACGATGGCCGTCTGGCCGATGGTGATGGCATTGGCCAGGTTCGGCGCGAAGCCGCTGGCGGGGATGACTGGACGCAGCTGCCATGCAGCCGTGCCCGGGCTATAGTCCGTGACGGGGATGGCGGCTATTGCCATCAGGTCGTCGAGTGCAAATTCCTTACAACTGTTCATGATTATTTTTTATCGACAATTTACAGCTTTACTTCGTAAAATTCAAGGGCAGCGGCTTTGTCTTGAATTATGACGGCGGAATGTTTGGTCTCTCCAGGAGAAATGACTACCTTTGCAGGCTCCGAACGTGTTTCGGATTTATGGAAACAATGTGAACTATTCAGAGACAATTATTCTACAATGATGCAGAAGATAAGCTACAGGCTGGTCCATAGCTACAACAGATATACCAACCGCTACGGCCTCGCGCCGGTGGCTCTGGAGTGCCGTCAGGGACAGCGTAAGATATACATGTCGTCGAAGGTGATGATAGAACCCGGCCAGTGGGATCACGGCAAGGTCGTGAACCATGACAATGCCGCCAAGCTCACCGTGTGGCTCATGAGATGGAAAAGCAGCGTGGAGAGCGTCGAGCTCGACGCCTTGCTCAAGGGCAGGCAGCTGTCGCTGTTCCAGCTGAAGGATGCCGTCAGGACGGGCATGCGTGCCGACGCACCGCTCAGGCGCTTCATGGAGGCGGTGATGGAAAGCGACACCAGCAGATGCGAGCATACCAAGCAGGGATACAAGTACCTGGTCAACGACATGGAGAAACTGTTCGGTGTGCTGAAGGTGACGGATGTGGACTATGACCTCGTGACGAGATACAGGGATGACATGCGCAGGCGCAGCCTGTCGGAGAATACCGTAAAGGGAAGGCTGAAGATGCTCAGGTGCCTGATGGAGCAGGCGAAGCTGCGCAAGCTCATAGACGACAACCCGTTCGACAATATAACCATCGGCAATATGACGGCGCGCGTGGGATACCTCGAGCAGAGGGAGGTGCGCCGTCTGGAGAGGCTGGAGCTCACCGGCAGGGAGGAGAAGGTGCGCGACCTGTTCCTGCTGTCATGCTATACGGGACTGAGGTTCTCGGACCTGAGCACGCTGGAGGAAGCGGAGATCAGGAATGGCATGCTCAGGAAGAAGATGAAGAAGACCCACCACTATGTGACGATTCCCATCGGCACGCTGTTCTGGGGAAAGGGACAGGAGATACTGGATAAGTACCCTGATGTCAGGGTGCTGTCCCATGCCGTGAGCAACACCACGTTCAACAAGGTGCTCAAGGAGATAGGCGTCAAGGCGGGAATCAAGAAGCGGTTGTACTGTCACCTGGGCAGAAAGACATGCAGTAACATGCTCAATCTGCTGGGAATGGATATCGGGGATATCACGGCTATCCTTGGTCATACGGAAACGAAAGTGACACGAAAGCACTATCTGTTCAATGACACGGAGAGATTGAGGCGATCGGCGAGGAAATTCTTCAAGCCAAAGTAGGCTTTTAGTCGTATTTTGTTGGTTCTTTTTATTTCTGGCCTGCTGTTATGGCGGGTCGGACGGGTGGGCGTGCGTGTATTCTCGGCGTGAATAATAAAGTTGGAAAACTTGAGAACGGTGTTTATGGAGGTATTCCAGATAAAAATGTATGGGGAATACGTACAATGACAAGCGGTTCTGTTTCAGGTCAGCCTTTTGAATGGGCAACTTATGTCTCGTTTGGTTCTTTTCAACTCGCATATAATAATAATGGAAAATTTGCAGTTAGAGCTATCACAGCAGGAGATACCGACTTTAATAGTTGGAAAGTTTTAATGTGATAAATTATTCTCTCGGCGCAAAAGGAGCTATTGGAAGCGGCTCAACTCAGCCACCTTCTGGTTTATATTTGAGTTATAATAGGGTTAATATCAACAGTGTTTGGTTTAATGCGTTCTTTTGGAAAAACGAATTAGGAGAAGTTTCGGGTATCGCAATTCCACTGTTAGACGCAACTGCTTCAATTTATGTAAGAATTAATGGCGCATGGGTGCCAATACAATAGGAAGGTTATTAGCCTCCCTATTATTATGCAAGCTCAGTAGTCGTGCCACTGATTTCATTTACCCAAGCCAACTTTCCTGTATTCTTCATAACTTGGAGACTTCCTACAGACCTTAAACCGCTATTTGTTCCAAAGGCAAATTCAAGGGTTACAGGCGCGTCTTGAGCATAACTACCAACCTCTCTCTTAACAGTAAGAGGAGTAGGGGTTGTTGTCTCAATGGTTATATGACGAGCGCCGAGTACCTCTCCTTTATTGTTTTGCTACTGTTATCCAACTATTCCAACTATCGTTTTTGTAACTTCTATAATACATCTCGTTATTTACTTTGTAAAAAGCAATTTGAAAGGAATTGGCGCCTAAATCAATGGCAAGTGTTGCTGCGCTTAAATCTGTATTGATACCAATATATGCGTTTCTCGTCCCTTGAACAAGGTTGCTCCAATAAGTATTATTCTTCGATCCAACATCAATTATTGAGTAAATGAAGTCGCCGAGAACTATAAAAAAGAGGCGGTTTTGTGCCACCTCCTTAATCGAGTTTTTTCCAAGCAGTCCACGCTGAATCGAACTGAGAATATAATCTTGAGTAAATATCTCCTTTATTATTAGCAAGAATCTGATGGGAGTACCAACCGCTACTTCCTTGTAAGACGGTAAGGGTAAAATGATAAGTCTCCGATTGAGATATGCTATAAGGACAATTTGAAAGACCTACTGTATAGAAATCATATATTCCTGCCGTTCTATAGCTATTCAAATCGCTGCCATAAGCATCTAAGCCACGTTTTAAAACGCCGAGAATACTATAAGGACACCCAATCACTCCACGTACCACTGGACTTTCTTCTTCTCCATGCACCAGCGTTACCCCAAGCTAATTGGCCTACATCGCTACCATAAGTAAGGGTTATAATCCAAACATATTTTGAGGGAGCATTGGAGCCACCCTCTATATAATACGCAAAACCAGCTCCCAAGTTATTACAATTCCCTGTAAACCCTTCTGTGTATTGATACTTTAAGAAAACGCCGAGGAAAGTTTTAGCTCATAGTTCCTATCACACACCAACTTGACCATTCCTGACGACTATCATCAAGGAAATGTCTATATGCTAAAAACGTATTACCGAGAGGAAAGAACACTTGCATAGGATTATATTCTCCCGATGTAGCGTTTTTAATAACCATCAAAGTACCTGTATATGGACCCGTTCCATTTATAGATGTTCGAACAATATAAACAGCAGTCTCTTTGAATCCATCTAAAGAGGTTTGTATACTACCTGAACGTCCAAATAGGCCGCCGAGAATACAAAAGAGCCTCCGAAGAAGCTCTATTTATTAATGAACAACAGTACCTATCGCTGTTGGAGTTTTCCAACTACCTTGTTTGTAGTTGACATAAACTTTACCTGTATTGACCCCACCGTCAGACCAACTACATATTCCTATGCACATGCCATTAGAACCATTTAAATTAGTTACTGTGATACCATCAATAACAGCGCTTGGTATACTCATAGCACCTGACTCAAAGCCTAATCTTAAAACGTTATCATTTGTCCCTTTTACGCCGAGGAATCATTTTGAAACCCAACTGTCCCAGGTATTAACAGATACTTTCCACAATCTTATTGCAATACTTCCTTGTGATGTCGAACATGCAATCTGAATAGTATTCTTGATACAAACGTAGTCGGCCCAAGGAAAAGGCTGCCCTGTAATGCTTGCGCTTGATGCGTAGAATAACCCAGTATCATTAACGGTATTAATATTTTCTATATATCCTCTATATTGAAATTGAATTGCGCCGAGAATAGACTTACCCCATCTTTTTTGTAATTTATAATTGAACCCACCCTGTATTAGCAGAATTTCTCACATAAGCTCTTGGGTTTCCTGTATAGTTTAATGCCAATTCTACCCAACTGCTGCCTGAAATATCTGAAATCTTTAATACATGACAATAATTGGAATCAATAGTTGTTCCTCCTGAAGTTACACGCAAACCCCTTACGCCGAGAATGGCTTTAACTATCGAAGAATTACTTTCCATTTCTCGGCGTATATAACAGTGCAGAATATACAGATGCTTTTGATGTATCTGATTGTTCAATAAGGGGAATTTTGTCAAAGAGTAGTACTGGATGGCATATCAGATTTGGAGTTGTCACATGGACATCCAATCCTTCTTCTACGGGGAACGTTGGTTCTTTTTGGGTAAAAATAAACAATAATGATGCAATCTGTTTGGTAAAAAAGTAATATCTGGGCGATATAGTACCGTCTGTTAAAGTGTACTCTGGTGATTCGCCGTGGTCTGGATATGGTTGCACAGGAATCTCTGTAGTAGGAAATTATTGGAGAGGCGACATTATATGGTGTTTCCAAGG
>Ga0310696_10009645_pt1 | contig 11145 bp, 3 predicted proteins | sample AusTroGonzalo_MG_4_FD_203885 | JGI IMG/M metagenome (GOLD analysis project Ga0310696, IMG submission 203885) | Bovine rumen microbial communities from tropical cattle in Woodstock, Queensland, Australia - Gonzalo_02 (v2) (version 2) | ecosystem: Host-associated > Mammals > Digestive system >...
GAGAACGAAGTATCACGTTCGAGGGGCTTCAGCCGCTTTGTTTCCATGCATGGGACTACGATGAGAGCGAACTCGACCGCGAACCGCTCCATCCTCATCTCATCCATCGGGGCGAGAAGGTGAATGTCAATATCGACCTCAATATACATGGTGTTGGAGGGGCAGACGGATGGGGAGCAAGAACCTTCCCACAGTACACCATCGATGCCAATCAACCAATGAAGTATTCATATCTCATCACAGTTCAATAATAACCTATGAAGAAAAACTTTCTGACCATCATCGTGGCATCCCTTTCTCTGACCGCTTTTGCTCAGAGTAGTGCCGACTACCTCAACGCATTTCATCCCTCCGATTGTGTCATACCATTTGATATTAATGCCGAAGGGCAGCCCTTCCGTGTGTTTTGGGGAATGGACACTGCATGGAATTCCGAAGGGAATGTGCGCAGGGGAGTGAACCACATCGGTGTAGAGAACTTCAGCACAGGTCGTCTGTCCTATCAGCCTACCTATAAGTTGATTACCAAGTCTGACGGAACTTACGACTTGACCTCTACGCAGAAGCAGATGTTGCAAAGCCGTATCACGAACCTAAAACTGACAGGTGTGACAGAGGCGAATCTCAATTGCGACAATGCAGCAGCATTCGAGGAACTTTCGGATGGAACTACGGGCTATGAAAACTACAGACGCGACGCAAATGCGTGGTATCAATTGATTAAGGCCAGTGTGAAATTCATCCAGGATCGTGGCATCAAAATCATATCTGTTTCGCCGTTTAACGAACCGGACCTTGATGAGAACAAATACTGGTTTAAGTCCACGTTTCTCGAGGTAAGTCGATTGATAAAGGCTGACCCTTTCTTCGATGGAATCCGCATCTGTGGTGGTAATACCTTGAACTGCGATCGTGCCTGGGATTGGTATGAAGATCTGCGTGAAGTGCTGGACGAAGGCAATACGCATCAGTTAGCCGGTTCGTTCGATAATTACGCGGATTTCTTCACGAAAGTGAGGGCGGACGGACGTATGGCTGCTAACGATGAATTGCACAATGTCGGTGAGGCCATCGTGGGAGTACAATATGGGATGCAGACAGGCATCTGGTGGGGATTCGACAGCCATGCTCGTGGGCAGTTCTGCCGCGACAGTCAGGAGGGAGTCCAACTGGGTTATGGCGAGAATCGATCCAACTGGACTTCGGGAGCCGTGTATCGAAACGACCGTACAGGCGAGGTACATGCCTATATGGGTTCGTCCGAACGTCAGGCGTATAATTCCTCCTTTACCTTCGTAAGTCTTGACCGTGATGTCTATTTTGATGGGCGTGGACCTGCGCGGCATTTTGCTTTCGATATCCCCGGAGGTACAGGCTATCAGAAAGGGCAGACCAATGCAGAACGTGTTATCGATATTACATGGGGAATGGACGTACAGCCCGACACGATTAACGGGACTTATCAGTTGATGTGTCGCAGTGGTCGGCGAGTGCTTAGCGTAACCAATACCGCCGCAACAAGTGGGACTCAGATATGTGCTAAGAAGGGCACTACGGGAACCTACGACGACTGGATTGTCCAGCCGGTCAGCCCACGAGTCGGGGGCGATTTCGGCTACTTTTATCTCAAGAATGCCAAGTCAGGTTTACCCATCGACGGTTGGAATTGGGGGTTGACAAGTGGCTCGGAATTGCGGGTATTCGACGGTTCGTTTGGCGACAACGAACAATGGTATTTGAAGTATGCAGGCGATGGGTATTATTACATCATCAACCGCTACAGTAACCTCTATCTTACCGCGTCGGGTACGTCGGCAGGTGCGCTGGTCAATCAGTCCGTTTTGGCAACTACTGATGCCAAACGTCAGCTGCAACAATGGCGCATCATTCCTACCGATGCAGCATGTGAAATCAATCCTCCTTCTGTGCCGAATGGCTTGCAGGTCGTGCCGCAAACGGCGTCGGTTTCGCTCTCATGGAACCCCTGTGAGGACGACGACCTTGCCGGCTATTTCGTGTTGCGAAAAGATAAGGAAACGGGCCTTTGGAACACCATTGCCCGCAAGCTCACTGCCACGACGTTCGTGGATAATAACCTGCAGCAAGGCCGTGCCTATCAGTACGCCGTTCGTGCCATCGACCGTAGCGACAACCTGTCGGCTTTGAGCGACTCTGTCGATGCCGAAACCTTAACCGCTCATGCCATGATTGCCTATTGGCCGTTCGACGAAAACTTAGCCGATCGTACCGAAAATCACATGGATGTAGCCCTCTATGGTACTGAGAAAATCACCACGCTTTCGTCTATGGTGAAGGTCGGAACGGGCAGTCTTTTCCTCGATGGAGCCTCCTACGTTCAGTTGCCCTATCAGGTAGCCTCTTCACCCGAACTCACCGTATGTTTCTGGGTACGATGGACGGGCAATACGGCAGGCGACGCCCAGCGGTTGTTCGACTTCGGATACGATGATTCCCACTGCCTCTATCTTAGTCCTTCCGAGAAGAACAAGATGCGACTTGTGATGCGAAACGGTACGGAAGAGCATGTCATTGAGGCGCAGAAACTGGGTAGCACATGGCGCCATGTAGCCGTCACATTCGCTGCGGATGCCGTGCGCATTTATGTGAACGGAGAGGTGGTTGCACAGTCCGACAACTCTTCACTCTTTGCGCTTCACTCTTCACTCTCCCTGCTCAACTACCTTGGTCGCAGTCAGCGCGGCGATGCACCCGGATTCAAAGGCTATTTCGACGACTTCCGCATCTACAATTATGCCCTCACTTCCGCTGCCCTTTCATCCTTGGCAAACGAGGTTCGTGAGGATGTAAACCTTGACGGAATCGTCGATACTCAGGACGTACTCGCGGTCTATGAATATATGCGAACCGCGTCACAAACTCCTAACGTTTCATCGCCTGCTGACATCAATCAGGATGGCGTTGTCGATACGCAGGATGTGTTGAAGATATATGAGTATATCAATCAGCATTGATTAGGTTTTTCGAACACGGCTTTTGCGGATTTTACTAATAGAAAACGGAGGCTTTCGACCTCCGTTTTCTGTAGTCAATATACAAACAATTACCTGATAAGTACCTTGCGACCATCGATGATGTTCAGACCCTTTCGTGGGCGGTTCAGTGCCCGTCCATTCACGTCGTATGCCTTGCCATTGAGGTTGGTCTCAGGTTGTGAAATGTTAGCTATTCCTGTCGTTTCAGGTTCAATCTTTATACCATAGATAACGATGGTATTGTCGTCGACATCGTCCGCACGGTTCGTCACGATTCGTGCGTTTGCATTGGCACCCACTGCGTAGATGTATACATAGGTTTCCTGTGTAACATTGTAAGAGAATACGCGGTCTATGCGGTCCCAATTGTTCGAAACTATTGGCGTTCCGTTACCGATACGTACGGCCAAACGTAGGTCTTTTCCGAACACACGTGAGTCGATACTGATGGTGCCTTTTCCGTTCACTTTCAGGATGATTCCGTTAAAGTTTTCCGATACTTCTGCCGAACCTGGTGTACCGCTTCCGATGGCTGACATATCCGTACTTTGCCCGATAACCAGGGCACCATTGATATACCCACAGCCCTTTGAAGGGTTAAGGTTGTAGTACACATTATCCACGGTGTTGTCGGTCAGGTCGGCCGTCTGAAGTGCCGCTACATCCACGTCTTTCGTGTCATAAATCGGGCTGATTCCTTCCACAAGGTCGCCTACGAATGTGACATTCAGGAAGTCGAACTTTGTCTGCCATTTGCTAAGGTCTTCTGCCCTGACATGCATCTGTGTCTTGCCATCGGCCATGAACGATCTTTGCTCGTAAGTCCCCGATGTCCATGTCAGTTCGTCTGGGTTGGCATAGCAGTAAATGTCGAGGATGTTCTGGCTAAATCTAAATACATTTGCTGCGATGTTCTTCACGCCTTTCCCGATGTAAACCGATAGGAGTTTCGAACAGTTTTCGAACGCCGATGCATCGATGGTTTCCGTACGGTCTGGGATATGAACCTCCTTGATGTCGGCATACCAGAATGCCTGATATCCTATCTTCAACAGTCCGTCAGGCAACTTCACATTTTCAAGCTTTGTGTTCGACACTGCTCGCGTCTCTATTGTTTCAATCCACTCGGGAATTTCGCTATAACGTCCACCGGCAAGCAGTGCCTTTGTCTGCTTGTTTGACAGTGCATCACATTCGGAAGAATAGACAGGATTCTCACTGTCAACATGGAACTTTTCTGCGTTATACATATCCGCAAACGCTCCGCCTCCTATGTCGGTCAATCCCTTTGGAATATAGATGTCTGTTGGACCGTTTAATGCCAGGAATGCCTCGGAACCTATTTTCGTAACTCCCTCGGGAATGCGCAGCTCTTTCCATATATAGATATTATAGAAAGCCGCGGAACCTATGCCCTGAAGCTTGCTGGGAAGGGCGTCATAGAAGTGAAGGTTCCAATACCTTGGGAACGCGTTGGCTCCGATATAAGTGATGTCGTCGCTCATTTCCAAAGTGGTAATGTTCCACTTGTATTCAGCCCAAGGAGCTCTTTCGGACATTGCGCCGTATTCGCTACCGAAATCCCGCATTGCTCCCGACCCTTCTATCACGAGTTTCACGGCCGGAATCGTTGTGTTTTGGTCTCGGTCGGTCGTAGTCTCTCCAGGCAGATATTCCAACCTCCATGCAAGGTTTTCGCCGCACTCGCCCGATGGCAGTTCCGGTAGGTTTTCATTCTTAATGATCGTGACACTATGGATATACATTGCGCCCTGTCCGTAGATGGAAATCCTAATCCTTGTATCCTCGAAATCCGGGCAGTTTGTACACGGAATCACATAGTCGGTAAACTCTGCACTTGCCCAGACCTGAGTCCCAGCACGATAAGGTTCCGTGCCAACATATTCGTCGATTGATGCCTCCAAACCCAACAGGTTTCCTGCCGCACGAACCACGATTTTCTCTACCTTTCCGTGCAACTCGAAGTTGTTCGTTAACAATACATTGTAGTGCCCTTCTTGCAGGTAAGTCATGATGCAACTCGTGCCGCTTCCTGCTCCTGAACCTATCGACGTGTATGCCACTTCGGTCGCGGAATTATACATAAAACCTTCCCAGTCGTAGCCCTCTTCAGCTGTCATGAGTCCGATGATACCTCCGTCTGAAGTGGGCTGTGGATTCTGCCAGCCATTGAACGTAGAAGTCACGGAATCATCGCTATCACCCATTACGATTTTCAGGCTTTGAAGCGCGATGTAGCTCTCCGTAACGATGTACAGTTTCAGTGGGCCGTCCAGTTCGATTGGCTCCTCGAAATCTATGATGTATTCATCCCAACTTCCAACTGAGTTGTGATTGCTTTCCTTCATCATGTTGTTCGGCATCAGATAGGCAATGAACTGTATCCATCCGGCGGCTTTTAGGATAATCCGCCGTACCTTTCCTTCGAACTTGAAGTCGGAAGTCAGCACCAGCTCGTTAATACTTTGCTGACTGTTTGATACGTGAAGCAGGACACATTCTTCTTGCAGATATTCATGTGCAGCCTGAATGATATTTGAACCATCTGTTGGGGGGTGCAGGTACCAATTATCCACTCCTCCATAGTTGATAAGCATGGATTTCTGCTCGTCGAATGATACGAAATTATAGGTCTTGATCTGTGCCTTTGTGGTCATGGCCACCATAGCAACCAATGCTAATAATAATAACTTTAAATGTTTCATTTCCTTAACTATTTTTATGAGATTAAGACGATTATTTCACTAACACTTTGTGGCCGTTTTGTATCATGATTCCCCTTGCAGGCAATCCGAGAACTGGGCGACCGTTGAGATCAAACTGCGCATCATCCGAGCCCTCATTGTTGCCGTTCCCAGCTGTCGTAAGGTTCTGTATCGCAGTCCCTTCTGGTATGACGGTGATGCCATAGATGGCTATGTGGTCATCGCTGTCTTCCCATGCCGTTTCGTTCATACCTCGTGCGAGGCTTGCACCAGGAACTGCATATATGTAAATGTATGTGTCGTGTGCCACATTGTATGAAATCTCGTTGATCATGCGCCCTCCTTCGGTAAATATTATAGGCGTTCCGTCGCCGATGCGTACGGCCAGATTCATGCGGCTTCCGAAGGCTTGGGCATCGATTTTGAAGGTGCCTTTTCCGTTCACTCTCAGTATGATTCCGTTAAAGTTTTCGCGTACTTCTTCCGAGTAGGGATCGCCATAACCTATGCTGTTAATGTCGGTAACTGTGCCGATAGTCAGGACGCCATTGATGCAGCCGCTACCCTTCGAAGCCGGTAGGTTATAGTACACATTATCCATGAAACAATCGGTAAGGTCGAGCCCAGTGAGCGATGCGCCATCCACGTGTTTCGTGTCGTAAATCGGGTCGATTCCATTAATCAAATCACCCAGGAACGTCAGGTTGAGGAACGCGAATTGCGTGGTCCATGTATCATAGTCATCCCAACGAACATGCGCCACTGTCTTCTTTTCGGGGGCAAACATTCTTGCATCGGCAGAGTACGAGGTCCATGTAAGACGTTTCGGTTTACAATAGAGTTTAATATCAAGCATGTTCAAGCAGTTGTCGAACGCACCTCGGCCCACACTTTCCACGTGGTCACCGAGCGAAGCGTTTATGAGTTTCTTACACTGAGCAAACGCATATTGGCCGATCGTCTTCACGTTTCCTGGGACACGAATCTCGCTGATATAGCTATCGTAGAAGGCATAGTCGCCTATCTCTTTTAGACTATTGGGCAGGGTGATATTATAGCGGCGACAGCCCTCGAAAGCACGTGCACCAATGGCCTGAACTCCTTCGGGAATTGTGCTCAGTTTTCCGCCCGCGATAACCTTGTTGGTCGCACGTTCTATGACACAACCTCCGTCGTCGCTGTATGTCTGGTTCATCATATCTACATCGTAATTATCCACGTTGTACATGCAATTGATTGCACCGGGTGCGATGTACGAAACCAACCTCGGAATGTACACACGTTTCGTGAGATTCACGGCCTTAAAGGCGTCGGTTTCGATTCTTTCAAGGTTCACTGGCAGATTCAATTGCTCGCCGAACATGTCGTTATAGAACGCATTGACTCCGATACGTTCTATGTGGTTTGGCAGTGAAGAGAACTGGCAGTTCCACAAGCGGGCAAACGCATTGTTTCCAATCGAAGATATGGACTCTGGGAACCTGACTTCCACAATGTTTGAACGATTCTGCATCCAAGGTACCATGTTCGTTCCTCCACTCCATTCGTCGTCGAAATCCCACATCTCTCCTGAGCCGGTTATCACGAGAGCTGCGGCAGGAATTTCCTGATAGGTGTTCAAGTCCTGGGTATATTGCCCAGGCAGATATTCCAGGGTATAGTAGAGTTTGTCGCCGCACTGTCCTAATGTGGGATCCTCTACATCTTCTTCTTCCTTAAATAGCGTGATGCCATGGATGAATATCGGACTGCTTCCTTCTACCGAAATGGTAAATTTTGCACTCATATAATCCGGACTTTTCGGGAACCGAATCACATAGTCTTTGAAGTCGTTGCTCGGCGTCACTTTTTCGTCAACAAGTTTGAGCTCTTCGCTATTGTGATCTTTTATTTGTAGGTGGAGACTCTCAATGTTTCCAGCCGCACGAACCACGATTTTCTTCAGCGGACCACTCCATATGAATTTGTTCGAGACATTCACAATCAGCGGTCCTTCGTTCGTGGAAAACGCAAGGCAAGACGTACCGTCGTCGGCTGTCATTCCCAACCGAGTATATGATATATCAGATATGGTAGGATTGATATGAGCAGTCCATATATTGCCTTCATCGGTCAGTATGGTTCCATCGAAACTTGCCGCAGGAACTCCCTCTTGATTCAACCACTGTCTGAACGTAGAATACTTGTTATTCGGTTCTTGTTCATCAAACACCAACTGGATGTTTTGGATAACGAAAGGAGTCTCGGAATATATATGAAGTTCCACCGGGCCATCTATCCTTTCAGGTGTGTCAAAGTCAAGGTTATACATCAGCCAACCCCCGTTGTTCTGGAACTCTTTCTCTAACCATCTGCCATCCGAAAGACGGTAGCGAAGCATGTGAATACCTCCGGCTCCCCAGACCAGAATCTGGCGGAGAGTGCCATGTATAGACTTATCAGTTGTCAACGTCAAATCCTTCCAACTACTGTTGCCATTCTTTAGCCTGAAGTAGAGCCCACTCTCACCCCAATAGCCGTCGGCAGCCAGTTCAATCGTACTGCCATCATTAGGCATTTTAAGGTACCAATCCCCAAGGTTTCCATCCGCAGGAAGTTTACCTGTCGAGGCCTCATATCCCTTGAAATAGGAGATAAGACCCTTCGGCTCTGGCTCCGCATCATCATACTCGAAATCCCCGACAAACGTCACGTTGTTCCCTCCGAAACGTATCGTGTAAGAACCATAGTAATCCGGGTGGACATGAAACTTCGTTCCCTTATCTTTTTTAAAGTCACAATATGTCCAATAGGTGTCAGTTGCCCATACCAGGTTCCACGGACTGATATACGAGTAAACATCCTCGATCCCCGAACATCCTCCGAACGAAAGTCCGTCGATTCTGCGGATAGTCTTCGGCAGGTAAACGGTCTTAACCTTCGTGAGACCGAAGAACGGATGTCCGCTGATTGTTTGTACCGTGAACTTCTCACCATTCACCTCGAAACTCTCGATAATCCTGATGACTTCACCTATTTGATTCTTATACGTCACTGTCTGAGGAAACACGTCGGATTCATGACTTGTTCCGGGTGCAACCTCGGCATAACCTGTACCGGGATAGTACTGGTAAACAATTTGATTCTCCTCGTCAAGCCAGTAGTTCCCATCCTGTGCCTTTGCCGAAAACACTGCGGCAATCAGCATCAAAAACGTTAATGTCAGTTGTCTCATATCATTAATAGTTTATTGTTAATAATGTCTGTTATTTCACCAGCACTTTCTGCCCGTCGATAATCATCAAACCTTTGGATTTTGTGCCTTGGATGCGACCGCTGAGGTCGTACATGCCCTTAATCTTTCCGGTCTCGTTTCCTTCGGATTTCAAGTCGGTAATCGCATTGGCCTCCGGCTCTACATTGATGCCATAAATCATCACACAATCACCGTTGGCTGTGGCAGCATTGTGCCCGAATCCGCGTGCCAGTCCGTTAGCATCGACGGCATAGATATACACGTATTTCATGGCATCGAGGTCATAGTTCACGTGTACTTCTTCGGGCTTGTTTGACAGACCGTAAGTCGTGGTTTTTCCATCGATTGTTACGGCGAGCTTCATACCTGAAGTGCCTGCTACATTGAGTGAAATGACTCCGCTTCCAGGGCCTACCATCAGGATGATTCCTGTGAAGTTGTTCCTAACTTCTACGCTGCCAGGAGTTCCTGTGCCTATGGTCGAAATATCAGTGGTTTTACCAATCTGAAGGTAGCCACTACGGTATCCACTTCCTGTATTTGGATCCAGGTTATAATAGATGTCGTCGATGATATTATCTTTAAGGTCTTTCGACGTAAGATTCATAGGGCTTACGGTCTTCTTTTCCGTGATACTTGGCATGACGTCTCCTAAGTCGTCGACGAACGTAACGTTCAGGAATCCGAACTTGCTTTCCCACGCATCCTTAGTGCCAGGAACGACGTGGAATCGTGTGGCTTTGTTAGGTTTGAACGACTCTGGTTCATTGACAGGGTAGGCCGCCCACGTTAGGTTGTTTGGATTACAATATGCGTAAACATTGTCGATATTCGTACTCTGCAAGAATACCCTTTCCCCAATGCTTTTCACTCCTCGTCCTATACGAACCGTGCGGAGATTCCTGCAGTCCGTGAACGCACATTCCCCGATACTCTCCACCCCGTCAGGTATGTTTATTGCCTCGATTGCCGTACGTTGCATGGCAAAAGCCCCTATCATTTTCAAACTCTCAGGCAACGTCACCTTCGTCACATAATCCATTTGATTCAAGGCATTCTCTCCAAGGTTTTCCACTCCCTCTTCCAGTACCACCTCACAGATGTTTTTCATACCATCCGCCTCCCAAGGCTTACGATACCATATGTTAATATCATCCATCTTTCCAGTCCCGCTTATCACTAGTTTCAAGGCTCGTTCCTGCTTGTAATCGTGTATCGTACCATCCCAAACTTTCGTTGTATAAGGTAGTTGCCATACAGTAAAGAAGACATGCTCACCGCACTCACCTCTCAGTACAGGTTTGTTCACGACATCCTGCACAATCGTGACACCATGAAGGAACAAGAGTCCCTCACCATACAATGTGATTTGCACCATGCCTTCCTCGTATTCCAAGTCAGGATTCAGGGGGATTTCAATGTCCTGAAGGTCCCCATACTCCGACGGATAACTCGTGACTATCTGCATATTATTCTCGTTGACACCATCCCAAATCCTCGCTTCAATCTTACCCAAAGTACCACTGGCCTTCACCAACAATTTCTTCACATTTCCATGGAATAAAGGGGCGGTATTATGGATAGTAATCTCGAGCGGATTTTCATCGTAACGAACAAACACAAGCACCTCTTCCTCCATGCCATTGATGTCCAAAAAATCATGGATAACATCCGCCGAAGGACCAGGGATCACCATTTCCCAGTCATTCCCCTCATGAGTCTTAAGCATTCCCTGTTCCAAATCCCCTGTAGATTCACCCCGCTCATACGCGCAAAACGAGTTCGTAATCTCCCACTCAATGCGGTCCAAATCCCAGTACTCTACCGTCAAGCTTGCCACATAAAACGGGTTATAATACTCCTCCTTTTCCAGGGCAAACCCCACCGATAGTTTATCATCATACAACATGATATTCTCATCCGAAAAGTCGAACGTATAGCCATTCAACCCACCCGAGGCACTCACATTAAAATCCTTCTCAACAGACTCACCAAAATATAACTTAATCTGACTGAGATTGCCCCCAGCCAGCACATGAACAGACTTGATTCTTCCACATAGAATCTCATTCATCGTCATCCCCCAAGACCAGTATCGACGCAAGGTGACTTCAAGGCATTCCGTACCACCGACGGTAGTCTTTTTGAATGATGGCCATTCTGGATTTCC
>Ga0310696_10009647_pt1 | contig 11144 bp, 5 predicted proteins | sample AusTroGonzalo_MG_4_FD_203885 | JGI IMG/M metagenome (GOLD analysis project Ga0310696, IMG submission 203885) | Bovine rumen microbial communities from tropical cattle in Woodstock, Queensland, Australia - Gonzalo_02 (v2) (version 2) | ecosystem: Host-associated > Mammals > Digestive system >...
CGGCGGAGGCCAGCCGGAGAACCTGCTGGATTTCGTGTCCATCTTGCAGGAAGAGCTGCTTCGCGCCGGAGTGCTTCCGGCCGATTATGACTTCGAAGCGCACAAGAAGCTGGTGCCCATGCAGCCCGGCGATGTCCCTACGACGTATGCGGATGCATCGGCCCTGGAGAGAGACTTCGGTTTTACGCCCAGGATAACTCTGCGGGAAGGCCTCCGGAAGTTTGCACAGTGGTATAAAGAGTATTACGGATAAGCTATGATTTGCGAAGAAAGATTCAAAGAGATTTACGGCCGCGAGGCGGAGGGCCTGGCTTTCTGCCCTTACCGCATTTGCCCGATCGGCGCGCATTCGGATCACAACCTCGGCAAGATCACCGGCCTGGCCATTGACAAGGGGATCCATATTGCCTATGCCCCCAAGCAGAATGGAGTGGTGGAGATGTCCTCCCTGCAGTTCTCCAAGAGGGCGCAGTGGCATATCGCATCGGTTCCTTCGCATAAGCAGAATGACTGGGCCGATTATTTGAGAGGTGCCACCTGGGTATTGTCCAAGAAATACAGGCTGAATGTGGGAATGTGCGGCGTCATCGAAGGAAGCCTGCCTATCGGCGGACTGTCTTCATCGGCCTCCGTGACCATCTCATTCCTGACGGCCCTCTGCCACGTGAACGGTATAGTGCTGACGCAGCAGGAACTCATTGATATGGCCTATGATGCAGAGCTGAATTATGTGGGCGTGAGTGTCGGCAAACTGGACCAGAGCTGCGAAGTGCTGAGCAAGAAGAACCATCTGCTGTATCTGGACACGCGGGACGGGCATTATGAGCTGATCCCCCAGCATCCGCAGATGAAGCCCTACAAGATTGCCATCTTCTTCTCCGGTCTGGAGCACAACCTGGCCGGCTCCAAGTTCAATATGAGAGTGGATGAACTCAAGGCCGGCGTTTATGCCCTGCAGGCTTTTGCCGGAATGGAATATGGCAAGTTCAAAGAAGCCTATGCCCGCAATGTGCCGCGGGAGGTTTTTCTGCAGATGAAGGACCGTCTGCCGGTACCCTGGGCCAGGCGTTGCGAACACTGGTACAGCGAGTTTGAACGCGTAGAGCAAGGGGTCGAAGCGTGGAGAAAGGGAGATCTGGAGACCTATGGCCGACTGTCGTTTGAATCGGGCTGGAGCAGCATTCACAACTGGGAGTCGGGCGCGCCCGAACAGATCCGGCTTTATGAGATCATGCGTCAGACGGACGGCATCTATGGCGGCCGTTTCTCCGGGGCCGGATTCAAGGGGTGCTGCATGGCGTTGATCGACCCGTCTTTCGAGGAAAGTATCCGCCATACCGTAAGCGAACAGTATTTGAAGGCCTTCCCCGAAATGAGGGGGAAGTACGAAATGTTTATTTGTGAAAGTGCCGATGGCGTAGTGCTATGAAGTGTCTGATTTTGGCGGCGGGGTACGCCACTAGACTATACCCCCTTACGGAAAATTTCCCGAAACCGCTCTTGGAAGTGGCTGGAAAACCCATTCTGGACTGGCTGATTGAGGATATGGCTAAGACCGGCCTGGTAGATGAGTATGTGGTCATCAGCAACCATAAGTTCGCTCATATCTTTGAGGGATGGGCCGCCCGGAAGGACCAGGTGAAAATCCGGGTGGTGGACGACGGAACCTCCTCCAACGAGACCCGTCTGGGCGCAGTGAAGGATATCCAGTTTGCCATAGAACAGCTGCATTTGGATGACGACCTGCTCGTAATGGCCGGTGACAATCTGCTGGACTTCAGTCTGGAAGGCTTCATCCGCTATGCAAAGGAAAAGAAGGCGACGTGCGTGATGCGTTATTTTGAGGCCGAAGATGCCAAACTCAGCAGGTCTGGCGTGGCCCAGATAGATGCCGATGACCGGGTCCTCTCCATGGAGGAGAAACCTGCCCGGCCCAAGAGCCATTGGTGCATGCCGGCCTTTTATTGCTACACCCGGCAGGACAGCCGCCTGATTCCGGAAGCGATAGAAGGGGGATGTGGCACGGATGCTCCGGGCAGTTTCATCTCGTGGCTTTGCCAACGCGCACCCGTATATGCCTGGGAAATGCCGGGCAGACGATATGATATAGGTAACTTGGAAAGCTATGCGGATGTAAAAAGAAAGTTCGGGGATCTTTCCGGCGTAAGCATGAAATAAAGGAGAGCCGCCTATTTCGAATCAGGGCCGATGCGTAAGCGTCGGCCTTTTTTTGTGCCCTTACGAAAAACTCTTTTCATTTCCAAAGATTAAACGTTTAACTGGCTGAAGGTGCTCAAGGCTCTGGATATGAGTAAATTACAGCTGTCGGGCCTTGGAGATATGCACGTTTTTGATCTGCTAATTCCTTGCTTTTTAGGGACTTGTCACTTAAACGTTTCTTTTTCGCTAATCTACTTTCTTTCTCCCAACTTGCGGGCGAATTATGAAAAGAGTCGTTATGAAAAGAACAAGAGGATTTCTGCAGGTTGCCGGAGTTGTTCTGATCGGATCCGTTGTGCTGGGCTCATGCGTCAGGCACGAAGGAGCGGGAGAACCGGACATCCCTGAGGAGGAAACTGTTTTGACAGGAGAGAGCGGAAGCGTGCGGATTGTCGTTGAGGAGCCGGGCACCAAGGCTGACGGGATAGTCTATGAAAGGGATGAGAAACCGGTCAAGCGCTGGGCCTTCTTCATTTTCGAGCATGCTTCCGGCCGTTTGGCCTATAGGGGCGAATTGGCCGATAACGGTGTCGTTACCAAACGGATCCGGACGGGCGAATATGATTTGGAAGTGATTGCCAACTATCCGGAGTCCGGGCAGGAGGCCGTCAACGTCCGGTCCATTTATTCCCGGGCAGATTTTGACGCCCTCAAAATCTCTCTGGGCCAGAACAGCCTTGGCGGCTTCGCAATGGCCGGACGGATTCCCCTCACGGTAGTCCGGACAGAGGATGAGGATGTTCTGGAGGCCGATGTGCGTCTTAAACGTCTGGTTTCGAAAGTGATGGTCACGGGCATCACCCGCCGCTTCACCAACGCTGCGCTGGGCGCGAAACCCATGACGCTGAAGGGAGTTTACCTTACGAATGTGTACACGGAAGCCCGTTATGCCTCGGATTATGAGGTCGGGGAGCTGGGCACATCCCGTTCGTTGTGGTATAACGCCCTGGGGTGGCACAAGGATGGATCGGCCCCTGCAATGGCGGGGGTGGATGACCTCGTGGGGGATAGGACTCTGAACCGCTCCCTGGCGCAAGGGGAAACAGCTGATCTTGATCTGGCGCTCTATTTCTTTCCGAATCCGATGCTTCCGTCAACGGATGTCCCTTCGTCCGAATGGGCCTCTACAGCCCGTTGCACGCGCCTGGTCGTATGGGTACAAGTAGAAGGACGGGATTACTATTATCCGGCGACGTTGCCGAAGGAAGACGCCTATGCGCCGATAGTCAGGAACTCCGTCTTCGCAGTCCACTGCACCCTGACGGCACTGGGCTCATCTGATGAGGATGACTGGATTCCCTCTGCGATGGATGTAAGATTTGTGCCGGTCTTGAAGAAGGAAGGCGAGTGGGATGAGGTTACCCCTGTTACCGAAGTTAGCTAAATGTATGTAATATGAAGCGGATAATTACCTTATTCCTGCTGCTGTGCGGCGCCATGTCCTGCCTGTCGGAACAGGCGGGCGGGCCCGTTTCCAATCCGGTCCGGGCCAACACGCACTTCTCGGTAGTGATAGACGATAACCGGGACATCGTCCCCACTAAAACCGTCCTGACGGACGGCAGTATAGAGACGAAGATATCCTCCATATCCCTGGCCATCTATGCCAGTGACGGTTCTCTGGTCGGGAAAAAGTACGTAACGTCGGGTTTTGACGATATCCAGTATATGCTGGATGTGGATGAAACCTTCCGGGTTTACGCCCTGGCCAACATGGGCGACATGTGCGACTCTTTCCCTTCGGCCATAAGCGGGGATGCTTCGCTGAAGGATATTACCTACCGGATCCCCAGTTATACGTCTGGTGACGACTGCATCAACGCCCGCGGCATCCCGATGGTCGGGACACTTGTGTATTCGGCCACCGGAAAAAATGCCGGTCAGGAAGGACAGATTATCCTGACGCGCCTGTTGTCAAAACTGCAGGTGCACTTGACCTGCAACTGGCCGGGAACCCTCCGCACCGTAAAGATATACAACCTGAACAGGACCCTGAAGCCGTTCGGGGAAAGTGTTGCTGTTTCCGGCAAAGATATTCTGGGAGAACAGGAAGTCCATATCCTGGATGCCGATGCTAAAGAGGGGGACTTCCTCTTCTATATTCCCGAGAACCGGCAGGGAAAGATTTCCCGCATCAGGAGTTCGAAGGACAAGAGCCAGGACAATAGCGCTGTAACCAACCCGGAATTAAAGAGCTATATGGAGGCCGTGGTAACGGGTGTCTCCGGGAATGGCGTCAACGGGACCATGACTTACCGCAGTTATCTGGGAGGCAACAGCAGCAGCGATTTCAACATCGGACGGAACTGCCGGTATGTCTGGAATGTTCAGTATTTGCCGGGAAACATGCAGAACAACGACTGGAAGCATGAGAATGAACTGTCCTGGAAGGAGTATTCATACACCCTGTCCGTCCCGCCTTACCTATATTATGGCCAGAGGGAAAACTCGACCCTGAGTATCTATTCCGACAGCTATGAACAGGGCGTATTTGTGGCCCGTAAAAAGGACAACTCGGGGATCCCTTCCATCACCTATTCCGTGACTCCGGGGGATGGGTCTGTCCTTTCCCATACTACGGTGAGCGATGGCAATCTGTATTTTACAGGCGCCGGTCCCGGCACGGCGAAGATTACAGCAACTTGTTACGACCCTTTCAACACCGACGGAGTCGTGTGTTCCGGTAGTGTTTATGTGCTGAATTATAAACGGGAGATCTTTTTGCGTACGCCTTATGGCGATTACTATGATGGTGAGATCATTCCCGTACCTTATGGAACCACCTGGAACGATATCATGATTGGCATGAAGAAAACCTATACGGACAACCGGGTGGAAAAAATATGCCCCATCGTCATCGGGTCCGATAACCTGAATTCGGTATCGGTTTCTTACCCGGCCGTCGGCCCGGAGCACGACGTGTTGAGTTACAGGGTTTCCTCAGGAAACACGGGACAGGCTGTCAGCTTTTCCCATACGTTCAGCGAGGGACGATACCGCCCGAGGCTGTTAAACGAGTTCATCATTGCCTGTTATTATAAAGACTACGCCAGCACACAGAATTCGAGCTATGCCTTTGTCAAGGTGGATATTACAGATGTTTCTTCCGAGTACATCACCGTAAATTCCGACAAAGACGAGGCATGCTGGACAGATGGCTCCGTCGCTTTGACCGCTTCCTCTACGGCGGTTGTCAACGGAGTGGGCGGGGCGCAGACATCCATAACCGCCAGCAACGATTATGAATGGACCACCAGGGCTTCCGCCGGGATGAATCCTCAATTGACCTTAAGTGGCGGTACCCGCCTCCTGAGTGTATCCAAAGCCGGAACGGTAACGGTGACCGTGACCAAAAAGAGTGACCGAAGCGTAACGGCTTCCCGGACTATCACTTTTACAGACCAGTATTCCTATCGTCTGAACGTGACGCCCAAAACGGTGAATGTCCAGGTCAACGATGTCCTCCGGACTACCGACCTCTTTACGGCCTATCGCGACATTTATGTCAACGGAACTCTCAGCAGGTCGGAACCGTTCAACGGTTCCCTGGCCTGGTCCGTCAAATCCGGTTCTTCTTCTTATCTGACAGCCAACCATGTATCCGGCTCTGACTACAAGATAACGGCGAAGAAGCAGGGAACGGCCAGCCTGATAGTCAATACGACGAGTTCCGACGTGGATTGGGCCTATCGCGAGAATGAAATCACCGTTAATATCGGCCAGGCCGATGATTATTCCGTCACGCTGTCTCCGGCGTCCGTATCGGTGGACGTGAACGCCAGTGCTCCGGTCTTGGAGTTCGTCGTAAAGAATAACGGAAATCCTGTCACCGGCCTGAGCGCTTCTGACCTGGCATGGCATACCAGGAACAGCGCCGTAGCAACGGTATCCGGGGGCGTTATCACCGGCAAGACGGCAGGCTCGACAAAGGTGTATGCTACCTATGCGGGAGTGTCTTCCAATGAGGTGAATGTCACAGTTGCTCCTGTCCAGGTCGTATCCAGCCGGTATAAGGTGGTAACCACCGTCAGTCCGGCTTCCATCAAGGTGGGACAGACTTCCACCGCATCGGCGGTCCGGTATAAGAAGACCTTGGTAAACGGGGTTGAGACCACCGGCTGGGAGGCCGACGGGAATGTTACCTCCAGCGGGTTTACGGATGAGGGCCATTCGGGAAAGATCAGTATCTCCGGAAGCACCATCACCGCACTTGCGACAGGCTCGGCTACGATCAAGAGCCTGTGCAATGCCGATGAATACGAGAATGCCACGCTTTCCATCTCCGAATCGGACTACGCCGTATCCATCACACCGGCAGTGGGCGCTGACCTGATTCTTGGAAAGAAGGTTTCCCAAGCATATACCGCCGTCGCCACCAGGGACGGGAAGCCCGCTTCGGGCGGATTGTTCGAGTGGAGCCTGACTCCGGCTGGCAAGGCCTCCCTGAATACCACATCCGGCCCTTCCGTGACGGCAACTGCCTCAGCTGCCGGAAGCACAACCCTCAAGGTGAACTACAAGGTGGACGGAATAATCAGGGCCTCCGCTTCAGCAGACTTTACGGTCTTTGATAACAGCCTCGGGCTGACCCTGGACAAGACAAGTGTTCCCGTCAACGGAAATGCGGCGGCTACAGTGACCTTCCGAAGCAACGACGGAGCCTCGGTCAAAGAACAGAACGTGACGGGCCAGGCCACCGTGAGAGCCTATACTTCCGAGAGCGGCTCGACCTTGTCTTCCAAAGTCCTTGTCGGAACAGACGGAACCATTACGGGTAAGGATGCTGGCGACTGCTGGCTGGAAGCTACCTGTGCGGTGGATGGGTACAATTATACTTCTCCCCGTGTCAAAGTCACGGTTACGGACAATCCTTTGCAACTGGACTGGTCCTCTGACGGAGCGGCCGTGTATGTGGCACAGCGGGGCCTGCTTGTGGCAGGTGGGCTGGACGACAGTTCGGCTTCCGTGACTTATACGGTCACTTCAGGGGCTGACAAAGTGCGTCTTTCCCAGAACGGCAAGAATGTCTATGTCGGCCTTCTGGCTCCCGGCAGCTATACGGTCAGAGCTACCTCCTCGAATGGCCAGGAAGGGACGTTCAGCGGCATAGTCTCGGCTCCCATGCTTTCTGCCAATGCAACCACCTTCTATGCCAATCCGGACGGTTCCGTCGCCCATACCGGCACGGACGGATTGACAGGAAATACCCTGGCGGTTTCTTATCGGGCCGGTTCTGCGACCTTTGCTACGACAACAGATCCCATTGCGGTGGGGAACCGTCTCTACAAGAGTCTCTTCGAGGAACTGCTGGCACCTTCCTATGCCGTCAGTTCCGGGAGTGGCCTGGCCGCAGGGAAGGATGGAATATGGGTGGCCCGCCTCAGTTCGCCGGCCTATCCCCAGGCAGATGGAACGGATATCGGCACCGTAACGATATCTCCCAAAGCTGCTTCAACGGGCATTGCGGATGTGCGGATCAAGGTCCTCAGCGTCCATCCCTTCCGCGATATCACTACCTATCAGACCCATTGGGATGAGTTTGCCGATAAGGAGATGATTTCCAAATATGTGGATTGCATGGCGGTATCCAGTAATGCCCGCGTCCCTTCGGGAGTTGTCCGTGCCAGTTCCGGCTCCATTGGTTGGGACGTGTATGTCGCCGGGACGGCGGACCAGACCATGAAGGACCGATTTACCTATGACGGCAACGTGGTCCGCTTCCAATATGATGAAGGCGATGCACTCCCGCATATCGGCGGCGTCTGTGAATTCCGTCTTACCGTGACAAACCGTCACAGCGCAGAAAGGATGACCTGTCCTGTCGTGGATTTCCCCGTAAAAGTATTTGGCGCCGTAGGAGGCGTCCCTGTCATCAACGGCAGCTCGACCTTCCGCGTTAAATCCGCTTACCTCGGGCCGGAGATAGCCAGACCCACCTACTGCCAGTTTTCCACGTCCTTCCGGAACGGACAGACGGTGGATGTATATGTGGGCTCTTCCACGGCTGGACAAAGGCGTACGGGCAGGGTCTCCGTGGATGGGACGTATAAAGACCTTGGCGAGGTCCTGTACAGCATAACCACAGTCAACGGACAGCCGGTCATCAATATCAATCACGTGTATAAGAGCATCCATCCCAGCATCGTGATTAATGGCACCGTTCCGAAAGAACACTCACTATACTATGAAATACTTAATCTGGAAACTGTGCAGACAAAGGTTATTCACTCCAGTTTCCTGCCGGGCTGGATTATTCCGGACTAAACAGTATAAACCATATACCCTTTTATCATGAAAAACAACTATCTTTTCAGCATTGTAACGTTTGCTGCCATCCTGTTGCCATCCTGCAACAAAACGCCCCTCAAGACCTTTCATCTGACGGGCGCGCCTGAACTTGAACTCACTTATGAGGGCGGTTATGCCACGTTTGGCATTGAAGCCAATGAGAACGACAACTGGTCCGTCTCTACCGATGTGGACTGGCTTGAAATCCAGCACACTTTCGGTCCGGGAGACAACACCTCCGGCCATGACGATGCCGTACTTATGTTCTACGCCGGACGATGGACTATGAATACGCCCCGTGTCGCCCATGTCCAGGTTGAAGGTCCTGGAGGGGTTTATTCGAAAACCATTACACAGACGCCCAAGCCGCTGCCCGAAAGCCCGATAGGCCTCATGATGGTACTGGGCAGCCAAGCCGGAGAAGAAGAACTTGAATTGCCCGCGGGTTATTGGGTCCGGGCTGAGTGCGACGCTCCATGGCTCACCATTCAGAAATGCGAGGAAGGCCTGCTGAGAGTTATGGTTGAACGGAACGAGGGGGCGGTTCGTAGCGCAACGGTCAAAATATTGCTCAGCGACGATGCCCTGCTGGGTGCCGTGACGGTGATTCAGAAAGAATGACAGATGGCCGGATGTCCTGCTGGCGGGTCAATCCATGGGATGACTAAATAACCAATGATACTTGGAAAGTTTGTATTAATTCATTATATTTGCATACTAGGTGATTGAACTATGAATTTTCTAAGGAGAATTTTTTCATCCAAGGTTTTGCCCTCCTGGGTCATCCTCATTATGGATTTGGGCGTCACGGTGGCATCGGTGGTGATAGCTTTCATGCTCAGGTATTCCCCCGTTGAGTTAGCCCCCCGTGGAAATGAGGTCTTGATGGCTTTAGGGCTCGTTGTGCTTTTCAACCTTGTCTTTTTTCACGCTTTCCATACGTACTCCAACGTTCTGCGTTACTCATCCTTCCTGGATGTTCTGCATATCAGTGCAGCGCTTGTAGGCTCTTTCTTCTCGTGCTTGCTTGTGACGTTGGTGTCCTACTATGGTTTCCGTTTCTCACTGGTGGATCATGCCGTGCTCACCATCTCCTATGTGGTGATGTTTGTGCTCATGTCCTTGTTCAGAATGACCATCAAGGCCCTCAACGACGCCCTGAATGAAGATAGCACGCAGTCTTACAACACCTTCATTTACGGGACAAAGATAGGCGGAATCAATATTGCCAAGGCTATCCGTATGGCCCGTCCCAACAAGTTCCACCTGAAAGGTTTCGTGGCCGATGATCCCGTAATGCAGGGAAAGGTGATGATGGGTGTGAACGTGTACATGAACGACGACAGCCTCATCGACCGCATCCGTGCGAACCATGTGGAGGCCATTATCGTCTCCCCGGTAAAAGCCGACAAACTCAAGGAAACCGATATTGCCGACCGTCTGCTGAAGGAGAACGTGGCCATCTATCTGGCACCCGAGGTGACTGATGACTGGCAAGGCCTCCAGAAGGCCAACCTCATCCGTCAGGTCCAGATTGAAGACCTCCTGGGACGTGACCCCATTCACGTCAATATGCATAAGATTGCTCCGCTTCTGGAAGGCAAGCGCGTCCTCATTACGGGTGCAGCAGGTTCCATCGGATCGGAAATCATGCGCCAGGTGGCGGTCTTCAATCCCTATCAGCTCATCCTGGTGGATCAGGCGGAAACCCCGCTGAATGACATCCGTCTGGAACTGAAGGCCAAGTGGTCCGAATTGGAAGCCCCTACTTTGGTGGCGGATATCTCCAACCAGAAGCGTATGGAGGAGATTTTCCAGCAGTACCGTCCGGAGTATGTTTTCCATGCCGCCGCTTACAAGCATGTGCCCATGATGGAGGACAATGTGTCCGAGGCCATTCAGAACAATGTTTTGGGTACCAAAGTACTTGCGGACTTGTCCGTCAAGTACGGAGTGGAGCATTTTGTGATGATTTCCACGGACAAGGCGGTGAATCCTTCCAATGTGATGGGCTGCTCCAAACGTATTTGTGAAATTTACGTGCAGGCCCTGGCCAAGAAGATCCAGAAGGACAAGTCGGCCCCCACCCAGTTTATCACCACCCGTTTCGGCAATGTCCTGGGGAGCAATGGTTCCGTGATTCCTTTGTTCCGTCAGCAGATTGAACGGGGTGGTCCTGTCACCGTCACCCATCCGGACATCATCCGCTATTTCATGACCATCCCGGAGGCTTGCCAGTTGGTGCTGGAAGCCGGTTCTATGGGGATGGGAGGTGAGATTTTCTTATTTGACATGGGTAAGCCGGTCAAGATTCTTGACCTGGCCAATAAGATGATCCGCCTGAGCGGCCGCACGGATGTCAAGGTGGAATTTACCGGTCTGAGACATGGCGAGAAACTGTACGAGGAACTGCTGGCTAAGAAGGAGGACACGAAGCCTACTTCCCATGACAAGATCATGATCGCCAACGTGAGGGAATACGATTTTGATGATATCTCCGACGATATTCAGGACCTTATCCAGGCCAGCTATAGTTTTGACTCCATGCAGATCGTAGGCCGGATGAAAGACTTGGTTCCGGAATTCAAGAGCCTCAATTCTCCGTACTCCATTCTGGATTCGGGGGGGGGGAGCTA
>Ga0310696_10009648_pt1 | contig 11143 bp, 27 predicted proteins | sample AusTroGonzalo_MG_4_FD_203885 | JGI IMG/M metagenome (GOLD analysis project Ga0310696, IMG submission 203885) | Bovine rumen microbial communities from tropical cattle in Woodstock, Queensland, Australia - Gonzalo_02 (v2) (version 2) | ecosystem: Host-associated > Mammals > Digestive system >...
GGTTGGTTTGTATATTATAATATAACTGCCGATGCTGAAAAGTAAACCGAGATTTACTCGGTCTGCTCATAGAGATACTTCTTGGCCGCGCGGACTCCGTACAGTTCCTTGAAATCCTGGGCATCCATGAGGACTGCGATGTCTCCCAGGTCACAGCCGCACAGCCATTCATCCTGGATGGCCATCCTCAGAGCGGCCTTGGGACCGGTGAGGGTCCACGACGAATAGTGGCAGCCGCCGTCATTGAACCCCGCTTCCAGGCCGTATTCCGCCGCCATCTTCCGCTGAAATTCCTTGACCTCATCCGCGTCATTCCAGATGCTGTCCAACGTGATCGTCATCTTCTTCGCCATGATTTTTTCTCCTTATCTGTTGGTGGATATTATATTATAACAGATAGTGCTGAAAAGTAAACTTACTTCTGCCTAATCAGTTGGTAAAAATGGTGCACAAAAACCGCGGTGATGGCTCCCATACAACCATAAAACAAAATGGTAGTTAGAGCTTTTATGGAAAACATCAGTGTTTCCTACGGACGGGTGGGTTGCTCCCAGCGGCAATGGCATCGGCTTCTTTAACCAACTGAAGAAGTTCCTCACGATTAAGACTTTGTCCTTTAAGGCCCAGGCGGATAATGAGCTGACCCTGAAGCCACTTCAGCGAGCGTTCAGCATTGGTGATTTCCATTTTGAGTCTCCTTAGTTGGTGGTTATTATAATATAACCGCAGGTGCTGAAAAGTAAACCTATTTAGTCTGAACCGTCGATTGATCGGCATCCCAAACCTCCTCAGAGGTGGCATAGAAGAACCCAGCTACCAAGAGAGCGGAAATGGCAAGAATGTAAAGGGTGTCAGCGATAAAGTCTTTCATATGAGTATCTCCATTGGTTGATATTAGAATATAACACCCAGGATCTGAAAGTAAACTTGGACTAATCTGTTTACTTTTGCATATCCACCGTTATATTATAATAACCACCAACCAAAGGAGATATAAAATGGCCACCAACCACACCTACCAAATCGCCGCCGTCCGCACTGATCTCGTCTTTGGCACCTATGAGTTTCTCTCCGAACCGATCCACACTTTCCGCTCGGCCATCAAGGCCTTAGATCAGCTCCGGGACAAGCTCTTGGCCGAAGGCAAAAATCCGTCCATCGTTTGGCGGCAGCACTTTATCTGCGGTCCGATCGTCTATCGGCTGTATAAGCACACCAAGCTGAACCCGCCGCGGCCGCTTGGGATCAGCCGCTAACCAACTGATCCGACCTGGGCCCAGGAGGTTTACCTCCTGGGCCTTTTCAGTTTACTTTTTTGGATCCATTGTTATATTATAATATCAACCACTAATGGAGGTACAACATGGACAAGGTTTACATCATCACCCGTGAGCACCAAGTGTACGACTCGGACAAGGACCTCGGTGAATATCCCGGACAAGGCTGGGAACACATCCTCAAGGACGAAATTCCGCTTGCCTTCAAGGACCTCGGATCGGCCCGGTCCCAGTTGGGCAGCTTGGTCAGTCGCTGCAAGGCCGAGGACGGCGGGTTCAGCGACAACGAAGTCGAAATGAACGATGAAGGCACCACCTGCTTCATCTGCACCCCGGCCAATATATGGGCCTTCACCATCACCGAGGTGCTGCTCGGTCAGACCGCCGATGACCTCTATGCCCATGCCTGGGACAGCACCAATAAGCGGTGGCTCGGCAGCAGGGCGGATCGGTTCACCCAGGATCACAGGGTCAACATCAACCGGGGTTGGTAACCGATCCCGGTTTACTTTTCGGTCCCCAAGGTTATATTATAATAACCACCACAACCAATTATAAGGGGACTTAAAAATGACCAAACTTAACACCTATCAGCTCGTTTGTGTGCACACTAATCACAATGGGACTATTCGGTATGACTTTATTTCGGACTTTATTGTGGGTCATATGCCGGCCTATTATCGGCTTGCCGACAAGCATACCGAGTTGGCAGCCAAGGGGTTACAGCCCAGCATCATTTGGCGGGATCTCTTTTTTGTGGGTACCGATGTGTATCGGCTGCTGAAGGTTGACCCCACCAAGCCGGCTCGGCACGGACTGCAGGGTTGGTAATACAGACCCAGATCAGATTGGCCCAGGAAACTGGGCCTTTTTAGTATACTTTTTCAGACTCCCTGTTATATTATAATATAAACAATAGGAGGATTAAAAAATGACCAAGACCGCCAACACCGCCACCAACACCTACAAAACCATCGAGATGAGTGCCGTGATTTACGACTGTCCCTGTGGCGTGTGCACATACAAGGAGAACGGAGCCTGCATCGCTGAACGCTGCTTCTTGGACGTCCGTAAGGCCCATCTTGTCACCCTGATCTGTGAGTTTCCCGCCAAAGCCGAGGACTAAGGGATCGACATCAGACCCAGGAGAATCCTGGGTTTACTTTTTTGAATTGAGTGTTATATTAGAATATCAACCAAACCCCAACTTGAAAGGATGCTATCATGCCGAAGTACACGCTCACCAAAGTTGAAAACGGAGTCCCCACCGGAGAGCCGCTGAAGCCCATGACCATGGGAGAGGTCCTCTCGTTCCTGGCCAACCTGGATGAGGACACCGTGTACGCCGCCAAGGAAACGGCGGACGAAGAGTAAACCCTGCCGCGGTGGGGATCAGAGCCGATCCCCACCGCGGTTTACTTTCTTTGACTCACTGTTATATTATAATATCAACCAGAGTTTAAGGAGAACCTGTTTACCCGGAGGGGGTGGGAAAAAGTGCGTTAAGCTAGCAGTGTGACGAATGGCGGATCGGATCAGAACACAGTTTACTTTTTTGGCACCGCTGTTATATTATAATATAATCAAATACACCACTCACACCACACAGGAGGTTCCGCATGAACACCAACACCACCACCACCACTGCCACCACCGATCGCTTCACCAAGTTCTTCCGGAACGGCAAGACCTTCTCGGCCTACTGCCGCATGCGGTACGGCCAGTCGGCTGACATCTGGGCCGACACCAGCCTCTGGGAGAAGCGGGGTCGCTTCGCCATCGCCTTCGACCAGGACACGGCCGATGACCTCTTTCCGCCCAAGAGCCACCTCAAGCCGCTGCACCGGGAGGCGGCGTTCGACGAGGAGAACTATGAGGAACGGCGGCGGGAGGATATGATGGACTACATCCACTCAGGGGCCGGCCTTGACGCCTACTACGAGGACCGGGATGCGGGGTACGCCTACTGATCCCCCCCCCCACTGCTCGCGAGCCCGGTTAACCGGGCTTTTTTAGTTTACTTTCTTTGATCCACTGTTATATTATAATATCAACCAGCTGCTAAGGAGAACGTTATTAGCCTGCTTACCCAAAGGGGTGGGGAAAAGTGCACTATGCTATGAAAAATTTTGCACATTTTTTTGACTAGATGTGTTTACTTTTCACTTTGCTGTGTTATATTTTAATAGGTACTACTTTTTATCTTCTACCGTGTAAAAGCGGTGAAGAAAAAGTTAAAAAGTAGCATAACATATGAGCAAACCTCAAGGAGGCTGATATGAAATACACACTCCTCGGCAAAAGAAAGTTTGGAACAAAGCCTTTTCCTATTCCCTTTGAGAAAATCAATCTCATCCGTCATGGCACGTTTGGTTGCTTTGACAACTTCAATAATGTTTTGATCGCACGCTACATCACTCTCAACGGTGACGATGAAGAAGTGGAAAGACTCCAAATCATCGGCCATTTTGAGACCGGCAAAACCCTTTGGGGTGGGTTCTTCTTCCGTAAGAATCCTGTCGGAGTCATCTATAATTTCAACAGTGAATGGAAAGAAGAAGATGTACTCAAACTTTTGGAAATGAGTGCCGAACTTCCTGATCCTTATTGCAAATAATTCGTATACATTCAAAACTTTACTGTTATATTATAATATCAGTAAAATAAAAAGGAGAAGTAAAAATGAGTTTCATTATTGGAAAGAAAATGAATGATGCCGCCTGTTCCTGGGGTTGGTTTCTTTGTTGGCTTAAGCAAGAAAAAAAGTACGAACCGATTATTATCAAAGATAACGGTGAAAATGCGATCATCAAATTAGGTGATAGGAAGAATGGTGGTTGGCTTCCAGTAAATGATGCTATTGATATTCTTAAATACTTCTTCAAGTATCATTACCTTCACGAACAAGCATATGGCTCTGGTATGACTCCTGAAGGTTTTGAAGAGTTCGCTACTGAATGGTGGAAAGAACTTCTCTCAGTGGTCATCACCAATGGTAAAGATGAAATTCTGATCAAGAAGTACTGATTCTCAAAAAGCAAAGTTAGAAAAGTAAAAGCCGATGTGTCATCGGCTTTTTTATTTACTTTCAATGAACATTAGTAAAGAAAATGAAGTTTCAACTTTGAAGTTAAAGTTTCAACTTTGAAGTTGGAATAATGAATTCAAAGTTGAAGTTGTAGATTCTGCCTAGTCTGTATTGATTATAAATCAAAAACGGTGAAGGAATAAGAATCTTCAGAATCTTCAGCGCGTTTCATCAGAAGAAGTTTATTCAGTACACGGTCACCTAATTCAGTAAGGTGAATGTTATCATACCAAGTATCACTGTAACTTGCAATAAGTCCCATCTTCAACAGATCGGAAAGCATTGGAGCATAATCATCCAAATCTCCGTCAAAATATAAGTTTCTTCCGCTAAACTTTTCTAATAAATCTTTTAAACTTAATTTAATAAATGCGTATTGAGTTTTAGTTTTAAGTCCAAAGATAAACAACAAAAAGGTATATACCCGATCGGCTTGTTCATTTTTGAAAAAATACTCAACAGCCGTATTACGAAAATCAGCCATATAAAACTCTTGGCTTAAAGTTCCATATCTAATGTAGCCTTTATCTTCATTAACTCGGAAAAAGACTTTCTTCTGTACCTGGGTAGGATCACCTGAGACTTCATAAATTGATTTGCATCTTGTACAAATATCAAATAAGCTAAGATCATCACTGATGTTTTTAAGAGGGAACTGTTTAGTAGGCCAAGGAACTAAATAATCAGTATTGATGTTGTTCAGAAAGTTGTCAACCGCTTCGTGAAAAGCTGCATCACAAAGATGATCATTAATTATATTAGTATTCATAATGACTCCTCAAACAATCAAACATTCTTTCACCAAAAGGAAGAAGTTTATAAGGATTCTCCCAAGTCACCATATGCATAAAACGATAAACATATATGGAATAAAGAACATCTCGTTGTCCTACCATTCTAAATTTGTTCATTGCATAATATGCATCAACCAAAGAATCCCAATCTAATTTTTCAAGATTGATTTCATTAAAAGGTTTGAAGTTTTTTAGCACCTTATAATTTTTAAGAATTGACAATATCTGATAGGTAGGATAGTCTGACTTTTCAAAAAAGTAATCAATAAGTTGTTCATCAGTTTTGGAACAAATACGATCAAATTCATTTAAACCGCCAAAGGAAACATAATAGTCCTCTTGTATTTCAGGATTTGACCAGCTGAGCCGAAAATTGGATGCGGCTTCATAAAAAACTTTGTTTGCCAATATATCGGTAAGAGCCTCACATCTCATTTCCGATAACCTTTTCTATTTCAACTCCGTAATACTCTTTCATAATCGCTTCGTGCTTCTTCTCAGAGGTTTTGGCGAGGTTGAGAAGTTCAAGTGTAGGTACTGTATTGGGGTAGGTACCCTTCATCTGGATGAGGTCTAGCATCCCCTTAATAGTTTCATTCAATAGAGCATTCAGCTTATCACTAGCCTCGGTCAAACGGATCACATTTTTCAGTGCATCGGAACAAGTATCTGAATTATTCATTTCAAAATCTCCTATCTTTCAATAATAATATAACATAACATTCAGAAAAATAAACTCAGTACAAAAAAGGCGGCACCCTTACGGATACCGCCGTATATTCTTTACGACCCGGAACTCTTAGTTGAGCTCCGCCTCACGCGCCGCAAACGCCGTCTTCGCATCTGTGTCGTTACCCTCAGGAACGTCCGTACCGGGACCGACGCCTTCGGGCTCCTTCTTGGCCTTCTTGGCTGCGGAACGATGAGCGCGGCAGGTCTCCTTGACCGCATTGGGCATCTCGATCTTACCCTTGGCGTTCATCTTGAAGGTGATGTCCTTGAACGGAGTCCCATCCTCGGCGGTGACGACAGCCCGGACACCGGCCTTGACATCGGCCTCGGTCAACTGATTCCGCGCCGCTCGAAGGATATTCCACATGTTCGCCTCGGACTTCGCCTGGACAGTCTCCTGAGCACCGGTGGCCTTCGTAATAACGATGTTGAACTTCTGCATTTTCTCTTGTACCTTTCTTTGTTTTGGTTTAGGTTGATATTGTAATATAACAGAATCTTTTGAAAAGTAAACGAGGAATTACCCCTCGTCTTCCTCATCCTCATCCTCGTCATCGCCATCAAAGAAGCGGCTGAATTCATAAGCCTGCATAATGGCATCGGAGTTCTGATCCATCATTTCGACGATCTCCTTCAGGGCGATCGCACCGTGAACCTTCTTGCCCATGGAAGCCGCGGTAGCCATGATATCCTGGAGTTCGAGGAGCTTGCCGTGAACATCCGCAAATCCCTTGGCGAGTTCATGACAGATGGCATTGTAAGTACGATGAGTAACGGTCTTTTCCATTTTGAATCCTTTCATTAGTGGTTGGTTGATATTAGAATATAACATCAACATCCAAAAAGTAAACTTACTTAATGGGTATAGAATCACTCCACCAATCAGCGGAGGTAAGCTCAAAAGCAACATTGATTTCGAGAGCACATTCCTCATAATTGTAGTCGAGTTCGGTATAGCGAATCAAAACTTCAAACCCACCACAACCGTTAAAGGTCCATTCTCCGGGATTTTGCTCCGCAAACTTAAGCCCATTCTTGATGAGGTCACGGACAGAATCTTTCATTTCGCTCCGAGTCGGAATTCGATCCTGATTGGGAAACCAATACCAATTCAGAAACCGCATGCACTTCTGAATTCGTTCAACATTGAGTTCCTTGAAAATCTGATTGACGATATAGTTCAGAGCCTGGGAATCTTTGAGCTTGAGTTTCGAAAGAGTAACTACCATTTTTATTTCCTTTCAACTGATATTAGAATATAACAGCGAATTCAAAAAAGTAAACTTAATCATCTGCCCAAGTAAAAAGACAAATCAAAATCACAAAAGGTGTTAACGGAGGACAAAGTATACAGATGAATAGCAAACAAAGAAGACCCATTTTTATTCTCCTCAGTAAGGATGAACCTTGTCAAAGAAGTCATCAAGCTTGCGCTGATATTCCTTAGGATCAAGTTTCTTCAAAGAACGAAGAGCCGCACGGGAAATGGATCTCTTGATGCCATACATCTCATATTGAGCCGTGGCATAATCCTCAATGAATCTCTTTTCGATGTTGTCCATGATTATCATCTCCTTCTGTTATATTTGAATATAACATCAAATTTTCAGAAGTAAACTAAAAAAATAGAGCCGTTATCGGATGTCCGACCGGCTCCTTTTCTATTGTGGCGGATTGTCCAAGGAATGGCCAACTGCTTGGCATCTACCTTTACGACGTGTACCGCCTAAAACTACCTGAAGATCGAATCCACCATAACTGCTCCAAGTGGACGGACCGCTTACAGGCAACCGCGGCCACACAGTTCGGAGTTGGAGGCTCCTTCACTGCTCATTAAATACCAATTTTGTTAACGAACTAAACAATGTTTATGCAGTCCGTTTACATTCTCTACTACACAGAGTGTCCTCAGATTTGAAACTGAAGAGAGGTTATTCAGGAGCCTGCAGACTCCATTTTCGAACTTTTATCATTCCTCCGCCGCCGCGGAAAACCAATAGTCGGATTTGCACCGATCCCCACCATGTCAGTTTTTCTGCATGGATGTTTGAAGGCTTCTCAACCTTCCTACTACATCATATCGGTTAGGAATGTTGTTCGTAGATGGCTTTACCTCAGCCACCTTTTTTCCATCCTTGTTCATTGCCAATGGTTGGACTTCAACCAACGCCACCTTTGATATGATCTCAGGATGTCTCCCACTGTCTTGAGCTGACAGACTCTCAAGTGGCTAATCGTTTGCATCACATCGGCTAAGAATGGATTTTTTCAATTTTCAATCAGCTACGGAATCTTCCGTATATTGTAATATAACTTAAAACTTGTAAAAGTAAACACTCTTTCAAGATTTTTTTTTTTCAAAAACTGGTGCGCCGGCCGGGGTTCGAACCCGGGACCACCGCCTTAAAAGGGCGATGCTCTACCTACTGAGCTACCGGCGCATACGGTATATTATATTATAACTTCATTTGTGAAAAAGTAAACTATAAAAAAAATGGTCCAGGTGGCAGGATTTGAACCTGCGACCTCATGCTCCCAAAGCACGCGACTTAGACCAGACTAGCCTACACCTGGAACTTTTATTTCATATTTATAATATAACACCAAAGAATGGAAAGTAAACTTACCAACCAATTCCCTTGAAGTTATAATTACCATGAGCACAGGCATCACGGTCAGCCTCAAGAGCCTGCTTGTAGCGAGGATCATTCTTTTCCTCTCGCTTGCAGTCAATGCATATGATGTCCGTATTGAACATACTCATGATAGAACACCCATTCAAAGGCTTACCACAACGGTCACAAAACTTTTTCTCCATAATTTATTCCCTTTCTTTATTTTTCTTTTTCAGATAAAAACCAAATATAAATCCATCAACAATCGAAGAACAAATCACACCAGCAATAAAATACACCATTTCCATTTTCATTTTCTTTTTCCTTTCTATTTTTAATCCTCTCTGGGAATAGAGCAAGCTTTAATTATTCTTCATTTTCATCATATCCGCCATCTTCGTAAAAGTGGATCGGAAAGTTAAGATTCTCAATAGCAGTGTTGACATGGCTGAGAAGCTTCTTGTAGGTATCGGAACAAACCGATCCGTGCTGTTCATCAGCAACGGCAAAATCAGAGGCAATTAGGCGGCCAGCATTCTGAAGAAGGTGCTTGGCTTCACGAAGTTCGAATTCAATGTTTCCGAGGAAATTCTTGTATTCTTCTTTGGTCATGATGATATTTCCTTATATTGCAAGGATGTTACAAACAATCAAATCACAGAACTTATCATCGGAAATGATCAACTTACCATTCTCATCTCCGATATGATAATCAACAAATTTACCTACATTCTTGGCAAGATCAGAACGGGTTTCAATAACCGAACGGAGATAATCTTTGGCAAGGTTCCAATCTTTGAAAAGATGAACTTCATTCTCAGCAGGAAGCCAAGTCTTTACATCATCCATTCTTTTGCCAATTCCACGGCGAGTACTGATCTTTACCTTGAACATCCTGTATATCTCCTTTAGTTGATATTAGAATATAACACTCAATTCAAAAAAGTAAACTTATCGTTTTTTACTCACATACAAAAGAATGGGAATAAAAATAATACATCCAACTACGGCAAGGAGTAACTCAATCCATAAAGGACTCAAAACCCACCACCAACTCCAATCAATGTAGTGTGTAAGTTTCAAAATAATGAAGACAATGGTCAAAAGACCAGTAAAACCAATTCCTTGATGTACGACGGTCTGATTGCTGTTATTACTCATTTTCCTCTCCTTCTTGTTCTTCAAATCCATGAATGGCCTGAATGGCTATCCACTTAAAGCCTATGCAAAATATAAACAAAAGTACACATAGTACTCCTATGATAATCCATTTTCCCATGATGAAACTCCTTTCTATTTTTAATATAACTTAAAATCTCAGAATGTAAACAAGAAGTTTTGATGCATCTAGAAACTTTCTTTTCTCCGTACAGATAAAATAAAAAAGGAGGGGTTAACCTCCTCTGAGGATGAATAAAAGATGAAAGAACCTCCCTTAGAGGAAGGCTACGTTATATTCCATTTGGAACCTCCATTGATTGTTGTGGTTGATATTAGAATATATCATGAAGTCCGAGAAAGTAAACCTATATATAAAAGGAGGGCCGAGTAATGGACCATATCAAAAGTCTCATCATTACTCGGCTTGGACATTCATTGGTTCTCCGGGGGCGAATTGCACGCCCGACCTATTGCTTATAAGGCAATTGCTACTGACTGCTGAGCTACCGGAGAATAATCTCTATAGCCTGATGTGAACCTACCAAATGGCTTACGGTTTTCCATCCGTAACTTAGGATTCACCAATAGGTCTCTGTATATTTATTATAACACAAAAGATGTTTTTATAAACTTAAACTTTCTTTTCAAAAAGTAAACTTAAAGCAGTTTGAATTGCTTTAAGAGGTTGATGCCGAGATCGGTAATGTAATAGCCCTTTTTATTGTAAATGAGTTCGGACCCTCTCATGACGGTAAAAGTTTCAGCGAAAGCGGAGTGAGGTTTGTCACCAAAAATCACCTTGAAGAGCTCGTTTTTGGTACGGCCGGGATTGTGATAAATGGCGAGCAGCCAACGGCCGATACCTTTATCAGCGGAAAGCTTTGTGAACTTATAACGGATATAACGAGCGGTGTAAGTATCAGCCTTGGCACAATTATTGCGAGCGATTTCAGCAGGATTGATAACGGAAATGGCGAGATTATCAGTATTCATTTTATTTTCTCCTTGATTTAGTGGTTATTATAATATAACAGAAAATTCAAAAAAATAAACTAAAAATAAAAAAGGCCGCGGCCGCTGTTGGTGGGGAATGAAGGAGGTGAAGACCAACAACGGCCGCTAAGCCAATACTCTATCTTAAAAAAATCTAATCAAAACAAATTTTATTTATTCGGACCAGCTCTTATCATTTTCAACCTCTTTAGTTAATGGTTTGTTTCGATATTATAATATAACCGTCGGAATGAAAAAGTAAACCTAGTTGAAATTATTCCAACTTGCCGTATCAAGAATATCACCGAGGTGACCTTCATCTCGGCCATCATTGATAGGTTCAGCCTTTCGCGCTTTCTTTTCGGCATCAACTTTGAGAATGTTATCCACAAAGCTAACACAAGTCATCGGTTCAGCCACCATTTTGTAAAACCGAACTTCAAAACGAACCGTCATGGTAACACCACACCGCTTGTGGGTCGG
>Ga0310696_10009649_pt1 | contig 11143 bp, 4 predicted proteins | sample AusTroGonzalo_MG_4_FD_203885 | JGI IMG/M metagenome (GOLD analysis project Ga0310696, IMG submission 203885) | Bovine rumen microbial communities from tropical cattle in Woodstock, Queensland, Australia - Gonzalo_02 (v2) (version 2) | ecosystem: Host-associated > Mammals > Digestive system >...
CATGGTCACCACGCCCGTGGCGGCCATCAAGGCCGGCTGCACCTACCAGCCCCTCGACCCCACCTACCCTTCCGAGCGGCTGGGCTATATGGTACAGGATTCGAAAGCGGGCCTGCTGATCGCAGACCCGGGTCTTGAGAAACTCGTCGAGGGCTACAAGGGCCCCGTCCTCCTCACCGACAAGATCGCCGGCCTGCCCAAGGGAAAGGGCAAGGGCGCGCCTAAGGCAGATGACTGCATCATACTGCTCTACACCAGCGGCACCACGGGAAAGCCGAAAGGCTGCATGCTCACCCACACAAACCTCCTGGCCTTCTGCCTCCAGTCCAACAAGCAGTTCGGACTCGGTTCGGATTCTGCCATGACCGGCTACGCCAGCTTCGGCTTCGACGCATTCATGGGCGACATGTGGCGGACCTTGTGCGCCGGTGCTACGTTGCACATCATTCCTGAAGACATCCGGCTCGACCTGGTGGCCCTGAACGACTATTTCGAGAAGAACGGCATCACCCACGCTTTCATGACCACCCAGGTGGCCACCCAGTTTGCGCTCACGTTCCCGCGCTGCAAGGGTCTCAAGGTCCTCTCCACCGGCGGCGAGAAACTCGCCAGTATCACACCCCCGGTCTTCAAGTTCTACAACTGCTACGGTCCTACCGAATGTTGCTGCTACGTGGTGAGCAAACTCGTAGAGAAAAAGGAGACCAACATCCCCATCGGACGTCCTTCCAACGGCATTCACGCCTTCATTGCCACGAAGTCCGGACAATTGCTGCCGGCAGGTGCCGCCGGTGAGCTGCTGATCGCAGGACAGCAGGTAGGCCGGGGCTACCTGGGCCTGCCCGAAAAGACCGAAGAGGTCTTCATTCCCAACACCTATGAGAAGGAGGTTGGATACAGCCGCATCTACCGTACCGGCGACATTGTGCGCTGGCGCGAGGACGGCGACATCGAATTCATCGGCCGCAAGGACTCCCAGGTGAAGATCCGCGGCTTCCGCATCGAACTCAAGGAAGTCGAGACCGTGATTCTGGAATATCCCGGTATCACCGACGTCACCGTGCAGGCTTTCGACGAAGAAGGTGCCGGCGCCGGCAAGTTCCTGGCCGCCTACATCGTGTCGGACCAGCCGGTAGACGTACAGCAACTCAACGCCTTCATCTTGGAGCGCAAACCGCCTTACATGGTGCCGGCCGTTACGATGCAAATCGACAAGATTCCGCTCAACGTCAACCAGAAAGTGGACCGCAAGGCCCTGCCCAAGCCGCAGCCCCAGAAGGCTGCGCATAAGTCCAACGCAGACGCCCCGTTCAACATCCTTGAACAGGAAATCATCGACCTGATCAGAGAGACGGTCAACATCGAGGGCTTTTCGCTCACCGATCCGCTGATTGAATTCGGACTGAGTTCTCTCTCGGCCCTGCGCCTGGCCACGGAACTCTACAAGAAATACGGTGTCCAGATGAATATGGACGCCTTCGTCAAGACCGCGTCGCTGCAGACCATCGAGAACGAAGTGCTCAAAGCGCTGATCCAAGGCCGTGGAAACGCCGCACAGGAATCCCTGCAACAAGCCGATACCCCGCAGCCCCTGACCTTCCAGCAGACCGGTGTCTATTTCGACTGCATGAAGGCCCCGCAGGGCACCATGTATAATATTCCCATGCTGTGGACCTTCCCGGGAGAAGTATCGGCACAGGCCCTGAAGGAAGCCGTCGAAAAGGTGCTCGCAGCCCATCCCGCCCTGAAGTCCCGTTTTGAGCAGAAGGACGGGCAGATCTGCCAGATTCCTTCCGACGAGCCGATCCCCGTGAGCATCAGCGAAGCCGACATCAAATCACGCAAAGAAAACTTTGTCCTCCCCTTCAACCTGAACAAGGGCCCGCTGTGCAAGATGGAAATCGTGCCCGGAAAGGACAAGACCTACCTCCTGAGCGACTTCCACCACCTGGTGTTCGACGGCCGCAGCTACGACATCTTCATTGAGGAGGTTTGCGCTGCCCTGGAAGGCAAGGAGATTGCTCCCGAAAGCTATAACTACTACCAATATGCCGCATGGCAGAAAGCCGAAGAAGGCAGCGAGGCCTATACCCAGGCCCAGGAATTCTTTGCCCGGCAAATGGGTGGCCTGGAGAGCCCCTCGACCGTCATTCCAGACCTGGAGCACGGCGACCAGCCCGGCCGTGAAGTCTTCCTGAGGAAGTTCGTTGAGGCCGATATCCACCCGTTGTGCAAGAAGATGGGCATTTCCCCCGCCAGTTTCTACCTGGGTGCAGCCTACCTCACGCTAAGCGCATACAACGCCAATAAGAAGGTGTACATCTGCACCATCAGCAACGGTCGCGGCAACCTGAAAACGTCCGAAAGCTTCGGCATGTTCGTGAATACCCTCGCCCTCGCCGGTGACTGCACGATCGAAACGACAGAGGCCTTCCTCAAGCAGTGCGACCAGGACTTCCAGGCCACCTTGCAGCACCAGGATTATCCCTTCGCCAAAGTCGCCGCAGATTTCGACTTCCAGCCGCAGGTGATGCTGGCCTACCAGGTGGGCGTGCTGGCCGACTACCGCGTGAACGGGAAGAAGGTAACCGGCGAAAACCTGGACGCAGGCGCAGCCAAGTTCCCTTTGAGCATCTACATCGACGGCAGCGAGGGCAAGGAAGCCATTGTGCTGGGCTACGACAACAGCAAATACAGCGAAGCCCTCATGCAGGCCTTCGCCGATGCCATGGAATGCGTGGTACGTGGCCTGCTGCAGCACGAAAAGCTGAATGAAGTTCCTTTCGTGGATGGCGAGCGCCTGAAAGAATTGGAAGGCTTCAACCACTTCAGCCAGAAGGTAGATACCACCCAGACCATCGTCAGCCTCTTCCGGAAGCAGGCACAAAAGACGCCCGACGCGCCCGCCGTGTGCTACGAAGGCTTTACCTGCACCTATGCGCAGGCCGATGCCCTGACCGACCGCATCGCAGCCGCCATCGCTGCCAAAGGCCTGAAGAACGAGGACGTGGTGTCGGTGCTCATCGGCCGCAGCCAGTGGATGCCGCTGGCCTCCCTGGGTATTCTCAAGGCCGGATGCGCATACCAGCCACTGGACCCTTCCTACCCCGAGGAGCGTCTCAACTTTATGATCGGGGACGCTGCTGCCAAACTCCTCATTGCCGACAAGGAGCTTCTGCCCGTCCTGAAGGAGTACAAGGGCCCCGTGCTTACCACCGACGAACTGGTGAAACTGCCCGCAGGCAAGGTTCCGGCCGGTCCCAAGCCCAAAAACCTCTTTATCCTGCTGTATACCTCCGGCTCTACCGGCGTGCCCAAGGGCGTGATGCTGGAGCACCGGAATCTGGTCAATTTCTGCGCCTGGTACCGGGAATATTACAAGCTCACGGCGGGCAGCAAGGTAGCGGCCTACGCCAGCTACGGCTTCGACGCCTGTATGATGGATATGTACCCCGCCCTTATCACGGGCGCGTGCCTGTACATCATCCCGGAGGAGACCCGCCACGATATGGGTCAGCTGGATGCCTTCATTACCGACAACGGCATCACGCACAGCTTTATGACCACCCAGGTGGGCGTGATGTATGCCAAGAACTACCCGGACAACAAGTCTCTCAAACACCTCTCCGTGGGCGGCGAGAAGCTGGTTTCGATGGATCCGCCTTCCTATGGCTTCCACAACGGCTACGGCCCCACCGAGTGCACGATCTTCTCCACCGTCTTCAATGTCAGGAAACGCGAGGCCAACATTCCCATCGGCCACGCCCTGGACAACACCTTTATGTACGTGGTGGACACCGAGTTCCGCCGCCTGCCTGTGGGGGCTGCCGGCGAGCTGCTCATTGCCGGCGCCGGCGTGGGCCGCGGTTACCTCAACCGCCCCGACAAGACCGCCGAGTGCTTCATTCCCAATCCTTTCCAGGAGGGAATGCGGGCCTACCGCAGCGGTGACATCGTGCGCTGGAGAACGGACGGAAACATTGAATTCGTGGGCCGACAGGACGGCCAAGTGAAGATTCGCGGCTTCCGCGTCGAAACAAAGGAAGTGGAGGCCGTCATCCGGGAATTCCCCGGCGTCAAGGATGTCACCGTCCAGCCTTTCGACGCCTCCTCGGGCGGCAAGTTCATCGCCGCCTATGTGGTGTATGAGGGCCATCTCGACACGAAAGAACTGTCCGCCTTCATCCTCAAGCGCAAACCGCCGTACATGGTGCCCGCTTCCATCAATACCATTGACGCCATCCCGCTCAATGTAAACCAGAAAGTGGACCGCAAGGCGCTGCCGGCACCCGTGCTCTCCGCATCCGATGACTACGTGGAACCCGCCAACGACACGGAGCGCGCACTCTGCGAGGTATTTGCGCACGTGCTTGGCGTGGAAAAGGTCGGTGCGCTCGACAACTTCTTCGACATGGGCGGATCCTCGCTCATGGTGACCAACGTGATGGTGGAAGCTGAAAAGCGCGGCCTCAAGTTCAGATATGACGAGGTATTCGTCTTCCCCACCGCCCGTGCACTGGCCGCCCGGATCACCGGCCAAAAGCCGGAAGGAGCCGAACCGGAAGAAAAGACAGAAGACATTTCCACCTACGACTATTCCGCCATCGACAAGCTGCTCGCCGGCAATACGATAGAAGCGCTGCAGGGAGAGCCGCAGCCCCTGGGCAAGAACATCATCCTGACTGGTGCCACGGGATTCCTGGGCATCCACGTACTGCGTGACCTGCTGGAGATGACGCCCGAAGACACGACGCTGTGGTGCCTCCTCCGCAGCAAGGGAACCCTGACCGCGGAGAGACGCCTGTCCGAGATGCTGGTCTATTACTTCCCAAAAAACTACCGTACGCTCATCGGCAGCCGCATCCGGGTGGTTGAAGGTGACATTACCCGTCCCGACACGCTCGACGCGCTCCTGGCCAACGACACGACTTTCGACCTCGTCATTAACTGCGCAGCCAACGTGAAGCACTTCTCGAAAGGAAACGACATCGAGGAGATCAACTACGGCGGCGTGAAGAATCTCGTGGCATTCTGCGAGAAGTGCGGAGCCCGCCTCATCCAGGTTTCCACCGAAAGTGTCGGGGGCATGAGCGTCGGAGAAGCGCCCAAGACCTTCTCAGAACAGCAGCTCTGGATCGGTCAGAACACCGACAACCAGTATGTACACTCCAAGTTCCTGGCGGAACGGCATGTCCTGGAGCACATCGCGGCCGGTATCCTGCGCGGCAAGATCATGCGCGCCGGCAACCTGTCGCCACGCGCGGAGGACGGTGAGTTCCAGGCCAATTTCAACGCGAACACCACGATGGGCCGCATGAAGGCCTACCGTATGCTGGGCGCCTGCCCCTATCCGCTGCTGGATACAAAAATGGAATTCACGCCCATCGACCAGGCTTCCCTCGCTATCGTGCTGCTCGCCGGTACGCCGGATGCCAACTGCGTCTTCCACATTTCGAACGACCACCTGTTGCCGTTGGACGACATCCTGTCGCGCATCCGCCTGGACGACGGATCTCCGGTTGCCTATGTGGAGTATCCCGAATTCATCGCCCGGATGAACGCCGCCAAAGACGATCCCGAAAAAGCAAAGGTCCTCTCGAGCATCATAGCGTATGCCGGGTCCGGAGACGGGCCGCAGGCACTCCCCAACTTCGCACTCACATCCCATACGATGCAGGTGCTGCACCGGCTGGGATTCCGCTGGAGCGATACGGGCAGCAACTACGTGGACATGATCTTCGAAATGCTCGCGGCGCTGCGGTATTTTGATAACTACGATATCTAACGCAGGAAAAGATTACTCCTCAGCGAGTTCCCGCAGGTGCTCATTGACGCGTACGATGTCGGCCAGCAGGTCGTAGAGTCCGTCTTCCGAGAGTACGCCCCGCTTGAGGTCACCAGGTACGAGGCCGGCTTCGTCGGCCTCGTAATCTTCACGCCATGCGCCGGATTCAAGGTATTCCGTGAGACGGTCGATATCGACCTTCACGGTTTCATACGTGTCGAGTGCTGATTCCAGCATCTGAACCGCCAGGGCGGTGCGGTCGAATGCCGCCTCCATCGCGGCAATCCGCTGCAGGGTAAATTCATTCCATTCCATATACCAAAGATACGCTTTTTAGTTTGTAACCCCCATCAAATTTTGTATCTTCGCATGTTATGCGTACCCGAATCTTTCTCCTGCTTGCGGTGCTGGGCACCGCCTGCACGCCGCAAGGCACGCGCGACAATCTCGCGCTGCGGCATCCCGCCTACCATTCCTCTTCCATCGACTACAACGCTACGGCGCAACTGGCTGTAGACGGCATTATCGAGACGGAGCCAGCCTGCTGGGTGGAAGTCTGCGGCAATGACGGAAAACCGCTCTCTAAGCGGGAACACGACCTGGTGTTCGACCTTCGCCAGTGGACGCCCGTGACGCAGCAAGGACCGGCCAGCGAGCTGTCCGTGCGTACCCATGGCTTCGTGGAGACGGTGGACCGCATCACGCTGGCGCTTGCCTTCAAGCTGTCGCCCCAAAAGCGGATCGTAACGTATTCGGCCTTCCTGCAATGCCTTGACGAGAAGGGCGAATGGAAAGATGTTCGTTCGTTTACCGGCAGTACGGGATGGGCCGCCACACTGGCGTGGGATGCGCCTAAGCCCGTTTCCTCCGAAGGATGGCGCGTAACCATAGAGGCGCCCGGCGCCGAGGCCATCGAATGGCAGGCTTGGGGATTTTACCGCAACGGAGAAGTTCTTCCGATGCTTACCCTCGATCATTTCAGCAGCGCCTGGGTTTCCGCTACCGGCGGTCAGGAGTGGCTGGCAGTGGACCTGGGCGAAGAACGGTCGTTCAACGAGGTGCGGCTGCACTGGATGAACGCGCCGGCGAAAGGCGTGATCCAGGCCGGATCGGATTCGACCTCCTGGAACGAAGTGGCTCGCATCGACGGAACGGCTTCGGTCCGGAGCGATACGCTGAAGGTCAGCGGCCACGGCCGTTGGGTACGGGTGCTGCTCGACAAATCGGTGAACGGCATGCCCTATGTGCTGACCGAGATGGAAGTCCTGGGCCGTGCGCCGAAAAAGACGACAGACCCGAACGGCTGGCAAGTCGCCCGTCTCGACCAGGCCGGCGATCCGGCTGCTTGGATCCCTGCAACCGTGCCGGGCACCGTGCTCGTGAGCTACCTTGACAACGGCATGCTCCCGGACCCGAATTTTGCAGATAACCAGCAGTATATCAGCGATTCATACTTCAATTCACCGTTCGTTTACAGAAAGGTTTTCCCGCGTCCGGAAGGATGGAACCCCGACAACGCGGATGACCGTGTACGGCTGCAATTCGACGGCATCAACTGGAAAGCCGATGTCGTGTTGAACGGCTCGCGCGTCGGCCGCATCGAGGGCGCCTTTACGGATGCCTCGTTCGATATCACTTCGCTGCTGGAAGACGAAAACAAACTGGAAGTTACCGTTTATCCGCCGGCCCATCCGGGCATGACCAAGCAGAATACGCTTGAACGCTGCGCGACGAACGGCGGCATCCTGGGTGGCGACAACCCTACCTTCCATGCCTCCATCGGCTGGGACTGGATCCCTACCATCCGCGGCCGCAACATGGGTATCTGGAACGACGTACGGATTGTCCGCTGCGGCCCGGTACGGATTGTCGATCCTACGGTTCGCTTCGGTTTCAGTTCGCTTGAGACGATGCCGCCCGTGCTGGATACGACACAGGTGCGCGTTACGCTGGGCGCCACGCTGGTCAACGATTCCGACCATCCGGTCAAGACCGTTTGGGAAGGCAGTTATGGCGATGTACCGTTCAGCCAGCCTGTCACCGTGGAGGCCGGCAGTACGCTTCCCGTCTCGACGCAACTTACCCTCAATCACCCCCGGCTCTGGTGGCCCAACGGCTACGGTGAGCCCTATCTTTACACCGTCTCGATGCGTGTCGGCGACAGCGATTCACGCTCCTTCCAGTCGGGTGTACGCCATCTGACCTACAGCACCGCCGGCAACAATCTTCGCATCTGGATCAACGGCCGACGCCTGGTGGGCCGCGGTGGAAACTGGGGATTCAGTGAAAGTAATTTAAGATACAAAGCATCTGATTACCAGACTGCTATGTGGCTTCATCAACATGAGAACTTTAACTTGGTTCGCAACTGGGTCGGCATGATCGGTGACGAGGAATTCTACGAGGCGGCCGACCGCAACGGCATTCTCATCTGGCAGGATTTCTGGCTCGCGAACCCGGCCGATGGACCGGACCCGTACGATGAAGCGCTCTTTATGGCAAATGCCGAAAATATGCTGCGCCGTGTCCGCAATCACCCGAGCCTGCTGCTCTGGTGCGGACGCAACGAAGGCTATCCGCCCCAGACGCTTGACCGCGCGCTGCGCAAGCTTGTCGCGGAGGACGATCTGGACAGCTTCTATCTCTCCTCCTCTGCCGACGACATCGTTTCGGGTCGCGGCACCTATTTCCGTCTTCCTTCGAAAGCGTACTGGGAGCTTGACCGTATTCCTCACTTCCGCAATGAATCGGTCATGTTCCACAGCGAGCGCGGCATGCCCAACTTCCCGAATTACGAGAGCCTCGTGGAGATCATGCCGGCCGATCAGGCCTGGCCGCCGACCCGTCTGTGGGGTATCCACGACTTTGCGCTGGAAAGCGCGCAGCGCGGCCAGACGTTCATCGACGCCGTCGATTCCTATTTCGGCCCGTCGCAGGATGCCGAGACTTTCGCCGCCCGCGCACAGTGGGTGAATTACGACGGTTACCGGTCGATCTTCGAGAGCCGCAGCCGCAACCGCCGCGGACTGCTCCTGTGGATGAGCCATCCGGCATGGCCGTCGATGGCATTCTGCACCTACGACTTCTTCCTGGACGGCACGGCCTCCTACTACGCATGCCGCAAGGCCTGTGAACCGCTGCACATCCAGTGGAACCCGGTCGCGGAAAAGGTGGAAGTGGTCAACTACAGTGCCGGAAACAAGACCGGACTGCGTGCGACCGCCACGGTCTACGACCTGACAGGGTCCATCGTCTCGACGCAGGTACGCACGCTCGATGCCCGCGAAGACACCACCTCGCCCCTGTTCGGCGTACAGCTTCCCGGCCCTGCCTGCATCCTGCGGCTGACGCTGTATGAAGGCGAAACGCTGCTGTCGCAGAACGACTACGTGTTGCCCGAGCAAGAAGACAACCTGCAGGCGCTCAACGCCATGCCGAAGGCAAAAGTCACTGTCGAACCGGCCGCCGACGGCCGTTCCATCGTGGTGACGAACCCGTCGGAAACGCCCGCCCTGATGCTGCACCTGGTGGCCCGCAAGGCCGACGGCTCCCGCATCCTCCCGGCCCTGTGGTCGGACAACTACATCCACCTGATGCCCGGCGAACAACGCGTCCTCACCTGCGAGATTCCGGACGGAACAACGCCGGCCGACGTTACCGTGAACGGATTTAATCTGGAATAATGAAACACTGTCTCACACTACCGGGCGCACTCTTGGCGCTGGTGCTCCTGGCCTTTCAGCCCACTGCCGCCCTAGCGCAGCCGGCTAATTCGCTGGGCGTCCGCTTCACCGGCGGATTCGGCATCCAGGACGGTACCTGGCTCAACGATTACCCGAGCTTCGGTGCCGAACTTTCCTACCAGCATTATTTCACTCCCAAATCGCGTCTGGAGGCCGATCTTGGGTTTCGGATCTATGACATCCATCCGGAAACGAAACGGCTCTATACAGACTGGTTGATTGTGACGAGTTACCAATGGCGCTGGCCCATCGGACAGACGGCTGGCTTTTATGCCGGACCCGCAATACAGTACGGCTTTAAATATTTCTGGTTTGGCGTTGGTGCGCAGACCGGGTTTGACTGGCACTTCAAAGGCCCCCTCCAACTCTCCGTGGACTTCCGTCCTACCTGGAGCTGGTGGTCCGGCATCGATGCCTGCCTCAGCATCGGCCTCCGCTATTCGTTCGGATCAGACTTGGCTTCCCGGGCGAATTTGAAGAGTTCGAGCGGCAGGTGACAATAGCCGTCGGGATTCTTGTTGAGGTAATCCTGATGGTAGTCTTCAGCCCGGTAGAAGTTCCGTAAAGGTTCGACTTCAACGACGAAAGGAGCGGCAGTTTTCTGCTGCTCCTCTTCGTATATGGCCCTGATTTTCGGGAGGTCTGCCGAATCGGTATAATAAATACCTGTACGATAGCGCGTTCCCTCATCTTCCCCCTGCTTGTTGAGGGACGTGGGGTCGATGGCCTTGAAGAACATCCGGAGCAGGAATTTCAGGCCCACTTTTTCGGTTTCATAACGCACATGCACCGTCTCGGCATAGCCGGTCGTATCGGTATAGACTTCCTTGTATGTGGGGTTGTCCGTATGGCCGTTGGCGAAGCCTACTTCGGTAAAGACAACACCGTCGATCTGCTGGAAGAAATGCTCGGCGCCCCAGAAGCAGCCGCCGGCCAGATAGATATCTTTTTGCATAGGGATTTTCGATTTTTATCGGACCAGCGATACAGGTTCTACGTGGTGGCGGAAGGCTTCTGCGAAGGTAGTGCGACATTCGAGGCCGCGGAAGCGCTCCATCGGTTCGTGCCACTCCTTCATGAGGTCTTCCAGCTGCTGGCTTTCGTGGCAGAAACAGGCTTTGTACTTACGGTCGCGCGTCGAAGTAATATCCACCCAGTCGGAGGGCTGGAACATTTGAGTCTGCGTGCCGCTCATCACCTCGAAGTAATAGAGTTCGAAGCGACGGTCGAGCCGGCGCCATGCGTCCAGAACGAGGATGCCGCATACAGCGTGGTCGCGGTGCCCGTCGATGGGCCAGTGCGTGATGACCAGATCGGGATTTTCCCGGTCAATCAGTTCGCGCATCTCGCGGTAGCGGTCGAGGTTTACCTCGGTGCTGCCGTCAATCTGGTTCATGAACAACGGCCGGGCACCCGTGGCCGCACACGCAGCCCGGGCCTCTTTTTCACGAATAGCGGCAGCCTCTGCATGGCTCTTGCCGGCGATGCCGGCCTCGCCCCGGGTCAGGTAGACGCATACCACTTCATGTCCGGCATCTGTCAGCAGGCAGACGGTGCCGCCCGCCGCGGTTTCCGGATCGTCCGGATGCGCTCCGATCACCAAAATCTTCTTACG
>Ga0310696_10009650_pt1 | contig 11142 bp, 9 predicted proteins | sample AusTroGonzalo_MG_4_FD_203885 | JGI IMG/M metagenome (GOLD analysis project Ga0310696, IMG submission 203885) | Bovine rumen microbial communities from tropical cattle in Woodstock, Queensland, Australia - Gonzalo_02 (v2) (version 2) | ecosystem: Host-associated > Mammals > Digestive system >...
AGCGGTACGTCAGAGAAATGCCTGAATTCGGTCTTATAGGCCATCCCATCGAGCACTCACAGAGCCCCCGGCTCTTCGAGGCGGCCTACCACGGGAAATACACCTACGATCTCATCCGGGGAGAGTATTTCGAGGAGTCATACGCCAAGTTCCTGAAAGGATACCGGGCCATCAACGTCACCGCTCCTTTCAAGGAGAAGGCGTATGAGAAGGCCGACATCGTGTCCGGGCCCGTGGCCCTGACCGGGGCGGCCAACATCCTCGTCAAGACTCCCGAAGGGGTCAGCGCGTACAATTCCGATTTCACGGGAGTGATACTCACCGTGGCGGAGGATCTGTTCCCTGGCATTGTCAAGGAGTTCTACGCCACTTTCGGCAGCAATGCCCACGTGAAGGTCCACCAGTTCGTAAAGGCGAAGCTTACGGAGCGCTTCGGCGGGCGGCCGGCGGCGCTCGTGGCGGGGCTCGGCGGAGCCGGCAAGGCCGCCGCCCTGGCCGCCGCCGAAATGGGCTACGAGACGACCGTGATGAACCGCACCGCGTCCAAGGCCGAAGCTTTCGTGAAGGGTCTGCCGGAGTACGGATTCCGCGTGGCGGACATCAAGGATTTCCGGGAGGAACTGCGGAGGGCCGACCTGCTCGTATATGCCCTCCCGACGGCCCTGGAGTGCTTCGGGGAGCTGGTTCCGGAAGATTTCGCGGGCAAGCCCGCAGTGCTCGAAGCGAACTACCGCGACCCGGCTTTCTCCGGACTTCTGCTGGCGCGGATGCTCGACGCCGGGGCCAGGTACCTTCCCGGCAGGCTCTGGCTGGTGAACCAGGCCGTCTCCGGCTATTCCGTCATGACGGGCGAAGCGCCCGACATCGACGCTCTGATGTAGTCCCTGTCTTACAGACGCTTAGAGTATTCCGGAATGAAGTTTCTGCGCAACTCCTGTACGGACCCGCATTACAATATGTCGTTCGACGAGTACTGCCTGGAGCAGTTTCCCTCGGACGAGACGGTTTTCTACCTTTGGCGCAACGCCCCTTCCGTCATCATCGGGCGCAACCAGAACGCCTACGCCGAGGTCTGTCTCCCCTACCTCGAGCAGAACGGCATCGTACTGGCACGGCGCGTTACCGGCGGCGGGGCCGTGTATCACGACCTGCAGAATCTCAACTACACCATAGTCGGGCGCTCACGCGACCTCGACAGGGACTACCCGGGATACCTGCACCTGATGCTGGACGCCCTGCGTTCGCTGGGGGTTCCGGCGGAAATGAACGGACGCAACGACATCACCGTGGACGGAAGGAAGGTCTCAGGCTACGCCAAGAGGGTGTACAAGGACCGTCTGATGGTCCACGGGACGCTGATGTACGACGTCGACATAGAGACTCTTACCAAGGCATTGTCCACCCCTGGGAGCAAGCTCGACGCCGCAGGGATCGCTTCTGTGCGCAGCCGCGTGGCCAACCTGAAGGACTGCCTGCCGCAGTTCTCCGGCATCCTGGAGTTCAGGGATGCGCTGGAGCGTATCCTGTCGAGGGACTACGCCGACCGCCAGCTTTTTCTCTCGGCGGAGCAGGAAGCCGGGATATCGGAGATCTGCCGGACCAAGTTCTCCACCTGGGAGTGGAACTTCGGGCTGTCGCCGAAGGCGCAGTTCCACAAGGCGCTGAAGCTGCCTTGCGGGACGGTGGAAGCCGCGTGCAGCATAGTGCGCGGCGGCATCGCCGGCCTGGCCTTCGGCGGAGACTTCATCGGAAGTCTCCCGGCCGAAGGGGTCGCCGCCGCGCTGGAAGGCTGCCGCTTCGAGCGCGCGGCCGTCCTGGATGCCCTCCGGGGCATCGACGTCGGCCGCCACTTCGACGGGACCACCGCCGGACAGCTGGCCGGTCTGTTCACCACCGGTCCGTCGGACCAAGCGGAATGACCCGCGGCGGCTGCAGCACTTAAGTGATTGATAAAGAGACTTAAGACGATCCTACCATACTCCATAAGGACGGCACTCGATTATTTATTTCACTGAATATCAAAAGGTTATGTGCTGCAGGTATTGATTATTCCAAAAGCTTTTCCTATCTTTGTGAAGAACCAATACCGTACGATTATGTCACTGAACAAAGTCATGTTGATCGGTAACGTTGGCAGAGACCCCGAAGTACGTTACCTTGAAGGAAATGCAGGCGCGCAGAGCGCCACGAAAGTCGCGTCGTTCACCCTGGCCACCACGGAGCGCTACAGGGACCGTGGCGGAGAGCTCCGTGAGAATACCGAATGGCACAACATCGTCGCCTGGAGGAATTCAGCAGACCTCGCGGAGAAGTTCATCCGCAAGGGCATGCAGATATACATCGAAGGAAAGCTCAGGACCCGCTCCTGGACCGACCAGCAGGGAGTGAAGAAGTTCACCACCGAAGTGGTCGTGGACAACATCCAGCTGCTGGGCAAGCGTAGCGACAACCCTTCCGAAGGACAGGACGGCTACGCCCAGCAGCGCACGCAGGGATACGCCCCGCAGCAGCAGGGCGGTTACTCCCAGTCCGGCGCTTACGGAGCTCCCGTGCAGCAGGTGTATCCTCAGCCCGCCCCGGGGCCGCAGGGCTACGCACAGCCTGCTCCGGCACAGCAGGGCTATCCCCAGGCTTCCCCTTCGTTCAACCAGCCGGCGGGCTTCCAGCCGCGTCAGGCGGCCCCCCAGCCCCAGCCGCAGCCCGCGCCCCAGCAGTCCGCTCCGCTGGACATCATGGGAGAGGACGGAGCCGACGACCTCCCGTTCTGATTTATTCTTGAAAGAATGCGAAAGACGGTGCAACGCCACCGTCTTTTCTGCGTTATAATAGCAGAGACATCCGGAAAATGACACGTCAGGAAGCTACAACATTCTACCGCACGCACAGCAAGGCGCTATACAACACGGCCCTGCGCATCGTCCGCGACAGCGCGGAAGCGGAAGAGATAATGCAGGATGCCCTGATGCGTTATTTCGAGAAGGGAGTCCGGAGCGCCACGGTGCCGCAGGCTGCCCGCTGGCTGCAGACCACCTGCGTCAGGATGAGCATCGACGCGCTGCGGCGCAGGAAGAAGTGGATGGACATAACCGCCACGATGCCGTCCGAAGATATGGAACCGGGGGCGGAGCTGCCGGAGACGATGGACATAATGCAGGTCAAGTCCGCCATGGAGAGGCTGCCGCATCCGTATTCCCTGATCCTCGACCTCATACTGATAGAGGGGATGGAATACTCGGAGATAGCCCGGATGACAGGCCAGAAGGTGACCACGCTGCGTTCGTGGTACTCTCGCGGCAGGGCCAGACTTGTAAAGGAGCTGAAACACAGACTATAATATGAACAGACTGGAAGAATACATTCGCGACAACGCTTCGGCGTTCGATACCGGACTCCCTTCCGAGGGAGCGGAGGAGCGCTTCCTCGGAAGGTGGGAGGCCGCCGGCCGGCGTAAGGTCCGGATCCTCCGGACCTTCGTGCCGGCGGCCGCGGCCGCGGCGCTGGCCGTCCTGCTGCTCCTGCCTCCGGCAGACCGCAGCAGGGACTGGCTCCGCGCCGCGGACAACACCCCCGAGGGCATCTATACCGAATATATGGCCCAGGTCACCAAGGCCTGGAAAGAAGCCGGCTCGGACGATCTTCTATCAATGCAGCTCCTCAGCCTTACCGACGAGACCGTACCCCTCGTCGACCAGCTCCCCGACGAGCTCGGCGACGACGAGAAGACAGCCATCCTCCGGGAGCATTACAACACCCTGCTCGACGGGGTCCATCTCCTTCTGACAAAATAACTATCTCTATATGAAAAAGTTAATCCTCTCCTTCTTGGCCTTGACAATGGCCCTCGCCCCGGCCCTCGCCGGAACATTCAGCAAATCTTATCCCCTCAGGGGATTCACAGGCATACAGGCATCGCACGTCTTCCACGTATACCTGAGTCCTTCGCCCGACTACTCGGTGAAAGTCGAAGCCCCCGACTATCTCGAGCCTTACATCAGCGTCGAAGTCAGCCGCAACCAGCTTGTTCTCAAGGTAGACAATCTGCCTAGAGCAGTAGAGCGGCAGCTCTCCAGGGAGAAGTCCGGCGCCATCCGCGCCGATGTCAGGATGCCGTCCCTCGAAAGCATCATGCTCAGCGGAGCAGCCCATCTCGAAGCCGACGGAGACTTCCCTACGATCAGGGGTCCCTTCAAGCTCAACATCAGCGGAGCTGCCAAAGCAGCCGGCCTTTCCGTGCAGGCCTCCTCGATGGACATCAAGATGAGCGGAGCCGCCAATGCCGGCATCAAGGGCGGCTCGGACAGAGTCGACCTGGAAGCCTCCGGGGCCAGCAAGGCCCGCCTGGGCCTGGATGCCACATCCGTGAGAGCAGAACTGTCCGGCAGCGCCCATCTGGACATCGAAGGAGTCTTAGACAAGGTGTCGGTCGAGGCATCCGGAGCATCACAGGCAGACCTGAAGTCGGACTCCACGCTGTCCACTCTGGATATCCAGTGCAGCGGCGCATCCTCCATCAACAGCCGCAGCGCCAGGGCCCGCGACGTCTCCGTCGAGCTCTCCGGAGCGTCCAACTGCAAGGTTACCGCCGTCAGGACCATCGAAATCGAAGCTTCCGGAGCCTCCACCTGCAGCTATGAAGCAGGACCCGACGTCAAGGTCGACGTCATCCAGGTCTCCCGCGGCGCCACTATCAAGAAGCTCTGAGGCTATTTCCCGGCGGGGGCGTCGAGGCGTAGGTCGGGACGGCGGCGGGATATGCGCCCGAAGAGCAGGGCGATGACCACTGCGGCGATGCACAGGCCGACGAACATCAGCTCGACGCGGACGGGACCGGAGACGGTAGAAGCGGCGGATGCTGCGGCGGCCGAGCCGAGTATGATGCCGGCCAGCCACTTGAAGGACAGGAGTCCTAGATTCTGCACCCAGTAGATCAGCGAATAGGTCGTACCGAGGACCTTGTCGGGGACGATCTTGGGCACCGACGGCCACAGGGCCGCAGGTACCAGGGAGTATCCGAAGCCGAGGAACACCATGCTGAGATAGCCGTAGAACGGTACGCCCTGAGGCGCGAAGGCCAGCAGCAGGTGCGCGATCAGTGCCAGAACGGAGCCGATGATCATCCAGCGCGTGCCCTTACCCTTCCTGTCGACCAGAAGGCCGAACAGCGGAGCGAAGATGACTGTCGAGAAAGGAAGCATGGACACCATCCATCCTGCAGTTTCGGCAGGTATGCCGAAACGCGGGATGAGTATGGCTCCTGCGAACTTCTTGAAAGCCACGATACTGCTGTAGAACAGGACGCAGAGCAGGCCCAGCATCCAGAAATTCTTGTTCTTCAGCACTTTCCATACATCGGAAAGCTTGAACGCATCCTCGGCCGAGACAGCGGAAGAAGTGCCTGAAGCCTTGTCGTGCTTCGCATCCAGCGCCACGAAAAAGGCCCAGAGTATGAGGCCGGCGGCCATCAGGCCCAGGCCGAAGACGGCCGGCCTGGCCGTCTCGGAGAGACTGTACACGTGGCCTGCATTCTCAACCACCAGGCGCGGCGAGAGCACCAGCGCCACGGCCGTGCCGAGGCGGGCGATCGCGAGCTGGAGCCCCATGGCCAGGGCCATGGGCCCGTCCCGGAACCACTTCGCGATCGAGCGCGTCACGGCCGTGCCCGCGATCTCGCTGCCCAGGCCGAAGAACATGCATCCTGCGTAAGCCAGGCTGAGCGATTTGGCAGGAGCGTAGCCGGCGGTGATGGCGTGCAGCACCAGAAGCGCACCGGCGGCCATCATTCCGACGAAGATGGAGCCAGTCACCCGGACTCCCCACTTGTCCAGCAGGATGCCGCAGACGACAAGCCCTCCGAACACGCACAGTACGCTGTAGCCGCTGGTATACAGGCCGTAACCGGCCGCATCCCAGCCCAGCGCCGTCCTCGACGGATCCTCGAACAGGTACGAGATCGTCGAGAACATGTCGTCGAAGAAATACGACGCAAACATGGGCACCACCAGACAAGCCAGTGCCACCCATGCCAGCCGCGAGTAGCGGCGTCTGACCTCTTCAGGCATCCTACTCGGTGATATTGGGCTCCTCGAGACCGAGGTGCTTCTTTCCGTCGACCACCTTCAGGTAGAGACCGATCAGCATTGCGGCCACGCCGAGGCAGGCAAGCATCACCAGGGCCCAGGTATAGTTGAGCTGGTCGGGAGGGGTGCCGGGGGCGTTGGTGCTGGTCAGGACGTTGCCGATAAGGATGGGGAACAGCCAGAGGCCGATGTTCTGGATCCAGAAGATGAGCGCATAGGCCGAGCCGATGACCTTGGAGTCCACGAGCTTGGGGACCGAAGGCCAAAGGGCGGCGGGCACCAGCGAGAAGCTGGCACCGAGCACGAGGATGGTGACATAGGCCACGATGGTGCCGCCTACGGCGCTGCCCTTGAACAGAGGCAGGATGAATGCGAAGGTCAAGTGGCAGACTACCAGCAGGATGGAGCCGATGAGAAGCATCGAAGCCGCCTTGCCCTTATGGTCCACATAGTTGCCGAGGATAGGAGTGATGGCGACGGCCAGCAGCGGGAACACGGCGAAGATGGTCTCGGCGGTGCCGCGCTTGAAGCCCATGAGGCAGTACACCACCAGGGCCACGACCGCAATGGCCATCAGGCCGATTTTCAGCTGTTTATTGTTCTTGATGAAGTTGCTTGCGAAGGAGCAGACCGCCACGACGAGCATGATGATGTACTGGATGATCGTTACCGACTCGCCTGCCCAGAACGAACCGGCTGCGGGCTCGGTCAGGGTAAGGTTGCACTGCAGCATGTTGACGGCGTACTTCTGGAACGGGAAGATGGCCGAGTAATAGAGCACGCAGAGCAGGGCGACAAGCCAGAAACCGAGGCTCGAGAGGATGGTGCCGATGTCCTTGACCTTGAACGGGTCGTCCTTCTCCTCCGCTTCCCCTGTCTGGGCATCGAGTTTCTTGTCCATGAAGAAGTAAACGATGAACATAATGAGGGCGATGCAGAGCAGCACCACGCCGAAGGCCACCGAACGGCTGACGTCGACATGGCTGCCGAGCTTGGCGAAGTAGGGCGAGAAGATCATGCAGGTCGCCACGCCCAGGCGGGCGAGAGCCATCTCGGAGCCCATCGCCAGGGCGGTCTCGCGGCCCTTGAACCACTTGACGATACCGCGGCTCACCGTGATGCCGGCCATCTCGCAGCCGCAGCCGAAGATCATGAAGCCGATGGCGGCAAGCTTGGCCGACGCGGGCATGCCGTGATAGAACGGAAGGACGTCGTCGATGAACCCGATGCCGGTATGCCAGTTGAGATGGTCGGTGAACCAGGTCTCGAGGCCGGATCCGATGAAGGCCTCGCTGATGGCGAAGTACTTGATGAAGCCGCCCACGAACATTACTGCTCCCGAAAGAACCGCCGTGAAGCGCACTCCCATCTTGTCCAGGATGATACCCGCGAAGATGAGGAAGAATACGAAGACGTTGAGGAAGGTCTCGGCGCCCTCCATGGTGCCGAAGGCCTTGGAATCCCAGCCGCGCGTGGACTCCATCAGGTCCTTGATGGGCGACAGGATGTCCATGAAGATATACGCGCAGAACATCGCGAGCGCCAGCAGCAGGAGCGCCGTCCAGCGCATCGCGGCCGAGTCGCGCAGAGTGGTTTTTTTGATAGTTTCAGTCATAACAACAATATTTGATTCGTTTCGTTTTCATCAGAATCCGGCAAGCGGCACGAGGACCGTCGGCAAAAGTAGCACAAATCCGGCAAGTATCAATATCAAAACATATCTCCAGACCCACTTGAGCCATTTTTCGTACGGAACCTTGGCCATGCCGAGGGCAGCGAGGAGCACGCCGGAAGTGGGCGTGAGCATATTGGTGAAGCCGTCGCCGAACTGGAAGGCCATCACCATGGACTGGCGCGAGAGACCTATGATGTCGCAGAAGGGGGCCATTATCGGGATGGTCACCGCAGCCTTGGCCGTGGCGCTGGGTATCAGGAGGTTGATGACGGTCTGGATGCCGTACATCAGGGCCAGGGAGCCTGTCTTGCCAGCCCCGCCGAGGCCGGACTCGAGGCTGTGGAGGATGCTGTCCACCACGTGACCGTTCTGAAGGATGACGATGATACCGGAGGCCAGGCCCACGACGAGGGCCGCGGACAGGATGTCCTTGGCCCCGGCGACGAACTCGTCGGCTATGCGGTTGGCGCTGAAGCCGCCGAGTATGCCGGCCAGTATGCCCATCACCAGGAAGAGTGCGGATATCTCCGCCATATACCACTTGAAGCAGGTGACGCCGACTATGAGCATCACGACCGTCAGCAGGAGGACGAACAGGATGGCGGTCTGCCGCCGGGCTCCGGGCCCTGCCGGCGCTTCAGGCCCGGCCTGGCCGGGCACCTCCCCCGCGGGCGCGCGTCGCACGCGCCCTGCGTACCATAATATGAAGATTATCAGCGCCGCCGTGAGCACGCCCCAGCACAGCAGCCTGTAGCCCATGCCCGAGAAAAGCGGCAGCCCGGACATCTCCTGGGCTATGCCTACGGTGAAAGGATTGAGGAATGCGGCGGAGAAACCTATGTTGGAAGCGACGTACACGACCAGCAGTCCGGTGATGGCGTCATAGCCCATAGCAATCATCAGCGGTACGACTATGCCCACGAAGGGAATGGTCTCCTCGCTCATGCCGAAAACGGCTCCGCCTATGGAGAAAAGCAGCGCGAGGCCCGCCAGCACGAGACGGTCGTACTTCCCTGCACGGGCGATGAAGCGGTTGATGCCGTACGAGACGGCCCCGGTGGCGTTCAGCACCCAGAAAGCCCCGCCCACGATAAGGATGAAGGCTATGATGCCGGCCTGCTTTACAAAACCGTCATAAAGGGCCGAGAAAACCTGCCAGCCCTGCGGGGAGCGCTCCGCACTTTGGAAGACCACGGAACCGTCGTCCAGGGTGACATACTGCCCCGGCGCCACCACGAAGGTCGCCAGTGCGCAGACCAGGATGATGGCCGAAATGATCACGTATGTATTGGGGAAATGCCGCCTTCTCATCGTATCCGTTCCGGTATGTTCTGCGAATTTAACAATTATTGAAATAAAATCGTACCTTTGCCTTCCCAAACTTGCAGCGATGTACAAGATACTCGACCGGATAGAATCGCCCGCCGACCTCAGGACACTCGACGCTGCGGAGCTCAAGGAGCTCTGCGCCGAGGTGCGTGCGTATATGATCGAGTGCTGCGCGGTCAATCCCGGCCACCTCGCATCGAGCCTCGGAGCCGTCGAGCTGATAGTGGGACTCCACTATATTTATAATACTCCGGAGGACAAGATAGTGTTCGATGTCGGCCACCAGGCCTACGCGCACAAGATCCTTACCGGCAGGAAGGAAGCCTTCAGGAAGAACCGCACCCGCGAGGGCATCAGCGGCTTCCCGAAGATGGACGAGAGCCCCTACGACGCCTTCGGCGTGGGGCACGCGTCCACTTCCATCTCCGCCGCGCTCGGCTATGCCGAAGCGGCCAGGCTGACTGGCAATGGCGGCAAGTCCATCGCCTTCATCGGCGACGGCGCGCTCACGGGCGGACTGGCCTTCGAAGGCATGAACAACGCCGGAGCCAGCGGCGCCGACCTTCTAATTGTCCTCAACGACAACAACCAGTCCATAGACAGCAACATAGGAGCGCTCCACGAGCACCTGCTGCGCATCACCACCAATCCTTTCTACAACCGTTTCAAGGGCAAGGTCTGGAGGACCATGGGCGACAGGAAGTTCAGGCTTTTCATCCAGAGATGGGTCAAGAGCCTCAAGTCCTGGATGGTGCGCAAGACCGGCGGCGACCTCTTCGAGGCGCTGGGATTCAGGTACTTCGGTCCCATCGACGGCAACGACATGGACCAGGTGCTGGAGACTCTGGGCAAGCTTCGCAACCTGACAGGACCGCGCGTGCTGCACTGCATCACCACCAAGGGCAAGGGCTTCGCTCCCGCGGAAGCCGACCCTACGATATGGCACGCACCCGGGAAGTTCGACCCCGACACCGGCGAGCGCATCACCCGCGGCGGACGCGACCGCTATCAGGACGTGTTCGGAGAAGTGCTCCTCGACCTCGCCGAGACCGACAGGCGCGTGGTCGGCATCACTCCGGCCATGGCCTCTGGCTGCGGGATGCACGTCTTCGCATCGAAGGTGCCTTCGCGGTTCTTCGACGTGGGCATTGAGGAAGAGCACGCCGTGACTTTCTCGGCCGGGCTCGCCGCAGGCGGCCTCAGGCCCTTCTGCAACATCTATTCTTCCTTCGCGCAGCGCGCATACGACCAGATCATACACGACGTGGCCCTGCAGCACCTGCCGGTGACGCTGTGCTTCGACAGGGCGGGAGTGGTCGGCGAGGACGGTCCGACGCACCACGGGGCCTTCGACCTCGCGGCCTACAGGAGCATCCCGGGCCTCACCATAGCCGCCCCCTCCGACGAGACGGAGCTCAAGAACATGATGTACACCGCCCTGAACCAGGACGGCCCTATGATCATCCGCTACCCCAGGGGAGCGGGCGAAGGGACGGACTGGCGCGAGGCAGGATGGGAGATACTGCCCCCGGGCCGGGCGAGGCGCCTGGCCGAAGGCACGCGCATCGCCGTCCTCGCCCTGGGCCCGGTGGCGCACCGCGCCGCCGAAGCGGCGGAAGATTTCCGCGACGAAGCGGGCTTCTCCCCCGCCGTGTACGACGTCAGGTACCTCAAGCCGCTGGACGAAGGGATGCTTGCGGAGGTGGCCGAAGGCTTCGAGGCAGTGGTCACGCTGGAGGACGGAGCGCTCATGGGCGGGCTTTACGGAGCCGTGTCCGAGTACCTCGCATCCAAGGGCTGCGGCATCCCCGTGAGGTGCGGCGGCATCCCCGACAGATTCATAGTCCAGGACACTCAGGCGGCTGAAAGGAAGGAATGCAAGCTCGACCGGGAGAGTATTCTCGGAATCCTGCGCAATCTTGTCGAAAAAGATTGAAATTTATTTGCATTCTCCAAAATAATGTCTACCTTTGCAATCCCTTTCAGCGATTGAAGGACGCTGAACCCGCCGATATAGCTCAGTTGGCCAGAGCACGTGATTTGTAATCTCGGGGTCGTGGG
>Ga0310696_10009651_pt1 | contig 11142 bp, 10 predicted proteins | sample AusTroGonzalo_MG_4_FD_203885 | JGI IMG/M metagenome (GOLD analysis project Ga0310696, IMG submission 203885) | Bovine rumen microbial communities from tropical cattle in Woodstock, Queensland, Australia - Gonzalo_02 (v2) (version 2) | ecosystem: Host-associated > Mammals > Digestive system >...
AGTTTTTTACGCAAAAAAAGCAAAAAAGTATATATGATAAAATAAAGTAAGAGGAAGAATATATGATGAAAAAACTGATTGCTTGTTGCGGTTTAGATTGTGAAAAATGTGATGCCTATATCGCCACCATTAACAATGATCAAGTATTAAGAGAAAAGACGGCGAAATTATGGAGTCAACTAAATCATACAACGATTACTCCGGATATGATTAACTGCACCGGTTGCCGCATGGAAGGCATAAAAACAATTTATTGCAGTAATATTTGCCAAATTCGCAAGTGCGTAAAAAATAATGGTTTTGATACTTGCGCCCCATGTCAAGCAATAAAAACTTGTAAAATTGTATCTCAAATACATAAACACAATAAAGATGCCTTAAAGAATCTGGGCCAATAAATTTTGCGGGGCGTTTTTCTGCCACAAAATCACTTATTTTATAACTATAAAATCGTTAAATTTTAAGCATTTTAAGTTATTTTGTATAAAAATCAGCGGGAATATTGCGAGCCGCCGGCGGGGGATAGCAAACACACGTTTAGCGGGTGGTTCAGGCTAAAGGGCGTGGCCGCCGGACACTTTGATCACTTGCCCTGTGAGCATACCGGCCTGCTTGCTCGCCAGAAATAAAATAGTTTGCGCGATATCTTGCGGTGCTATGAGTCTGCCCATGGGGATAAGCGGCAAAACGGCTTTTTCCAGTTCATCATCAATCCATCCGGTTTGTGTGGGACCCGGGGCCACACAATTTACGGTAATGCCGTACTTAGCCACTTCCAGCGCGATACTGCGCGTCAGTGCTTCTAGCGTGGCTTTACTTGCGCCGTAGGTAATTTGCCCCGCGAAAATTTGCGCCGCATCCGTAGAAATGTTGATAATCCGCCCGTAATCCCCGCGGTGTTTAATAAATTCCCGGCTCATCAAAATACTTCCGCGCACGTTGACCGCAAAGGTGTTATCAATAACGGGTTGCGTAATTTTTTCTATGGTGTCCAAGCCGGTTTCGTCATCCGTTGCCGCGTTATTGAGCAAAACGTCCACTTTGCCGAACTTTTCCAGCACGGCCGCATAGATTTCCTTTACCGCGTTCTCGTCCGAAATATCATGCTCTAAAATCAAATAATCGGCTTGGAGTGCTTGGAGTCGGCTTTCCACCGCGCCGGCGTTGCCCGCATTGGCGGCATAATACCGGTCCGCGCCGTTTTTATCCGTTTTATTTTTATCAAACGGGCGAAGCACTTTTTTATAAACCAACGCCACTTTGGCCCCTTCGCGCGCGAACGCAAACGCACTCGCGGCGCCGATTCCCTGCGGGTTATTCGCCCCCGTAATCAAAACTACTTTGTCTTTTAAGCCGTAATCAATCATAGGTTATCCGTCCCCAATAAAATGCTTACAAGTATTGTAGCACATATGGGCGGCGCGTGCGCTTTTGGGCGCAGTAGTCCCGTAAATATTTTATAATAGAAGTATGAAACATATACCCGACCCTAATAAAGCGTTCCCCAACGAGCAACTCCCCCACCTTTGCTATATCAAAAATGTAGTAAAGAACCCGAACATTATTATCGGTGACTATACCTACTATTACGGCGACGACGCCGACCAATTTGAGAAGCACGTTACGCACCATTATCCGTTTATCGGCGATAAACTGATTATCGGCAAATTCTGCGCGATTGCCAAAGGGGTGGAGTTTGTGATGAACGGCGCAAACCACCGCATGAACTGCGCGACGACTTATCCGTTCTATATCATGGGCGGCGATTGGGGCAACGCGCTCGCCCCCGTAACCCAAGAACTCCCCTTAAAAGGCGATACGATTGTGGGCAATGATGTGTGGATCGGGCAGAACGTGACGATATTGCCCGGCGTGCACATTGGCGATGGCGCGATTATCGGCCTGAGTAGCGTTGTTACCAAAGACGTCCCCCCTTATACTATCGTGGCCGGAAACCCCGCTAAAATCGTGCGCAAACGCTTTGATGATGAACTCACGGGCCTGCTACTCCAACTCAAATGGTGGGATAAAAGTGTAGAAGAAATAAACGCGCTGATTCCGCTGCTTTCTTGCAGTGATTTAGCCAAAGTAAAGCAAGAAATTAAAGCATTATTGCAATAAGCCTTGTGCGTATTTTGGCGCATTAAAACCCCCCGGTAAAATTTACCGGGGGTTTTATATAAGAAAGACCGGTTTATAATTGCAGGATCTTTTTTTGTTCCAAGTTCTCGTACCCTTCGGGGCAATGCGTGGAGCAATAAATCGTCGGGTTGTGCTGGACGAACGCGCGCACGCGGGCCAAAGTTTCCAATGCTTTTTCTTTATCTTCAAAGATGATAGAGAGCGCATTTTCTTTCAAAGCCGCATCACAATAAGTGACGTCCCCATGGAACATATAATACGTGCCGTTATCTTCCAAAATGCCCACCGAATTGCCTTTTGTGTGGCCCTCGGCCTGCACGAGTACCAAGTTATCCGTAATGCGCTGGCTATGCGGGAAGTTTTTGTAAGGGCCGTCCGTAAATTCCACGCGCACTATATTATCCCCGGTTAGTTTCATGGAGTCCGCTTCTTTGGCAGAGATGTAGATTTTGGCGTTGGGAAACATACGCAACTCGCCCGTATGGTCCGGATGTTTGTGCGTTACAAAGATTTTAGTGATATCTTCCGGCTTGTAACCTGCTTTAGAGAGTGCCTCTTTGAACGTGGCTACTTTATCCCCCATCCACAACGCGGCGTCTTCTTTCTTGGCAATATCTGCGGTTTCGTTAGGAAGTCCGGTATCGGATAAAATGACGTCTTTTCCGTCGTCAATTAAGAAATTTTGCAAACTGGAGCGATATTTAACCGCTTCACACTCCGCTTTGGGACGCGTGCCGCCAAAGGCAAAGGCTTGCGTCATAAAGCCGCCGTCGTAGTACTTGAGCGCAATAATTTTCATATTTTCTCCTATGAAATGGGATACGTTTATTGTAGCACTTTTGAATATATTTTACCCGCTAATTTCTTTTTTCATTTTAAGTATCATGTAGGACGAAATTACCGCCGTCAGCGCAAGGCCCAGCGGCCACGCAATAGTTGCCGGCAAGTGCAAGCACTCCGGTGCGATTAAAAAATAAGTTACACTGACCGCCGTCATAAACATAGCGGGGATAAGCACGATAAAATAATTGCGCTTTTTACTATGCAAGTAAAACGTAGCGGCCCATAATACAATCATGGCGAGCGTCTGGTTAGACCAACTGAAATAACGCCATATAACGTCGTAGGGTAACTGGCTGATAATCACGCCTGCGAGTAGCAGCGGCACGCTTAAATAAAAGCGTTTTAAGAAAGGCTTTTGGTCAATTTTGAACCAATCGGCCAGCACCAAGCGCGAGGCGCGAAAAGCCGTATCGCCCGACGTAATCGGGCAGACAATTACGCCGATCATCACAAACAAAAGCCCAAAAGAAATAGCGCCCCATTTTAGCGGCCCGATGGTTTTTAAGCAAATATCATACACTACGCCCGCTTGCCCGCTACGCGCCAGCATTTCTTGCAAGCCCGTCATCAGGCCGCCCGTATGCGCATACACCGCGCAACCTGCAGCCGCCCAAATCAGCGCAATAATGCCTTCTAAAACCATGGCTCCGTAAAACACCTGGCGGGATTGGTATTCACTCGTTACACAGCGCGCCATCAAAGGCGATTGCGTGGCGTGAAAACCCGATATGGCTCCGCACGCTACCGTCACGAACATAAGCGGCCAAATGGGCAAATGCGTGGGGTGTAAATTGTGTAAGGTAATTTCGGGAATTTGATACCCTTGCGCAAACATACCGCCTGTAACGCCCAACGCCATCACGATTAAACAAATGCCGAACAACGGATAAACGCGCCCGATAATTTTATCAACCGGCAGAAAAGTGGCAAAGAAATAATACAGGAAAATCAGCGCGAGCCAAAAATACATATTGGTCAGCAAACTGCCTTGGGCCGCGTGGCTTTTGAATAAAAACACGAGCAAATTGGCAGGCCCCACCGCAAACACCGTGCCCACCATCACCAGCAAAATTACGCTGAAAATACGCATAAACATATGGATACGCGGACCAAGGTAAATCCCCGTAACTTCGGAAACGGATTTCCCATCATTACGAATGGACAAAAAACCGCAAGCAAAATCGTGCACGGCCCCTGCAAAAATGGTCCCCAGCGTAATCCATAAAAATACGCAAGGCCCCCACAACGCGCCGGCAATGGCGCCAAACACAGGGCCCAGTCCGGCAATGTTTAATAGTTGCACAAGCACCATGCGCCACAAGGGCATGGGCACATAATCTACGCCGTTAGCAAAGCGAACGGCAGGCGTTTGGTCCGTAGTTGGGCCGAAGACACGTTCCACATATTTTGCGTACGTGAAATAGGAGAGGATAAGCAGTACCAAGCAAATAAAAAAAGTAATCATATTATTTATTTTATAATTTTAAGCGGCAAAAAACCGCCCCTATTGCTAGGAGCGGTTTTGTAAGGTTAGGGAGTGAAACTACCTAAAGGTTTCTACCCACGTTTTTAGTTCGTCCACGGACGGGCTGCCGTTGAGCGTTTTGCCTTTGATAATCTTAGCGGAAGCGTCCACGCTGGGTTTTAAGTCCATATCCGTACTGCCCATACCGCTACTGCCTGACGTGGCAAACAGGATAATGGTTTTACCCGCGAAATTCTGCCCTTCTAAAAACGTCTGCACCACGTGCGGAGCTGTACCCCACCAGATCGGGAAACCCAAAAAGATGGTATCATATTCCGCAATTTTTACGTCGTCTTTGACAATTTGCGGGCGGGATGTTTTATCGTTCATTTCTACCGAACAGCGGGCGGTGCTGTCGCGCCAATTCAGGTCCGCCGGCGTATAAGGCACGACCGGTTTAATTTCGTAAAGGTCCGCGCCGGTGGCCTTAGCCAAGTTTTCCGCCACTTTTTTTGTGTTTCCCGTCGCCGAGAAATATGCCACTAACGTTTTTGCGTTGGGGTTCATCACTTGGGTCTCCTGTTTTGCAGATGGGGATTTAGCGTTACACGCGGTTGCGAGTAATGCACTTACTAACAAGATAAGTAGTTTACGCATAGGTTCTCCTTTTAGCATTTTTTGCCCGTTTCATAGGCTTTTTTATAGGCGGGCAACTCTTTGATATCGCCTTTTTGCCACGCGCCTGTTCCGTAGATAATACCTTTTTCTTTCGTGCCTTGCAAGCAATCGCGCGTAAAGCCGCGCAACCCCTCTACGGCGGGGGTTAGATTGTTTTTATCGGTATCGGCGGCGGACAAGATAAAATAAAACTCTTTATCGGAAATTTCCGTATATTTGGTTACACAGCGGTCAATAAAGGTTTTGAGTTGCGCGTCCATGGTGTAGAAATAAACCGGCGTAGCGAGCACAATGACGTCAGCCGCCAGCATTTTATCCAGCAGACCGGCCATATCGTCTTTTTGCACGCATTGGTGCGTATTGTTGCACACACCGCAACCCAAACAATAGTTGATTTTATGCTCTTGCAGACGGATTTTTTCTACGTCGTGGCCGGATTCTTGGGCGCCCAACAAAAATTGGTCGCAAAGCAGGTCCGAATTGCCGCCCTTACGGGGCGAGGCAGAAATAATTAACACTTTTTTGCCCATAGTTTCTCCTATAATACGCTTAAAGATATTGTAGCAGTTGGAGTTAACTCCAAGTCAAGCAAAAAATTAAAACCGCCGGATGTATTATTCCTTGTGCGTTTTTGGGAAACAATAGCGGTAAAAAACCGCGCAAGCGGGGCGTTTTGCGAAATAAAAATCCCCTAGTAGATTTTACTAGGGGGTTTTTATCGGTTTAATTCAACTTACAGGGTGTAAACGGCACGCACGATAAGCGAGGCAAAATTAGCCCGCGGGTAAACGGTGATATGGTTGCCGTTACGGCGCGTATCGGAATCGTGGAAGCGGTTGCTGTTATAACGTGTTTCTACCGCCAAAGTCCAATGTGCGGAAAGGCTTTTCTCTACGCCCACCCCAATATAGCAGGCAAAACCGGTGTAAGAAAAATGGTATTTCCGGTCTCCGCGCGTAGAAAAATCTTTCGTGTAAGTAGTATGTGCGGCGCCAAGCCCCAGCGGGATATAAAGGTTATAGGAACTATCCGGCGTTAAAAAGATATGTCCCACCGCCATATAATTTTGCATACGGGCATGGTTATACACGTACCAACCGCTGGATAAATCTCGGGCAAAGTATTGGTCGGAAAAGGAAAGCCCCGTCCCGACATATTTATTCCAAAAATAGAGGGCTTGTAACTCGCCGCCGATCCCCGGTTTGCCCAATTTGGCATCATGGGATTTATCAGCCGTGGTATCGTCCACATTGACTTCGCCCCACTCCGTGCCGATTTCCAACGGGGAATAAACAGCCCCCAAACCGAGGGTTATTTGTCCCTTTTCATACGCATATAGATTAAAACAAGATGTCAAAAACGTAGCGATAAGCAGAACTTCTTTTAGTACTTTCATACATATAAATGATATCAAATTAAAACGATTGTTTCCATATATTTTGTATAATAAAAGCCGAGTGGAAATGCCCACAGAAAAATTTAATCTCAAACAAGGAACTGACTATGAATAAATGCAAATCACTTATTTTATGTGCGATTTTAGGTGCCGGAGTGTTGTGCGGATGTACCGGTTCAAAGTTTATTATGGATAAAAAGGCGGATACTTATTCAAATGTGCAGACCTATTCGGAAAGAGACCATTTTTTCTTCTGGGGTATAAGCAGAAAACACGACCACGATTTTGCCGCTATTTGCCCGAACGGGAAAGTAGTTAAGGTAGTTACCAATAACGATTGGATTGATGAAATTTTAGTATCCTTAACCATGGGCGTCTATTATACGAGAACCTTTACCGCCTATTGCGTGCCGAACGAACAAACCGGCTCTAGAGCCAAAAAATAACGCCGGTTTTTAGCAAGCCTATGTCCTCGGTTATCCAATTTTTCAAACTGCTCATATCCGGCAATACGGCCAAAGGAATTAAGTTCCGCACCGATCTGTCTGTTATCTTAACTTTCTTTGTGCTCATTACGGAAATCGTTGTCTATTACGTCAGTTGGGACGCTATACCGGATATGATTAAATACGATTATGATTTTTCCGGCGTAGCCCATAACATTTGCGAAAAACAATGGCTCTGGGCCAATGTGCTGCTGCAAATTTTTATTTGCGTGTTTGTATTTGTAGCCAAGCGCTTTTCTTACAAAATAAAGCGCATCCGCCGTATCGTATACGACGAGAATAATAAATTAATCCCTCTAATGGACAAACGTTTTTCCATGTTCGCGTGGGAAACGGCTATGCTCTTTGTAACCACCGAGCAAGGCTATATTTTTGCGTTGACCGATATTATTAAAAACCGGATGTGTGATGATATCGTAACGCTGATATTCCTGTTTTGGCAGATTGTCCTTATTGTTGAGTTTTACTTTGACTTAAAAACGCTAAAAACAAACAATAAACAGCCTAACTGATTTTAAGCAGCCCCCTAAACGCGCGGCCGGTTTGAAAAAACCGGCCCGTTTTTTACCCGAAAAAACACCTTTACAATAACCTTTTTTGCTACAATATAGAAAATTTACTTCAAGGATAAAACATGATGAAAAAACATTTACTTTTAACCTGTTTGTTAGTTTTGTTCACCGCACTGCCCGTTACGGCCTATGACGAAGTACCCGTGGACGGGGATAACTACTCCTACATCTTCAACATTTACCACAAAGGGGAAAATTCCGGCATAGATGACGGAGAAGGCGACATGATCAGCGCGTTTACCCTCTTAAATAACTACCGCTTGCCGATTTTTACCTCTGCGAAAAATTGGGCTTCTATTATTAACAGTACCACCACCGAGCCGCTATCTTACGCCATTCTAGGCGATGACGATTACAACGCGGGAGCCTTGAGCCCTTATACACGCATAGAAGAAGGGCCGTACCAAGTAACGCTTGTTAATGCGAAAATCAACGGCTTTACCCCAATACCGGACGACGATGATGATGACGACGACCCCGACATAGAAGGCTTTATCAGTGTGGGTTTAGGCATAGACCCCGATCATCCCGGTTGGGCATCTTTTAGCGGTTATCACGCACTTAACCATAGCGAACTCTCGGACTTAAACAGCGTTATTTTGCACGAACTCATGCACTCTTTAGGGGTGTCCTCTAACGTGCAACGCATCAGCACGACCGATCCGACGTATTATTTCTCCGACACCGGGGAACCGATTTCTATTTTTGATAAAGATTTGCGCCTTTACCAAGACGACCCGTCAGACCCGTTTGACCCATCAAAAGAACTTGCCGCACAAGCGGAAATGTCCGTCGGAGAGGACGAAGAATTTGATATCGTCGCTTATTCCCCCTATTATGTGGGAGACGCTACCATAAAAGTGTTGGGTAATAACGATAACTATGCGCTCGCCAAACAAGCCATTATAGATAACGGCGGCTTAACGAACTATTCGTCCGCTTACGCCAGAGACGAACGCCCGCAAGTGTTCGGTCTGCCGATTCATCCCCAAGACAGCGACGAAACGCCGGAACTTTCCCACTTGGAAGTGCGCAATAGTTTTATGTCGCACCAAATGTACCGCAACTGGTTAGTGCCTATGGAAGCGGAACTCGCCCTATTAAAAGATATCGGCTACGATATTGATTTGCGTAGCAGTTTCGGCAAATCGTATTACTTAAACAACGTAACCGATACGTTTACGGGCGGGTTTTCCCAATGGGACGGCAGCAGTTATACGGGTACTCCTTCCGACGTGGTGCAAGCCGTCGGGTTGCACATCTACGGCAATAACAACACCATTACCCAAGCCGCCGACATTTTAACCGCCGGCGAAGGCTCCTTCGGCGTGCGTATAGACGGCACCGATAACGATTACACCCTGCAGAGCGGCCAACTTATTGCGGCTAACGGCAAAGAAAATATCGGCCTAGGCGTTACGTGGGGTGAAAACCACGATATCACCTTGGAAACCGGCTCTGCCATTACGGCAAGTGCAGACGACGGAATCGCAGTCAGTTTTGACTTCGGGGCCAACCTTTTCGGGCTGTATGGCGATAACAGAGGCTCGTATATCAATTTCAATTCCGATTTTGACATGGATGTCCGCCCGGAAGAAGAAACCACCGACCCGTTAGTGAGTAATTTTAACGTAGCGGGCACGTTAACGGGCGGCAAAGTGGCTATCTATATTTCCGACAACGCCCACGTGGAAAATATCAATTTGCTAGACGGCGCGTTAATCAACGGCGATATTATTTCGCAGTGGAACTCCGTTTCAAGCGGGCTGCTGGCCAAAGTGCAAACGGACCACGGCTCCTATTGGGGACCGGTGGACCCCGACGACCCCAGCCAAATCTATTTTACGCAGTTAAACGTAGCCGCCGGAGACAGCGTCAATATCAACGGGAAAATTGACGCCGGCAACGAAATTTACAACACCTTGCAACTGCGCAACGCCGGCAATTTAAGCGTCAGCGGCGATTTAATCAACGTAAACGCGCTGGATAATACCGGCACCATAAACCTAACCAATGCTACGCTATACACCCAAACCGGGGAAGTTAACGGCGACGGCACAATTTCCATAGCCGACCGGTTAGATTTATCCGAAGATCTTAACACCATAGAAAACACCCTTTCTTTAGCATCGGGGGCGGTGCTTTCTACCCTTAACGACCAAGCACAAAGCAGTATAGAAATTGACACCTTAAAATCTTACGGCGGCAAAATATCCTTTGATTTGGGCGATACACTGAGTTTGCAAAATGCAGACGCCGCTGACGACGCAACCATTCATCAAATTAAAATGGACGCTTCTGAAGTGGGCTGGCTGGATAACCCCACTTACTTGCTCTTTGATACGCAAACGCTGGACTTGGGTGCTTCTTCGGCCACTATTTACTATAACGGCAACCGCTACACCTTAACCCAAGATGCCGACCCGCACTACCTGTCTATTGCCACGAGCGCGGGCGGCGCAGAACTCGCCGACGCGGCAGCCGATACTTCCGCCGCCAACTATATTGTAACCGACGGCACGCTCACCAAACACGCGGGATCGGTACAAGGCGACACCTTTGAAATTAGCGGTAACGATATTGACGTAAACGGCTTCAACGGCCTTGTGATTGACGGGACCGATAATCCGCAGGGAACTACGCTACGTACCGGTATCAGCGGCGCGGCAGATAGCGATTTAAGCGTGCAAAACGGCGGCGAACTGCTCGTTTCCGCGCAGGATAAACCCATTACGTTAGGCCAAACGGGCCAAACCGCCCTTACCTTATCCGCCGCCGAAGTTATGTTGGATAGCGCGCAGAGTTTAATTAACGTATACGGCGATATCCGCGGCACAAATGCCCTTACCGATATCGTCAGCACGACGGGCGACGCGGTTAATTTTAACGGGGTCAGCAATATTACCTTGCGTTTAGCCGCACAGCAAACGACCCTGAATGACCGCGCCGAAAGCACCGCTTTTGAACTTAACGGCAGTGCCTTAAACGTCGTGCAGGACGATTATTTGGCAGACGCCGGCGACAATGAATTAGTCGTTAACGGAGGCGGTATCAGTTTGAGCAACAACAAAGCCAGTGATATTGCGCTCGCTAAAATGACCTTAAATAACGACTTAATCACTTCCATTGACGTTGATTTCCAAACCATGTCGGCAGACCGCTTTGTGTTCCAAAACAGTGCTGATTTGCAGACCAACTCGCACCTGCTCTATATTGCCAAAGTCAACGTATTAAACCCCCAAGTGGTGTTGGAACAAGAAAAATATGTTATTCCGGTCGCAAGTGCAGACACGCATAGCGAAAACTTTTTAGGCGGCGTGGCGGCCGATATAGCCCCTTACACCCTGCAAAGCCCTATTTTCCGCTATAACGTATCATTTGAACAAACGGATACCTATGCGGGCTTGGTGCTCGCCCATGGGCCGAATAATGATTACAGAAGTTATAACCCCGCCGTACTCGCCGGCCCCGTGGCCGCGCAATTAGGCGGCTATTTGTCGCAACTTACGCTTACCGTACAAGCCTTTACCCGTATGGGGC
>Ga0310696_10009652_pt1 | contig 11139 bp, 5 predicted proteins | sample AusTroGonzalo_MG_4_FD_203885 | JGI IMG/M metagenome (GOLD analysis project Ga0310696, IMG submission 203885) | Bovine rumen microbial communities from tropical cattle in Woodstock, Queensland, Australia - Gonzalo_02 (v2) (version 2) | ecosystem: Host-associated > Mammals > Digestive system >...
GCTCTGTCGAAAAACATCGAACGCAGAATGTATCACTCCGGGTGGTTTTGGAGAAAAGTGCTTCATTTCGAGTTCAAGATGGTGCGTTCGTGCGAGTACGACGCTTTCGACATTTTCGACGCCTTTACCATCATTTCGGCTCCCGACCGCGATGTGATTCCGCACCGCCGCAGTTCCGAGATTGTGGTGCTGCCCAACGGCATCGACACAGGATATTTCGCACCTATCGACTGCGCCAAGGACTACGACGTGGTTTTCTGCGGCAATATGAAATATCCTCCCAACGTGGATGCCGCCAAGCATCTGGTAAACGACATCATGCCCAAGGTGTGGGCCAAGTATCCCGAGGCTCGTGTGTTGATTTCGGGCACCAATCCCGCCAAGGAAGTGAAACGTCTTGCAGGCGAGCGTGTTACGGTTACGGGTAGGGTAGAGGACATACGTCAGAGCTACGCTAAATCGAAAGTGTTTGTTGCGCCAATGCGCATGGGCAGCGGTATGCAGAACAAACTGCTCGAAGCCATGTCCATGGGACTGCCCTGTATCACTTCCAAAATTGCCAGCGACGCCCTCGACACCGAGGCCGACAAACACCTGCTTGTGGGCGGTGATGCCGACGATTTCGCCCAAAAGATTTCGGCATTGCTCGACAACGAGGGCTACCGCACAGAGATTGCCGACGAGGGCAGCCGTTTTGTGCGTGAGAAATTCAACTGGGAGAAATGCAACGACATCTTGGAAGAAGTTTTAATCAAAGCTACAAGTAACAAGAAATAAGATATTGTAAAATAATAAAATAGGAGTATCGAAAATGGGATTTTTTAAAAAGATAAAAGATAGCTTGCTCGGCACCGAAGGCACTGGCGGCAGCGGAGATCAAGGGGTGATAACAGCCCAGGAGCTTGTGGATCAGACTTTCGAGCATTTCAAAATACGTTTGAACGATTCCTCTACGGACATGAGTCTGCTTTTCCCCACAAGTTTTGTAATATACCTAAATCCAGAGGATTACGCAGCCCGCAAACAGGAGTTTCCGATGCGTGCCACCGACATCAAAAAGAAATGCCTGAAAGAGGTGCGCAAACGCATTAGCGACAACCCCGAATGGCAGGACTATATCCCGCATTCGAAGTACTGGAAAATACAGTTTGTGGAGTTCAAGTCCGATTGCGTGATTAGTTCCGACACCGACACCCATTTCGAGGTGGAGAAAGGCCATGTGATGATAGTTTCCGACCTGTATGCCAACGATTTCGGCGGACCGCTCTCCGAGGGCGCTTCGTCGGGAGGACGCGTGGTTACTACGGTCCACAACGTTAAGGGTACCACATCGCTGCAAAACCTCGCTATCAATACCGACGCTTTCAAGGATGTTACCATACTGGGACAGAACTTGTTCCGTCTGGAGTTCCTGCGCAACGACCTCGCCGACAGCAGCCCGAAAAGCCATGCCCCCGAACGACCGACAAACACAGGCACCGACAATGTGTCGAAACCTCAGCAGAGGCAGTCCAACCCGGTTTCTTCGGCCAAAGCCACAGGCGAATTGCAGATTTTCGAAAGTTCGTTTATCGTGAACGGACAGAAGACCGACAAATTCGTGATAAACTCTGTGAATTTGCAGATAACCGGCCCCAACGCCACCGACAGTCCCGACGGCGCTGAAATACTGAAAATCGACGACGACAGCATAATGAATCCGCATTTCAACATACGCTACGACGCCCCGAACAACCGCTACCTTATCTCTGCCGTCGGCGACACAAAACTGAACGACAGAATACTTGAGCGAAACCCCGACAACTGGTCGGAACTGCCCAACAACTCATCAATACTTTTGAACGGCGACATTCAGATAAATTTCATAAAAAAATAAAGCCATGCTCGACATTCTGTTATTGATAGCCATAGCACTTTTGGTGGCTTTTTTAGCGAAAGAACATTTTACTAATTATCCAAGATAAATCATTCATTATGAAAGAGATGAAATTCTACGGAGCTACCGACATGGGCAGACTCCGCACCAACAACGAAGACGCTTTTGTTGCCCAGCATATTTGGAGCAACCGTTATATATTGTGCATAGCCATCGACGGAGTGGGCGGCTACGAAGGCGGCGAGGTGGCCGCTCAGATAGCCCAGGAGTACATTCCGAAACATCTTTCCCAAGTTTCGCGCGACAATCCCCTCGAAGCCCTGAAAGAGGCTGTGGTGGAGGCCAACAACCGCATTTTTGAGGAACGCCAGCACGACGTCACTCGTCCGAGCATGGGCTGTGTGCTCAGCGCAGGTATCATCGAACTCGACGAAAATATCATAAACGTAGTGCATGTCGGCGACTCACGCATTTACTGCTATCAGAACGGCGTTTTCAAAAAAATTACCCACGACCACTCGCTCGTCGGCTACCGCGAGGAAATTGGCGAACTTACCGAGGAGGAAGCCATGAACCACCCGCAGCGCAACATCATCGACCGTTTGCTCGGTGATGCCCTGCACACCACCACCGACCGTCACTTTTTCGAGGCTTCCAAATGGCCCCTCGACGAAAACACCCAGCTGCTTTTCTGCTCCGACGGCCTTACCGACCTCGTTACAAGTGCCGAGATGATGGACATTCTTGACCAGCGCATCTCCATTCAGGAAAAGACCAAACAGCTTATCGACAAAGCCAACGAAAAAGGCGGCAAGGACAATATCACCGTGGTGCTGGCCATCGCCGAAAATCCCAACGCAAAGCCTAAACAGACCGTGGTGGAAGCCCCGAAACAATCTCAAAACAACGGAAGCGACGAACAACCCTCGCAACCTAAAAAGTCGAACAAAATGCTGTGGCTGTGCATAATAGCTGTTTTGCTGATAATAGCTGCTTTTGTCGGCGGTAATTTCCTCGGCACAAAAGGAATTATTTCGATACCGTCGAACAATGTAAAAGCGGTGTACACCGATAGTTTGAACACTTTGAACTCAACCATCGATTCTTTGCAAATCTGCATCGACGAAGCCAACGATTCCATCACTAACCTTAATGGAAGAATCGGCTTGATAAATGATTTAAGCAAACCTAAGCCTCCAACACACAATAATACAAGGAGATAGGAGAAATAAATAAAACAGACCCCAAATAATGCGAAAAATAAAACCCATTATCCCGCTGCTATTTGTAACCATAGTTCTGTGCTTCGGTTTTGTTACTTTGTATTATAATCAGAGCGGTTTTTTGAAATCTGTTTCCGAAAATTACAAGACAAAACGTGCCGTCAATCTGCAAAAAGGCGTTTCCGCCACAGAACTCAGGGATTTCTTAGTTGAGCAGGATTACATTAGCGACCGTCGCGACGCCGATCTTGTTGCCAAACAGCTTGTTGCGAATATCGACAGCGGTTACGCTCTGCCCAACTTGGGTGCCGTAAACACTACTCGCTACAAGGTGCGCACCACCCTGGCCGACTCCTTGGGCGGAAGTCTTTTCCACAGCCGTTGCAAGGCATCGCGCGAATTGCTCGGCTTGGACGGTACCGTGGAGGCTCTTTATGCACATCCTGAAATTTTGAAAACCGACTCGTTCCCAAAAAGCAATGGAAACAAAGAATTGAAAGTCAAGGTTGTACGTCAGGACACTGCAAAGACTTTTTTCAACAAAATCCGCAAAAAAATCGGGAAACCGAAGAAAGTGCCTGCAGCCGGTGTGCTTGTATGTCTGCGACAACACGAACTTGTGTATGCCAAACAAGTTACCATCGACGGTAAAGATACTTTGGTGAAATACACCGACACCACGGCAAGGGACACTGTGGTGGAATATGCTTTTACCGACGCAAAAGGGGAGGTGGTTTTCAAAATGTGGGACAGCTGCCAATACAGCGTTCTTCCCGTGAAGGCAGGCTGCAACTACGGCTCGCCGAAAGGCACGCTGAAAAACAAGAAATTTGTCTTTGTCGAAGGTCCGGACAAGATAAGACTCTTCGACACATATACTTACAAACGCATCAAAGACAATGGCGCACTGACGGTCCGCACCCCCGAAACCTACCGCAACTATCTGATTGTCTCGTTCTTGCTTTTTGTGGGACTGTGGTGGTTGCTTTTCGGCTTTGTGGTAGCCCGCGACCGCAACACCAAACGTCATAGCGACACTCTTATCCTTGCGTTGCTTATGACGCTTACGGGACTTGGACTGCTCTCGAAATTCGCCCTCGTAAATCCCGTTACCGACAAGCTTTTGGGCTGGGATACGCTGGTGGGCACACTCATCGGAATTGTGGCTATGATTCTTATTGCCCGTTTCGATTTGGTGAAGTTCTACAACAACGGAGTGCGTTTTCTCGGCTTGGCTTTGGATTTCGATTTTGTGATGCAGTTTGTCCGCTGGACCAACCTGCCTTTCGGCAAAAAGTTGGAAGGCTTCGACAGCGACATACAAAGACGTACCAACAACAGTTCCGTGCAACTTTTCTGTAAATTGCTGTTTTTGTGCGTATTGCTATTCCTTTTGCCCGTTATTCTGATTGTCAAGCTGATTACCTTTGTATGTTCCAAAATCCCCAAAATCAAGGACTTGACAATCCCCAACGGTTTTGGCTACATGCTTTTGGCCATTTCGCTGCTGGTGCTGCTTTTCCTTTTCGGCTCAGGCCCCGAAGGCAGCAACGCCAAAGTTAATCTCGGACCTTTCCAAGTGAGCGAGATAGCCAAATTCCTCACTATGTTCTTTGTGGCGGCTTTCTTCGCCGAGAACTCCGACACCTTGCAGGCTTTCGCCGACAAACAGTCCATTTTCGGAATGCGTCAGGTAAAACTCGTGCTCTTTATACTTGCCTTTATGGTAGTAATGATGGGCGTTTCGGTGATGCTTAGCGACATGGGACCGGCAATTGTCGTAATATTGTCGTTTATACTTATATATAGTGTTGCTCGTCGCGACACCGTGCAGATGTTTATCGGCGTGGCCACGTTTATAGCCTTGCTTGTGCTTGCCTATTGGCTCAACCACTCCATAGTGTTGATGGCCGTAGCCGCCATCGTTTGGCTTGTGCTTTGGGTTACAATAAGTTGGGTGCGTAGCAAACGTATCTACGAAAGTGCCGTGTTCTTCAATATTATCATCATGGCTTTCCTATTCGGCGGTCCGCTGCTCGACACTTTGGGTTTCCACAACGAAGCCGAGCGTCTTACAAGTCGAAACGACATGGTTTGGAGTGGCGTTTGGAACAACGATGTAAAAGGCGGCGACCAGGTGGCGCAAGGCTATTGGGCGTTGGCAAGCGGCGGTTTCGGCGGACAAGGTCTCGGAAACGGACACGCCAGCGTGGTGCCTGCCTGCCATACCGACATGATTTTTTCGAGCATAGGCGAGGATATGGGCTGGGTAACCCTTGTGCTGATAGTGCTTTGTATGGCCTTGCTGGTGCACCGCGGACTGCTTATAGCACGTAAGGCGGGCAATAGTTTTGCATTCTTCCTTGCCGCAGGTCTGGCTACCGTTACAGGCATACAGTTCTTGGTGATAATTCTCGGTAGCCTCGGACTGATACCCCTTACCGGCGTGGCCGTGCCTTTCCTTAGCTACGGAAAATCGAGCATAGTGGTTAATATGGCGGCATACGGAGTTATACTCTCGCTTTCGCGCGAAAAAGCCACCGAACGACAGGCCGAATACATACACGAAAAATACGACGGAATCATAGCCGCAGGCAGTGCTTCGTTTATTGCCGTGGGCTTTTTCATTACGTGCTGGCTACTTGCTTATCAGCTGTTTGTCCGCGACAACACCTTGATTCGTCCCGCTTTTGTAACAAACAACCAAGGGGCGCGCGTGGCCGAGTACAATCCGCGTATCGACATACTTATGCGCAAACTCGCCGCAGGTAATATCTACGACCGCAACGGCGTTATCCTCGCCACAAGCGTTGACAGCCTTTTGAACGACAAAAAGGTCGTGGACAAAATAGTGGAGGCCGGTATTTCCGCCGACAATGTGAAAAAGTCGCACCGCTACCCCAAAATGAGGTACTATCCTTTCGGCGACCAGATGTTCTTCATGCTTGGCGATTTCAACACCAAAGTCCTCTGGGGCAGCCACGACGACAATCCCTACGGCTATATGGCCGAAAGCCGTCATCTGGCCATGCTGCGAGGTTTCGACAACATAGCCCGCGACGAATACGGCAAACCGCAGAAGGACGTCCTCAAGGCGCGCAACTATATCTATAGTCCGTACCTTGCCGAGCGCGGCGAGAAGGAATTCCGATACACGCGCTACGACTATTCGGCACTTTTGCCTATGCTCAAAGCCGGCGACGAAAGCCGCAAAGTGCGCGAGTGGAACGAAAAACGTCCCGAACGCGACATATCCCTAACCATCGACGCCAAGCTGCAGGTGCGTATGCAGGAGGCTTTGCGCCAGTTTGCCGAAACACGTAAAAATAACTTGATGCGTGTTTCCGTAGTGGTTCTCGACGCTGCCGAAGGCGACCTGCTGTGTTCGGCAAACTACCCCTTGCCAAATCAGGACACCATAGTGGCAAAGAGCAATATTCCTTACTACAGCGACAACTATCTGAATTTCAAGGCCTACACCGACCGCGACCTCGGCACCACTTTCCAGTCGCAGCCTGGCTCCACAGCCAAAGTGATGTCGGCCATGGCAGGATTTATGAAAGTAGGGGGAGATGCCGCAGGCAAGTCGTACATGGTTTATAACGAGGAAAAAATCGACACCAAACTCGGCGAACCCACAGGCAATGTGTCGTTGCACAGCGCAATCGTGCAGTCGTCGAACTGCTATTTTGTGAATTCGGTAAACGATATGGACCTTTACAAACAGCTGGGCCAGATTTACATGGCCACTGGCGTGCGCATCGACCGCGAAGCCATCGACAAACGCGGCCGTACTGTTATCGACAAATCGCTGACACCGTATTTCTTCTACACCGACGATTTGTCGGACACCTCCGTATTTTCTGCCGAAGTGTCGGCTACAAGCGCCCGAGGCAAACATATCTACAATAATTATTTAGAACGTCGCAACACAAAACAAGAATACCGCAAAATGAACTGGAGCCCGTGCGCATGGGCATGGGGACAAGGCACTATGCGTGCCACGCCGCTGAACATGGCCCGTGTGGCCTCCATTGTGGTGAACAACGGCACAATGCCGCAGACGCGCTATCTGCTCAACGATTCACTGCCTCGGACAAAGGTGTGCAGCTCGTCGCTCGAACAGCTGAAATCGTACATGAAAGACCAGGCACGTTTGAAAGGAGGAATCACCAACTCCGCTATCGGCGGAAAAACGGGCACCCCCGAACGTTCGCATGTGGTACGCAACAGCAAAGGCCGCAGGGTGAAAAGCAGCAAAAACGACGCTTGGTATATTTTCTTTGTCGACAGCGAGGGCGTTAATCAGAAAAAAGCACGCAAACTGGCCGTGGCAGTACGTATCGAACGTGCCAACGCCACATCGAGTCTTGCCATGCAACTATCTCGCAGTCAAGTAATTCCTATTTTAACGGAAAATGGTTATATGAAATAATAAAATAATTTGAATATGGGCTTTTTAGATGATATAAAGAAATTCCTTAATCCAAAGGACGAACCCGCCAAGGCCAATACGGCGGAGCAAACGAAGGAACAACAAAACGATGCTCCTCAGCCGCCAACGCAACAGCCTGTTCCAGAGCAAGTTGTTCAGCCAGAGCCACAAGAGGGTAGGAGGGTAGAGGAACCCGAAAACGTTGTCCCCGAACAACCTGAGGCAACATCCGCCGATGCCCCGGAAACTCCGAAATCCGAGGAACAAAGTTCCGACAAAGTCTCGGCACCGCAGATAAGGGCGGCTGTTATCAAAAACATCGCCACATTGCTGAAACCTCTGCTGGGGAAGGACGATTTCAAAGGCATAGCGCTTTACGCCACCCAGACGATATACGCCATAGCCCTCGACAAGGAATTCGAAAATATGTTGCGTATAGAGTTCGACAACCGTGGCTTCAAATCCCTTGGCAACGGCAAAGTGGAAATTTACGAAAGCAAGCCCTCCGCCGATGCACACGATGTGTACGACAATATTATCTTTGCCGAAATTCTTACCAAGGAATCCATTACCCACTATGCACCCCGCAAAGCCCGTATCACAATTTATCACGGCAAGGGCAGCCTAAAACAGGACGAATACATTCTCGACACCGCTGCCGACAACAAAAAGAAGTACTGCATAGGTCGTGGCGACATCAGCACTAAAGGCGGCGTGTTCCGCGAAAACGACATTGTCATAAACGATGCCGAGACAAATCCTGCCATCGCCGATTTGAACGGATATGTAAGCAGTTCGCACGCCAATATCGAAGTCCTCGACGGCGGATTTTATCTCAAGGCCATGCAGGGGGGAATTGCCAACGGCAACGCCACCAAATACATACGCGACGGCAAGGTGTTCAAACTCGAAACGGATTCCATGTCGTACCCACTTCAGGACGGCGATATTATTGAACTTGGACGAACAGTCCTGCTTAAATTCGAAGTAATTGAATAACAACAAACAACAAGTCATGAAAAAAACACTTTTGTTTACACTTTTGGCCGCATTGCCTTTCGTGATGCATGCCCAAGGCCCCAAGCCCGTGGAAACCGACACCGTCTGGGTGAAAGGCATCCCCGTGGTGTTGGTAAAAGTCGAGGCCGGAACTTTTCAGATGGGTGGCACCAACGAGCAGAGCGTGGCCGCCAAACGCGACGAAAAACCCGAACACAGCGTAACCCTCAGCGATTACTACATAGCACAAACTGAAGTAACTCAGGAACTTTGGCAGACCCTCATGGACAACAACCCGAGCTCGATGAAAGGCAGCAACCGTCCCGTGCACAACGTAAGCTGGTACGATTGTATGGAGTTTATCGAAGTATTGAACAGCGTTAGCGGACGTAAGTTCCGCCTGCCCACCGAAGCCGAATGGGAATATGCCGCACGCGGCGGCAACCGCACCAAAGGTTTCCGATTTGCGGGCAGCAACAATGTGGAGAAAGTGGCTTGGAACGCCGAAAGCGCCGGAATAGAGCTTTATTATGTGATGCAACGTCAGCCCAACGAACTCGGCATTTTCGACATGAGCGGCAATGTGTGGGAATGGTGCAACGATGTTTACGCACCGTATTCCGAAAAAGCCCAGACAAATCCCACCGGCCCCGAGTACGGCGACAACAGAGTGCTGCGTGGCGGCAGCTGGCAGAGCCCCCGCACCGACTGCCGTGTGAGCAGCCGCAAAAACGCCATACCATACGACCGACATGTAACCTACGGCCTGCGACTGGCGATAGATATTTCGGAGTTCGGAGTTCGGAATTAGTAGGGAAAAAGTAAAGAGTTAAGAGTTAAGAATTAAGAGTTAAGAGTATTATTATTTAATAACTAACCGACCTTAGACCTCAGACCTCAGACCTTTGACCTTAGACTTTTGACCTTAGACTTCAGACCTTAGACTTTTGACCAAAATATAATAATCAACAATTCAACGATAAAAAATGGCCTTTTTAAACGAATACGAAAAAATAAAGCTGATAGGCAAGGGCAGTTTCGCCACCATTTGGAAAGTGCGGCACATTAATTTCGGCTATGTGCGTGCCATCAAAGTTTCCAACGAGATGGTGGAGGACGAGAACGACCCTGCATACCAGTCGTTTATGAACGAATGCAAGGTGTTGTTGCAGATTGGCAACGGCTCGCACCCAAATATCGTTCACATCTACCAGCCACGCCTTGTCGACAACCGCGCTGTGGTGGAGATGGACTATGTGGAAGGCGAAACGATAGACAAATACCTCGCACGTGTCAAGTTCATATCTATCGACGAATTCCACCGCTTTTTCGAAGAGATTGTGGGCGCGCTGGCCTACTGCCACCACGACATTTTCCGTTTCCTGATGGACCCCAACGTCGACGACCTTGTTACCGACCCCAACGACGGACAGAAATACATCATCGACGAAGCCACCGAACGCCGCCTCGTTGCTAAATACGGCGTAACCCACAACGACATACACTCCAACAACGTGATGCGCCGCAGCTACGACGGCAATTTCATCCTCCTCGACTTCGGCTTGGCCATTCAGGACGGCAAGGCCGTGAAAAGCAGCTCGCGCAGGGGAGGGGCACTGGAGTATATGTCGCCCGAAAAATTCGAGGACAGCAGCGTAATCGCACCGCAGTCGGATATTTACAGTCTTGGAGTTCTGTTGTACGAGATGCTTGCCGGACGCGTGCCTTTCCAGATGGACCCCGCACGTTTTTCGAGCAATCCCACAGTGGCCTCGTACGAGATGATGAACGCCCACAAGACAGCCATCCCGCCTGCCATAGAGCCCTTGCGCCGTGAGGCTTTCGAGGCCGCCAACCCCGGGCAGACTTACGTCAAGGACTATCCCGACTGGCTCGAAGATTTGATACTTCGCTGCCTCGAAAAAAATCCCGCCGAACGTTTTGCCGATGCCAAGGCTCTGCTCGACGCTTACAAAGAATTGAAAAAGGACGGGAACTCCGGCCAAGCCGCTTTTGTCCCCAATGGTGTCAAGGCTACTCCAACTCCAACGGCAGAGGCTATCATAACTCCTACGCCTGTTTCCAATGAAGTTAAAACAGACTACGAACCGGCACGACCTTCGTCCACAACAATAATACCGCCGCCTTTGCCCTCACACGAAACAACGAATGGACCTTCGGCAGATGCCACTGCAACGACAACGCCGAAACCTATTAAGCCCACTACACCGCCAACTCCCCAAAAGAAATCTCGTGCAGGTTTGGTGCTGGGCATTGTGTTTGGAGTGATGGTTTTACTTGCTGGCCTGGGATTGTTGGGAATGTATTTGTATGGAATTTACGAAGATTCGCAGTACGAGCATTACTACACCTATGCCAACAGCCTTATACTGCGTTCTTCTGCAGTGAAGAAAAAGGACAACTCTAACAAAATCGCATCCTTGCCGTATGGCACTGAACTATTGATGGTTAACCATGGCTCAACATGGTCGGAGGTGAAAGCCAAGACCGCCGACGGCAAGCAAGAAGGCTTTGTTTCGTCGGATTATATCCTTTCGCAGTCCGACTATTTCCTGCTCGACGGCATTTTCTCCAACCAAGCGGCA
>Ga0310696_10009653_pt1 | contig 11139 bp, 6 predicted proteins | sample AusTroGonzalo_MG_4_FD_203885 | JGI IMG/M metagenome (GOLD analysis project Ga0310696, IMG submission 203885) | Bovine rumen microbial communities from tropical cattle in Woodstock, Queensland, Australia - Gonzalo_02 (v2) (version 2) | ecosystem: Host-associated > Mammals > Digestive system >...
TCATGGAATCCAACGGTTCTTCTTCCATGGCCTCTGTTTGCGGTGGCTGCCTCAGCTTGATGGACGCTGGCGTTCCTATCAAGGCTCCGGTTGCAGGTATCGCCATGGGCCTCATCTCCGAAAAGGGTTCCGTCAAGGAAGGCGGCAAGATCAAGATCTTGTCCGACATTACCGGTACGGAAGACCACCTCGGCGATATGGACTTCAAGGTGACGGGTACTGCTGAAGGTATCACGGCATTCCAGATGGACATCAAGATCCGCGGTATCACCCCGGAACTTATGCGCGAAGCTTTGGAACAGGCTCGTCAGGGCCGTATCCACATTCTCGGCAAGATGGCTGAACTCGGCCTCCCTGCACCGCGTCCGCACGTTTCCGAAAAGGCTCCGACGATGCTCAAGATGCGCATCCCGACCTCCAAGATCCGTGACGTCATCGGCTCTGGTGGCTCTGTCATCAAGGGCATGCAGGCTCAGACGGGTTGCACCATCAATATCGACGACAACGGCAATATCGACATCGCCGCCCCGACGGGTAAGGCCGGTGAAGTTTGCCGCCGCATGATCGAAGAACTCACTGCAGAACCGGAACCGGGCCGCAAGTACAAGGGCAAGGTCAAGACGATCCAGCCGTTTGGCGCATTCGTCGAAATCCTCCCGGGTCGTGACGGTCTCGTCCACATCTCCGAACTTGCCGACCACCGTGTCGATAAGGTCGAAGACGTTGTTCACGTCGGTGACGAAGTCGAAGTGCTCTGCCTCGGTGTTGATCCGAAGGGTAAGGTGAAGCTCTCTATGAAGGCTCTCCTTCCTCCGAAGGCTGCCGCTGCTCCGGAAGCTCCTGCTGAACCGGAAGCTCCGACTGAAGCATAAGTTTGGATTTGTCCAAATTGACTCTTTAAAGAGAACGCATGGTGTTTGCCGTGCGTTTTCTTTTTTATCTTTCCTGCGTTTTTTGTGTTAAATGGAGTTTTTTGGGAGGTCTAACATTCTTTTTTGCAAAAAAAGATTAACTTTATAATTATTATATTCCAGTTGCGGATATGGGTTATATCTATTTAACATTGATGTTTGTGTTGTCGGCCGTCAACCTGGCCGTGCTTTCGTTGCGTTTCCAGAACCAACGGAATAACTACGTTTATTACGTTTTTTACGCTATTCTTGTTGCGAACTTTGGCCATTGGCTGCTGGGCTTTTCGGAGTCTGTCGAAGGGGCGATTATTGCCAACAAGGTGAATTACCTGGGCGCCTCCTTCCTCCCGATGTTCATGTTCTTTGCGCTTTTGCAGATATGCAAGATTCGGATTTCTAGGTACCTCTACATAACGCTGATTATCGTGAGCTTTGGCATTTGCGCCTTGGCGATGACGGTCGGGTTCTGTCCGGCTTATTACAAGACGGTGGAATACGTGGTGCAGTCCGGTGTCGGTAACTATGTGGCGACCTATGGTTGGGGACATACCGTATTCAACATCTTCCTCATTGGCTATGCGTTGTTGGACATCTGGATTATTGTCCGTGCCATCCTTTGCCAGAAGATGGTGTCGCTCAAGAACATCTCGGCGATGATCGCAACAGAGATTGCCTCGATCGCTTCGTTCTTTGTGGCCCGTTATTTGGGCAACGACATGTTGGTGATGCCGTTTGTCTACGTGCTCGACCAGTGGCTATTGCTCTACATCTGCAATAACGTGAAGTGGTACGATATCACGGAATGCGTGGTGGAATCGATTGAAGCGGAAAGTTCTTGCGCCTATCTGTCATTCTCGGTCGATGGCGCCTATCTCGGTGCGAATAAGAACGCCATAGACTTTTTCCCGGAACTCGTCAACATGCGCGTGGACGCCCGTTTAAAAGAAGATTCCGAATTGCAGAGACACTTTATCGGCTGGATCGACAAGTTCAAGTCTTCTAGAATCTTGGCGGACTACAGCCAGGCGACCGAGTTCAGTTACCAGGGCCGCCACTACAAGTGTGACATGAAGGTCTTGAGACAAGTTCATGGCAAAAACGTCTTCCTGTTCAGGATCGAGGACAATACTCAGGAACAGCGCTATATCGATGCCTTGGGCCAGAGCAACTACATGTTGCAGCGTAACAAGGTAAAGTCCGAAAATGAAATGCTCTCGGTACAGGAAAAGTGGATTGTCGGCATGGCCCAGATGGCCGAAAGCCGTGCAGGGAACATGGACGGACATATCAAACGGACGAGCGAGGTCGTCAAGATTTTGGTCGCCTCCATGCGTAAGAAAGGTGTCGAGAATTTGTCTGACAAGTTCCTCGATGTGTTGATTGCTGCGGCTCCGATGTACGATTTGGGCAAGGTGGCGATTGACGATGCCGTTCTCCGCAAGCCAGGTCGTTTTAACATTGATGATTACGAAATCATGAAGACGCATGCCGAGAAGGGCGCAAACATTATCGAAAAGCTCCTTTCCGACGTGAAGGACAGTTACTTTGTGAGTGTCGCGAAGAACATGGCGCTTTACCATCATGAACGTTGGGACGGTACCGGTTATCCGGAACATCGTTCGGGAGATAGCATTCCTATGGAAGCGCGCATTATGGCTCTTGCTGATGTCTATGACGCCTTGGTGAGCAAGCGATGCTACAAGGAACGTATGTCGTTCCGCGAAGCGCGCGATGTAATCTTGGCTTCGATGGGAAAACAGTTTGATCCGCAACTGAAGGATAGTTTCTTGGAATGTCAGGAACAGCTGATGGATTACTATTGTTCCGTGGATCATTGATTGAACTTGTATTGAAGAGCGCCGTATGTTTGTTATCTACTACTTGATTGCCATGTGCATTTTTGCGGGAGTGAATGCCTGCCTGCTTTCGTGCTTTTATCGCCGACCGCTGAATTCCTATTTTACGGCATTTTTCTTCTCGATTGTCCTTGCTGATTTTGGCCACTTGTTCCTAGCGCTTTCGACGACGATTGAAGGCGCTGTGGTGGCAAATAAAGTCTGCTATTTGGGCTCGTGCTTTTTACCGCTCTTCTTGTTCCTGTTGGTTTGCCGCCTTTGCTCGTTCAAGGTGGCCAACTGGGTAAAGCTTTTGCTGTTCATGTACAGCACGCTTGTGTTTGCGCTTTCGTGTACGGTGGGCTTTAGCGATATCTTCTATGAATCGGTTCGCTATGTTGTGCTGAATGGCTTTGGCAGCTACATGCCGACTTATGGTCCGGCACACATGCTGTGGAATGCTCTGTTGTATTCGTATGTTGTTGCAAATGTCGTTGTGATTATCGTTGCGGCAAAGAAAAAACGCAATGTCAGCTACAGGACGTTGATTGCCATTGCGGCTTTGACGGTCGTTTCTATCGGGGCGTTCCTCATTGCCCGCAATATGGAAAACGATACCCTCATCATGCCGCTGGTCTATTTGATCGATGAATTTGTGCTGCTCTACATTTGTGCGCTCGTGAAGATGCACGATGTCATGAACAGCGTCCTGGAATCGCTCGAAGCCGAGAATACGGCGGCGTACATGGCGTTTTCTCCGAAGGGGCTTTATCTCGGTTGTAACGATATTGCCACCAAGTTCTTCCCGGAATTGCTGGAATGCCGTGTGGATCATGTTTTGCCGAAGAATGCAGAAATCTCGGATATCTTTAACGAAGGCCTGGAACAACTGCGAAATGCTAACGGTTCCAAGGTATACCGTTTTGTCTACAAGGATCGCTATTACAAGTCGGTCATGCGCAATGTTCTCCAGAACAAAAAGACGCAGATTTTCTTGTTCCGCATTGAAGACGAAACGAGTATCCAGCGTTACATCGAACGCCTCGATGCAAACAATACCGAACTTGCAGCCCTTATCAAGAACAACAAGGATCAGATCCGCTTGTTCCAGAATCAGATGCTTGTGGGTATGGCTGAAATGGTCAACAATAAGGACGGCTTTACCGGAGCGCACTTGAAGCGTACCAAGGAAGTCGTGAGTATCCTTGTTTCCAAGATGCAGAAAGACCCGAATTTGAACTACTCGAAGGAATTCTACGACGATATGATTGCCGCCGCTCCGATGCACGATATCGGAAAGATCGCTATCGACGATAAGGTGCTTTGCAAGCCGGGCAAGTTTACGGACGAAGAATTTACCGAGATGAAGACTCACGCCGAAAAGGGCGCCATCATTATCAAGAACCTGCTTTCGAATTTCCAGAGCGAACTGTTCGTGGAAATCGCAAAGAACATGGCCGGAAGCCATCACGAACGTTGGGATGGCAGTGGATACCCGTATGGACTCAAGGGCGAGGCTATCCCGCTTGAAGCCCGTGTGATGGCTATTGCGGATGTCTATGACGCTCTTGTGAGTAAACGCTGCTACAAGGAGGCTTTCTCCTTTGCGGATGCTTATGCGATCATTGAGGAATCCATGGGCAAGCACTTTGATCCGAGCTTGAAAAAGTACTTTGAACAGAGCCGAGCTGAATTGGAGGCTTACTACAAGCAGGAATGCGAAGCGGAAAATGCCGCAAATTAAAAAAAAAGCTAATTTTAGCGCATGCTAGATTTTACCACTCTTCCGTATGTTGATGACCGCTTTAAGGCGGTTCGCAGGGAAACTGTTCAGGTTCGCGTAGGCGACGCTTTGATAGGGGGCAATGCCCCCATTTTAGTTCAATCCATGACGACCACGAAGCCGAAGGACGTCGAAAAGACGGTGGCGGAAACGCTTGCCCTCGCTAAGGTGGGCTGTGGCCTGGTTCGTATTACGGCTCCGACATTTGCCGACGCTCAGGGACTCGAAGAAGTCATGAAGCGCGTGCGCGCTGCCGGTTGCACGGTTCCTGTTTCTGCCGACATCCACTTCCAGCCGAAGGCCGCTTTCGAAGCGCTCAAGTGGGTGGAAAAGGTCCGCATCAACCCGGGTAACTTTGTAGATACTGGTATTTTGACGCTTGACCAGCAGACGGACAAGTCTTTTGAAGAAGGCAAGGAAAAGGTTGCCGAAGCCTTCACTCCGTTTGTGCAAGAAGCGAAGCGCCTTGGCCGTGCCATCCGTATCGGCGTGAACCACGGTTCCTTGAGCGCCCGTATGATTTATCGCTATGGCGACACCGTCGAAGGTATGGTGGAAAGCGCCATCGAATACTTGGCGGTTTGCGAAGCCGAACATTTTGACCAGGTGGTCTTGAGCCTCAAGTCGAGCAATCCGCGTGTGGCCATTTCGGCTTACCGCTTGCTTGCCGCTCGCTTGAAGCAGGAACACTTCAAGCCGTATCCGTTCCACGTGGGCGTGACGGAAGCGGGTGCTGGTGCGGACGGACGTTTGAAGTCTGCGGCTGGCATTGGCGCCTTGTTGCTCGACGGTCTTGCCGATACGATCCGCGTGTCGCTGACTGAAGATCCGGTGGCCGAAGTCCCGGTCGCTCAGGAACTTATCAAGGCTTGCGAACTCAAGGCCGATGCGCCGAAGTTTGCAGTGCCGGTTTTGGAAAAGGATCCGTACCACTACGAACGCAGGGAAACGGTCCCGGTAACGCTTGCTGGCGTAAAGATTGGCGGTTCGGAACCGGTACGCGTCGGCATGAAGGCCGATGCCGTGAGCCTCACGGGCGAACGCCGCAATGCTGAATTTGCTTTGCCGGGCTTGGACGCTAAGCCGGTCGTGGAATTCAAGGATACGATGGATATCGCAGGCTTTGCTGCAAATCCGAATGCCGTTCCGGAAGGTTCGCTCTTCTGCTATACGGGCCCCGAAATGGTGATGGGCGTGCGCGCTCTCGCTTCGGCTTTGTATGCGGCCAACCGCAAGGATCCGATTCTCCTTTATGCAAAGATTACAGATAGTGAAAAGGATACACTCCGTGTATCTGCCGACATCGGAAGCCTCGTGACGGACGGTCTTGGCGATGCAGTCGTGATCGACGGTTACAAGAGCCCGAAGGATTCTGTGATTCTCGCATTCGATATTTTGCAGGCCGCCTATTGCCGTCGCAGCAAGACGAACTTTATCAGCTGCCCGAGCTGCGGCCGTACGCTTTACGATATCCAGCAAGTGATGGGCAAGATCAAGGCCCGCTTTGGTCACTTGCAGGACATCTCCATTGGCATCATGGGTTGCATCGTGAACGGCCCGGGTGAAATGGCTGACGCTGACTTTGGCTACGTGGGCGGTGGCCCCGGCCGTATTACGCTTTTCGAAGGGAAGACTGCCGTCAAGAAAAACATTCCCGAAGAGGACGCCATCGAAGAATTGGTGAACCTCATCAAGGAACGTGGACGCTGGCAGGAACCGTAGATAGACGAAAGAACGCCCGCTATAGCGGGCTACAGACGAAAGACGAAAGAATGCATTTTATGAAACATCTTTTATCTCTCGTCTCTAGTCTTTCGTCTCTCGTCTAATTTTTAACTTAAACAAAGGAATAAATCATGGCAACTATTAAGACAATGAACAACATTTCCAAGAAAGGCTTGGGCTTGTTTGGCCCGTTCTACCAGGTTTCCGATTCTATCGAAAATCCGGATGCTATCTTGGTGCGTTCTGCTCAGGTCGATACGGATAACTTCAATGGCCTTTTGGCTGTCGCCCGCGCCGGTGCTGGCGTGAACAACATCACGATTGACAAGGCTTCTGCAAAGGGCATTTGCGTGTTCAACACTCCGGGTGCAAACGCAAACGCTGTTGCCGAACTCGTGATGACCGTGCTTGGCATGGCTGTCCGTAACGCTGACAAGGCTGCTGCTTGGGTCAAGGGTCTCGACGTGAACGATCCGGATCTCGCTAAGACGGTCGAAAGCGGCAAGAAGAAGTTCGCTGGTATGGAACTTGCCGGCAAGACTCTCGGTGTTGTTGGCCTCGGCAAGATTGGCGTGCTCGTTGCTAACTATGCTCGTTGGAAGAACATGCGCGTGATCGCATACGAACCGTATCCGAACGCAAACAACATGCACGAACTTTCTAACAAGGTCGAAATTGCTGATCTCGACACCGTGATTGCAAATTCTGACTTCCTCACGGTTCACGTTCCGTTCATCAAGGGCGTTACCGAAAATCTCCTCAACCGCAAGAACCTCGCTCAGTTCAAGGGTTCCTACATCATGAACTTTGCTCGTGGTGGCATCGTTGAAATGGATCCGGTGAACGAAATGCTCGCTTCTGGTTCCCTCCAGGGCTACCTCTGCGACTTCCCGACTGCAGACCTCATCAAGAACGACAAGGTCACTTGCTTCCCGCACCTCGGTGCTTCTACCGAAGAAGCCGAAGAAAACTGCGCAGTCATGGCTGTCGAAGAATTGAAGGACTACATCGAATACGGTTGCGTCCGCAATTCCGTGAACTTCCCGGCTCTCGTCGATCATCCGCATGCTGGCATCAAGAGCCGCGTGGTCGTGATCAACCAGGACGTTCCGAACATGATCTCTGAAATCACGAAGGTCTTCGGTGCAGAAGGCATCAACATAGCTTCCTTCAGCAACAAGAGCAATGGCAAGATCGGTTACAACCTCGTTGACGTCGAAAGCAAGGTCGATGATTCCATCGTCGAAAAGCTTTCCAAGCTCGACAAGGTCATCAAGGTCCGCGTGATTCATTTCTAGACGAAAGAACGGTGCTTCGCACCTACAGACGAGAGACTAAAGAGTAATAATGGTGCTTCGCACAGAATGAAAAAATCTTTCGTCTTTCGTCTATCAGCGCAGCGATCTATCGTCTAATTATACATCGCTTCGATTTGTTCGGCGTACCGTTTTTCAGCGACGGTGCGCCGAATTTTTAATGTAGGGGTCAAGAGCCCAGATTCAATGGTGAGTTCGTCACCGACTAACGTCCATTTGCGAATTTGTTCCCAATGGTTCAACTTTTCGTTGATGTGCTCGATGTGCTTTTGGATGGCATCGCGGACAAGTGGCGAATCAATCGCATTTTCGATGGAGTAGTCTTCGCTTTGGGGCTTGAGCATACGGCGGACACCGACCGGATTGAGCCAGATGATGGCCGATGCAAATTTGCGGTCGTTCGCGATGACCAACGCCTGCTCAATGAGCGGATGACGGATGATTTCGAGTTCGATGGGGTTCGGGCTCACGTATTTTCCGGTGCTCGTCTTGAGCAATTCCTTGATGCGGCCTGTAAAGTACAGGTAGCCGTCATCGTCAAAATAGCCTTGGTCTCCAGAACGATAGAATCCGTCTGCGGTAAAAGCGGCTGCGTTTAAGTCTGCGCGATTGTGGTAGCCTTTGAAAACGCTTTCGCCTTTGACTTGAATTTCGCTGTTGTCGCCAATGCGGACTTGAAGATGGGGGAGCGGCTTACCGATAGAACCTGGCTTTATCGCTTGTTCGCAATTTGCGGAAACGACCGGCGAGCATTCTGTCATGCCGTAACCTTCAAAGACGGGGAGGCCGATGTTCAACAAGAATCGCAGAATGGATTTGTTCAAGGCACTACTGCCCGAAATAATCATGCGGAAGTTTCCGCCGACGGCTTCGCGCATTTTCTTGTAGACGAAGAAGTTGAAAAGGCGATGCAAAAGGCTTGGGCATTTATTGGGATCTTTAATCTTCGCCATTTTGATGGCGTGCCTGACGAGAAAACGCTTCAGTCCTTTAGCACGGTCTGCTGCCGTCGTCATGCTTTCGTAAAGGCGTTCGAGAATGCGCGGGACCACAATCATGATGGTCGGGCGGACTTCACGTAGAATGTGCGACAGGTTCTTTGGATTGTCGCCAAAGTAAATCGGGACTTCGCTCAGGATGTAAAAGTAAACGGCCATTCGTTCGAGAACGTGAGCGACCGGGAGAATGGTTAAGCAGGAATCTTTTTTCTTGTCGAAGTTGAATATGGGCTTCAAATTCTGAATTTGTACCAACATATTCCTGTGCGTGAGTTCAACTCCCTTGGGACGCCCTGTGGAACCGCTCGTGTAGATGATGCTGAAAATATCGTCGGGCTTTATCGTCTTCAGTTGATTCTCGATCCATTCCATTTGCGCGGGATCGTCAATGAATTTTGAGCCGGCTCGAATCAGTTCGTCCCAATAAATTCCGTTGGCGGGGAGGGAGGAATCCTTCTTGATGCAAATGATAGACTTGAAAATCGAGAGGTTTTCTAGGAGCGGCGCATCAAGGTCTTCGACAGAATCGATGATGAGAATTTTGACGTTCGCATCGTTACACTGGTACAAAAAATTTTCGGACGAAATGTTCGGGAATAGCGGGACTGTTCGCGCGTGATTCAGCTGTATGGCGATGTCCGCGATAATCCAATTTGGAGCGCTCGGGGCGATGATGCCTACGCTTTCGTTCGCGTGTAAACCGAGATCGTGTAGTACGAGTGCTAGTGCCAGTGTGTTCTTTTTGATGGCTTTTCTGGAATAGTGAACCCACTCGCCGTCTTTACGGTGAAACCAGCCCTTGAAGGCTCTGTGGTCGCAGTTCGTGAGGAACATGGATGGCAGTGATGTAAACTGAAGCGTTTCCATGTTTTTAAAATAAATAACTTTTTTTCAATATTACATTAATTTTGATTTTTTTTGGATTATCGGCTTTATTCGGTGTTTTGCATTATATTTAGTGTATGCTGAAAAAGTTAAGCGACTACGAAAACGAACTTTTGAAAATGGTGTCGCAGGGGAATCCTTTGACGCCGGAACAGCTGTTGTCGGTGCGGACGCACATCGGCTTTTTTCAGCATGAGCGCTTGGTCCACGAGCTCGTGATGATTTTGTTTGCTATCCTCACGGTGGGCGGGATACTTTTTTTGATGGTGGTTCCCGAGATTTCGGTGGTGGCGCTCGACGTGCTGTTCTTTGCGCTCTTGGTGCCGTATGTGAAGCATTACTACGGGCTTGAGAACGGGGTGCAAAGGTTGTATGACGCGTACGAGAAACTTGAAAAGCTAAAGTAAATGGGACTGGATTCTTCGAATGCTGCGCATTCTCAGAATGACATGCAAGGAGTCCGGGATGACGACGTAAAAAAAACAGCAAGTCTGTGAGAACTTGCTGTTTTAATCATTTAAGCCGAGAGTCGCGGCGGTTTGCTGCGATTACTTCTTCGGGGTAATGAATTCCAAACCACCCATGTACGGACGCAGCACTTCAGGAATCTTGAGAGAGCCGTCTTTCTGCTGGTAGTTGTCGCAGATACCGACCATCACGCGCGGAGTGGCGAGGCCAGAGCCGTTAAGCGTGTGGAGGAAGACGTTCTTGCCGTTGACCTTCGTCTTGATGTTAGCGCGGCGAGCCTGGTAGTCTTCGAAGTTCGAGCAGGAGCTGACTTCGAGCCACTTCTTTTCGACCGGAGCGTAGACTTCGAGGTCGTAGCACTTGGCTGCACCAAAGCCGAGGTCGCCCTTGCAGAGAGCCAAGCGGTGGTACGGAAGGCCGAGCTTTTCGAGGAGCTTTTCACCAAAGCGGGTGAGTTCTTCGTGGTCTTCGTAGCTGTGTTCCGGATGAGCGAAGTAAACCATTTCAACCTTGTTGAACTGGTGCAAGCGGAGGAGACCGCGAGTGTCCTTACCGTAAGAACCTGCTTCACGACGGAAGCAAGCGGAGTAAGCACAAATGCGCTTCGGAAGTTCAGATTCCGGAATCACTTCGCCAGAGTAGAGGTTCGTGAGCGGGACTTCTGCCGTCGGGATGAGGAACAGATCGTCATCCTTGTCGCAACGGTACATGTCTTCTTCGAACTTCGGGAGCTGACCCGTGCCGCGCATGGTGTTGCGGGTAACGAGGTACGGCGGAGTGAATTCTTCGAAGCCGGCCTTCTGGTGTTCGTCGAGGAAGAACTGGATGAGGGCGCGTTCGAGGCGAGAGCCGAGACCGCGGTAAACCGGGAAGCCGGAACCAGAAATCTTGGCGCCACGTTCAAAGTCAAAAATGCCAAGGCGTTCGCCGAGAGTCTTGTGGTCGACGCGGGCGAAGTCATCGTTCTTGGTGTAGTAGTCAAACGGGATCGGGCCGTCTTTTTCGACAACGTTATCGCTGGAGTCCTTGCCTTCCGGAGAACGCGGAGCGATGTTCGGAACGTGCATAAGCATTTCGGTCTGCTTGTAGTCGAGTTCCTTGAGCTTCTTGTCGAGTTCGTCAATCTTGTTGCCGAGTTCGCGTGTGGCGGCCTGGGCTTCGTCAGCGTTTTCGCCCTTCTTCTTGAGTTCGCCAATCTTCTTGGACTGGGCGTTGCGT
>Ga0310696_10009654_pt1 | contig 11139 bp, 10 predicted proteins | sample AusTroGonzalo_MG_4_FD_203885 | JGI IMG/M metagenome (GOLD analysis project Ga0310696, IMG submission 203885) | Bovine rumen microbial communities from tropical cattle in Woodstock, Queensland, Australia - Gonzalo_02 (v2) (version 2) | ecosystem: Host-associated > Mammals > Digestive system >...
TCAGTGCTTCAATCTGCCCTTCCAGTTCTTCCTGTGTCGTTGCTTCGTCCAGACGGACTGTCCGGGACAGCATGCCGGTTTCCTCGCAGCCTTTGCCTTTGTTCCGAACGTAAATCTCGCTCGCCGGATTGTTGCCCACCAGGATGACCGCCAGGCCGGGGATCACTCCTTTGGCTTTAAGAGCCTCAACCCGCGCTGTCACTTCATCCTTGATCTGTGCAGAAAGAACCTTGCCGTCCAGAATCCTTGCCGTCATATCCGTTTCTCCCTTTATCCGTTCTGAATTTTCTTCAGTCCGATCAGTGCAACACCGACCGCGTTGTCTCCGCTCAGTTCCGGCCTGCCGAAAACAATCTTCGGGGCATTGTGTTTCCTGGCAATCCGCTGTGTAAGCATCAAACGGAACAGCGGCGATGAAGCCACACCTCCTGCCACCAGCGCGCTGTTAAGCCCGGTTTTTTCGGTGCCGGCAATCAGCATCCGGGCCGTTGTCCGGGAAAGCACATCATAGATTTCCCGTGCTGTGTCCGCGAGGCTTTCCCTTCCGTCTCTGAGCCATCGTTGTACCTGGCTTTCGGCTCCGCTGAAATGGCAGGTCAGGTCTCCGTCACTCATGCTGCAGCCAAGCAGTCCACGGCTGCACCCTTGCATCGCCAGCGTTTCCAGTTCGGGACCGGCGGGAAATCCAAGGCCCATGGCTACGCCTGCCCGATCCACCAGCTGCCCGGCATGAAGATCCAGACTTCCGCCAATCTGTACAACACTTTCGCCCCGCACTTCCAGCAAATCTGTTGTTCCTCCGGACAGGTGCAGGGCCAGGTATTCTTCCGTTTCGTCCAGCGCTGTTCCGGCTTTTGCTGCGGCCAGATGTCCCCTTTGATGTGTCGTGCCGATAAAAGGCACTCCCAGCGCGGCGGCTGTCAGCCGTCCGAAGGAAGCGCCTGCCATAAATACCGGCATATAGGATTCAGAGCCGTCCCGCGGCGACAGGCTGGCTGCCACTGCCGCAATGGTCCCCTTCGCTGCTTCACGAAGAGCGTCTGCTGCTCCGTTCAGCTGGCGCAGATGTGTGAATACCGCTTCATTCTGCCGCAGCCCGCGTTCTCCGGGCGGTACCGGCAGCAGTTCCCGGTAATTCAGGAGTACATTGCCTTCTTCGTCAACCAGCGCAGCGCTGGTTCTGTAATTGCTGGTATCCAGCCCAAGCACCGTGATACTCATGCGTTCTGTCCGCGGACAATGGTCCCCAGGATGCCGTTTACAAAAGGTTTGTCCTCCGGATCCGAATACTGTTCCGTCAGTTCAAGCGCTTCAGCAACGGATACGTTCGCCGGCACATCCGGCTTGTGCAGGATTTCCCATACCGCAAGCCGCAGGATTGTCAGGTCCACCAGCGACATCCGTTCAATCGGCCAATCTTTTGCTGTCCTGTCAATCAGCGCGTCAAGCTCATCCATGTTTTCCAGCACACCGTTGAAAGCTTCTGTAATGTAGGCACGGTCTTCTTCGTCCGGTTCTTTCTTCCCGACCGTCCGCCCTCCGGGAACTCCGTATTCCCGAAGTTCATCATATACCATTTTCAGCGTCTCTTCTCCGCCCTGACCTCCGGATACGCTCTCAAAGATCATCTGCATGGCGGCAGAGCGCGCAGTTTTTCTGGACATGCGTCTTATTCTCCGTCTTCTTTTTCGTTAACCTCAGCCGGTGATCCGGTTTCGGTCTGTTCGCGGGCAATTTCACTTTTGATGTCAATCACTTTGGCATCTTTTGCCGGAATAATCTTGTTGGCAGCGTTCTTTACAAATTCCTGTTTGTTATCCACCGTACCGATAAAGAAGCCGATTGCAAAAAGCGCCATCAGCAGCAGTGCTTTCCAGAATCCGATCAGCATAATCAGCACGGCGACACCGACCATGCCAAGCCCGATGGCAATTCCCATACCCGGAGTGCCCATTTTCATGTTCTTCATGCGTTATCTTCTCCTTCCGTTATATCCGTCTTCTCCTTTTCGGCGGCGGGATTGCTTTTTCTGGTTTTCCTGGGTCTGCCTCGTTTGGCAGGCTGTTTTGTTTTTTTGGTCTTTTCTGCCTGAACGGAATCCTCTTCCGTCTTTTCTTCGGCCGGAGCGATGTTTTCCGGCGGCAGCGGCATAATGCACGGCTCTTCCTGTGTGCTGAACAGTCGCTGGTGAATCGGCCGGTTATCCTCGGTGTCCAGGTCATTCATCAGTGTTTCTGCGGCAGCCATTGCAGCGGCGGCAGCCACTTCTTCCGATGCTGCCTTTTCACCTTCGGAAGGCGTTTCCGGAACATCCTCCGGGATGATTTCAGCGGGATCTTCTGAAATCACTTCGGGAATTTCCGTTGTTTCAGTCGTTTCCGTTCCCTTCGCAAGCAAATTGTTTACCGGGGGTTCAATGGCGAACGGAGCATTCACGGCATCCTCTCCGGAAGCTTCAATCTGGATCCGGATGCCTTTCACTTCCACCCCGCTGCAGGCTGTCACATACTGTTTCACCTGCTTCTGGAGCGTGTCCACCGTCAGCGGAATGCTGATGCCTCCCGCTACGGTTCCGCGGATCCGGATCAGCAGTCCGTCCCGCTGGTTTTCTAGAAGAATGTTTTCCGTTTTGATTTCATCATGCTGATCCAGGCATTTCTGGACCATGGATTCAAGTGTATTCAGGGAAATGGCCAGATCGCCGCTTTCCAGCTTCTGCAGGATGAATTTGTCCTTCTTGCTCCTGTGGCGGAACAGTATCAGCAGGCAGTATACCCCGAGACCCAGCAGGATCGCAGCGCAAATACCGACCAGGATCTTGGCAGCTGTTGACTCCGGTGTGATCCACTTCACAACTGTGCCGGCCACATCCTTGCCGAAGAAAACCTGCCCGATCACGCCAACGCAGATGACGATCAGCAGCAGACCGGCGATAGCGACCAGTACCCGATCCAGCACGCGAATCCTCATGATTTATCCCTCCCTTATCCTTTCCCGGAAAAAGTCAGAAAGACAGAGGAAAGGGATCCTCTGTCAGAAAAGATGTCTTCAGGCGTCTTCAGAAGGCGCTTCTTCCGCGGGTTTATTCGTTTCGGGTTCGGCGTTCTTCTTGCTCTTTGTGCTCCGCTGCCGGGGCTGCTTTGCCGGTTTCGTCTCTTCTTCCGGATTTTTTTCTTCTTCAACAGGTGCAGGTTCTGCCGCCTGCGGCTCCGTCAGTTTTTCCGGTTCTGCTTCACCTGCTTCCAGCGCGGCGTTTGCGCCGGATTGCAGCGCCTTGTTTTCTTTTTCAAAGCTTACGCCCTGCACATGCACATCCACCCGGACCACATGCAGGCCGGTCATGGACTCAATGGCCTTCCGCACATTTTCCTGCGCATCCATGGATGCCCGCTGGATCGGCGTTCCGTATTCAACGATAACATACAGATCCACCGCCGCCTCTTCCGTACCGATTTCGACCTTTACGCCTTTTGTAACGTTCCGGTTTTTGCTCAGGATATTTCCGCTGACGCTGCACATGCCGGCAATGCCTTCCACCTCGTTGGCGGCAAGTCCTGCGATAATGGCAACAACCTCGTTGGCATAAGTGATTTTTGCAGACGGGGTCGGATCGTTATCCGTCGTCAGGGGCAGGTCCGTGTTCAGGTCCTTCTTAGCGGCCATGTGTCGTTCCTCCTTCAATGGGAGATTCTTCAATGAATTTCTCTTGGCAATGTCTGAATTCAGCCCATACGAATTCATTTAATTATATCAGATTCTGCCATTTATGGCAACTGATGTCCCGGATTATGCATCCACACCGGCATCCGCATTTTTTCCCTCTTCGGCTATACGAATATGGAGCTCTTCAAGCTGTTTGTTCTCCACGGGTCCGGGGGCGCCCATCATTACATCCTGTGCGTTTTTGTTCATAGGGAACGGAATGACCTCGCGGATGGATTCCTCTCCCGCCAGCAGCATCACCATCCGGTCCACGCCGGGAGCGATGCCGGCATGCGGCGGTGCGCCGTAGCAGAACGCGTTGTACATGGCAGGGAATTTGGCTTTAACGTCCTCCTCTCCCAGGCGGACCATCTCAAATGCCTTGATCATGATCTCCGGATCATGGTTCCGCACCGCGCCGGAAGAAAGCTCCACACCGTTGCAAACCAGGTCGTACTGGAAGGCGGTGATCTCCAGGGGATCCACTTCGCCCGCGGAGGCTTTGTTCAGGATGTCCAGACCTCCATTCGGCATGGAGAAGGGGTTATGGCAGAATTCCAGTTCGCCGCTTTCCTCCCCGATTTCATACATCGGGAAATCGACGATCCAGCAGAATTCATATTTTTCAGCATCCATATGATTCGGGCACAGCTCACCCAGCTTCCGGATCAGCACGCCCGCCGTTTTCTGAGCGGCGCCTTTCTTTCCGGCGGAAAGGGCTACAAAGGTATTCGGTTTCAGGTCCAGGGTTCGGATGATTTCATCTTTCTTTTCCTGCAGGAATTTCGCGATCCCGCCGCTGATTTCCCCGTTCTCATCCAGTTTGAACCAGTAGCTTTTGTTTCCGCTGACAACTTCAACATCCGCGCACAGCTTGTCAATCTGTTTACGGGTTGCCGTAAAGTCCGTTACCGGAACAGCTTTCACCGCGCTGCCTTCGAAGGGACCGAATCCGCAGTCCGCCAGGAGGTCGGTGACATCCGTAACCGTCAGGTCAATCCGCAGGTCGGGTTTGTCTGTTCCGTAGGTTTCCATTGCTTCCAGGTATGGAATCCGGCGGAACGGGGCAGAAGAAGCAGTATGATACTTGCCGAAACGGGAGAACACAGGCGGAAGGACATCTTCCATCACAGCGAAAACATCTTCCTGTCCGGCAAAAGCCATTTCCATATCCAGCTGGTAAAATTCACCCGGGCTCCGGTCTCCCCGTGCGTCTTCATCCCGGAAGCAGGGCGCGATCTGGAAATAGCGGTCGAATCCGCTGGTCATCAGCAGCTGTTTGAACTGCTGTGGCGCCTGCGGAAGCGCATAAAACATTCCCGGATGCTTCCGGGCGGGCACCAGGTAGTCCCGTGCGCCTTCCGGAGAAGAAGCCGTCAGGATCGGCGTCGTGATTTCAAGGAATCCATGCTCTGTCATTGCCTGGCGCAGCGCGGAAACCACGTTGCAGCGCATCACGATGTTCTTTTTCACGTCCGGATTCCGCAGATCCAGGTACCTGTACTTCAGCCGGATGCTTTCATCCGCTTCCCTGCTGCGATTGATCTGGAAAGGCAGTGCGTTATAGCGGCATTTGCCCAGCACGTCCACACTGTCCGGCACGACCTCGATGTCGCCCGTTTCCATTTTGGGATTCTTGCTGGCACGTTCCCGCACGGTGCCGGTAACCGAGACAACGCTTTCCTTGTTCAGTCCGAGGAAGATTTCCAGGATCTTTGCGTCTTCAGCAACCAGCTGAGTGCTTCCGTAGAAGTCCCTCAAAACAACAAATGCCAGGTTGCCGCCGACCTCCCGTACATTTTCAACCCATCCGCTCAGGCGGACCTTTTCCCCGGCATTGGCCAGCCGGAGTTCGTTGCAGGTATGTGTTCTGTTCTGCATTGTTTTCCTCTCCCTTATCCGAGCATACTGCGCACTTTTTCGCACGCTTCGTTCATTGCAACTGTGGCTTCTTCGCCGCTCGCCATGTTCTTGATCTTGACGTTCCCGGCAGCTGCTTCCTCGTCGCCGATAACGGCGGTCAGCGGTGCGCCGGTCTTGTTGGCGTATTTGAACTGGGCTTTCAGGCTCCTTCCGCAATGATCCAGATCTGCCCGGATCCCTGCGGCACGCATTTTCTGCACCAGATCAAATGCCTGCAGCCGGTGAGCGCCCATATAGGTTACAAAAATCTCATACTGATCGGGTTTCGGAATTTCCACTCCTTCCGCGTCCAGGAGCATCAGTACGCGTTCCAGCCCCATGCCGAATCCGACAGCCGGGATATCCTGATCCCCGATTTGCGCAACCAGGTTGTCGTATCTGCCCCCGCCGCAGACTGTGAGCTTTCCATCCTTTGTTTCCGTAATCAGTTCAAATACGGTTTTCGTGTAATAATCCAGGCCGCGGACAATCCGGCTGTTGATCCGGTAAGGAATTCCTGCCAGGCTCAGGCATTCCTGCAGCTGCCCGAAGTGTTCCCTGCAATCGTCGCACAGCAGATCCAGCATATTCGGGGCATCTTTTGTCAGCTCCTGGCACTTTTTCTCCTTGCAGTCCAGCACGCGCAGCGGATTCCGGTCAAACCGTTCCCGGCAGGTGGCGCACATCTGGTCAATCCGTTCGCCAAGGAATTCTTTCAGGCGGCTGTGATAAACCGGCCGGCATTTCGGGCACCCGATGCTGTTGATTTCCACGCTCAGGTTTTTCACGCCCAGATCCTGCAGCAGGTGATAAGCCAGCAGGATCAGTTCGGCATCCGCCGTGGCTTCCTTCGCGCCGAAGCATTCTACTCCGAACTGGTGATGTTCGCGTAGCCGCCCGCTTTGCGGATTTTCATACCGGAAAATCGGCGCGTTCAGGTAATACATTTTGCAGGGCAGTGCGTCCGCATACAGGTTGTGTTCCAGGAAGCACCGCACCGCGCCCGCTGTTCCTTCCGGTTTCAGCGTGATGGAACGGTCACCCTTATCCTGGAAAGTATACATTTCTTTCTGCACGATATCGGTCGTGTCACCGACGCCGCGAAGAAACAGTTCCGTATGTTCAAACACAGGGGTTCTTACTTCGCGGTAACCCGCAAGCGCAGCCGCACTGCGCATCCTGGCTTCCAGCGCCTGCCACCGGTAGCTCTCGGCGGGCAGTACATCCTTCGTTCCCCGTGGGGCCTGTGTCAGCATAGTCATCCTCCTGTTCAGTCCCGAAAAATTAATAACTGAACAATTATATCATACTTTATGCGCTTGTAAAACAGAAAACTGTCCGGAAATACCGGTTTCTTACTGCATTATTTTTCTGCCAGGCGGTAATACCGTGTCCCGCCGATATGGCGGCCGTCATTGGCCAGTTCCAGGCACGGCAGCGTCTGCGATCCGGGCATTCGGTCGAGCCGGATAACCGTGATCCCGGTGAATTCCAGATGGAACAGCGCGCATGCGTAAGGAAAAGTCATATTCAGGATGTGTCCCATGGCAGCAGCGGAAGACCCGCCATGGCTGAAAAGGGCAATCGTCACCTGTCTGTCGTCCGGACGGATGCAGCGGTAATAGGCGCCGTTCCGTTCGTATCCGAGGCCGTAGAGCCACCCATCTGTTTTCCGGGCAACGGCATCTGCTTCTGCTGTAACAATATTGTTTGAGAAATAAGCATGATCCCTCCAGGAAGGATCTGTCAGATCCCATCCCTGCCGCGCCAGTTCGTCCGCAATTTCCCATGGATGGCCTTTTGCAAAAAGCGGCGATCCGTCTTTGCTCCCCCAGTGAAGCTCTCGCATATAGTCCAGCGTTGTGACCGGAAGCTGCAGTTCGGAAGAGAGCGCGGCTGCTGTCTCTGCAGCCCGTCCAAGGGGAGATGAATAGATAGTTTCAACATTCTCATCCCGAAGCCTTTTGGCAGCAGCCGCTGCCTGCCGTCTGCCTTCTTCCGTCAGGCAGTCATGCGCGTAATCAGGTTCTCCGTGTCGAACGAAAATAATCCTCATATCGTTTATACTCCAAATCCGTTGAACCAGGCCCGTTCTTCAAAAGGCAGTTTTTTCGGGCATGCCGGTGCTGCTTCTGCCCGGCCCACCGGCAGAATGCATACCAGTTCATATCCCTCCGGAACGCCCAGCAGTCTGGCAATTCTGTCGCCGATCCTGTCCGTGTCGGTGATATGTCCTTCATACCAGCAGCTTTCATAGCCCATTGCGTGAATCATCAGCAGCATGTTCTCAATCGCAGCTGCGTAATCCTGGGTTGCAAAGCATCTGTCACGGTAGGCATTGATCCTTTTTGTCAGCACACAGATCATGGCCGGCGCTGTCTGCGCCACCGGCGGATCGATTTCGGACAGAAGTTTCCGGAGTAATTCCTCATCATCCACCGCAATCAGGTGGGTAGTTTGTTTGTTGCATCCGGACGGAGCTGCCAGCCCCGCTTCCAGGATCAGCTTCAGGTCATTCCGCGGCACCTTATCCGGTGTATATTTTCCCCGGTAACTGCGCCGTCCGATAATGGTTTCATAAACCAGGTTCTTTTCCGATGTCATGTGAGGATACCTCCTCAGTTTTTCAGTATTCAGGATCCAGCGGAATGCTTTCCAGCGGCAGCTGCGATGCGTCAAAGCGCTTGTATCCGGTCCATAATACACGAATCTCATTCCGGTAAGGAATTTCGCACTTGACCCACCAGATCCCGTTCCGTTTGTCATACGCGCGGGTAAGCACGCGGATGTACTTGCCTTTCACTGAATAAGTTCCGCCACCTTCATATTGCGTTCCCGGACCTTTGCGGGTCGCCAGCTTGTCAATGGTCAGTCCGTAAATTTCACTGACTGCAGGCACCGGTTCCGGCATCTCCGTTATTGCGCTGCCGGAATTTACTTCAGAATACCAGAGCGGCGCGCTGTCGAACGCCGTGATGAAGGCACAGTCCAGCGGTCCGGCCGGATCCGTTCCGTTTTCCTCCGCAATCTGGCGGATTTCATAAGACATTGCTCCGGGAAGATCATTCCGTTCACCCGGAATCGTGAACAGCATGGTCTCCTGCATCACTTCCGGTTCTTCTTCCCTTGTCCAGTAGATTTGTTCCGTACGGAGCGCGTAGGTATACATATTCAGCTGGATGACTTCGTTAAACATACCGTAAAAATCGGATGCCGTTGTCGTTCCGTCACTCCAGGATGCTGCAAAACGCCCGGAATATGATCCATCCGCGTTCAGTGCAAAAAAGCCGCTGTACTGCGCTCCGCCTGCAATCCTTGTCATTGTTACTGCATAGGTGCTGAAAAAAGCCCGGCGTTCCGTTTCGGAAAAGGTCCTCCCGCTTCCCGCGTACAGTGTATCGAACAAATAGGCCCGTCCGCTCTCTTCCCAGTAAATATCCTGCTCGTCGTCATCATCATACTCACCGGTCGCTGAAACGGCAAGGATCCTGCTGAGCGCCAGCAGCATCACAAATAACACCGCCAGGATTTTTTTGCCTTTCATCATGAAAAACGCCCCTTTCTCCGGGAAAACCGGCCGGATGAATCAGTCTGTGTCCCTCTGTTTATGGATGATGTCCTCTCATGCTCAGCATACGCTGAAGCCGTTTGAATGTCAACCCGATGTATTGTTCTGCCCTTTGTGATATAATGACCCGCAGACAGGATAATGAACTTTCCCCGGAAGGAGTTTTCCCGTATGAAAAAGCGGCTTGCCGCAGCGATTGTCCGTTATCGCAGGATTGTTCTGCCCATTCTCCTCCTGCTTGCTGTATGGAGCGTTTTCCAGATCGGTCGCACCCGGATCAATTATGATCTGACTCGCTACCTTTCAGATGACACGATGACGAAAAAAGCCCTGCATGTAATGCAGGAGGAATTCGGTTCATCCGAGCAGCTCCGTCTGATGTTTTCCGGTGAAGAAGAGTCCTCCATGCCCGGAATCGTCCTCCGCCTGACTGAAATGCCTGAAATCCTTGCCGCACAGTACAATCCGGAATCCGACTGTGTCCGGAAAGAAGGAATCGATTACCGGCTCGTCACCCTGACGCTGGATAACTGCGATGCCTCCGCCCTGGTTCCGCGTCTCCGTGAAATGTTTCCGGATGCGGCTGTCGGCGGTACTGCCGCTGCCCAGCTGGATATCCAGCGCAGCGTCGGCGCGGAGATCCCCGGCATCATGATCATCGCGGTTGCAGTAGTCTTTGCAGTCCTGCTCCTTACCAGTCATGCCTGGCTGGAGCCCCCTCTGCTGCTTGTGGTTTTCGCTGTTTCCATTCTGATTAATATGGGCACGAATTTCCTTTTCCCTGACGTGTCCTTTATCACCTTTGCTGTCTGTGCCATTCTGCAGCTGGCTCTTTCCATTGACTATGCTATCATGCTCCTGCATACCTGGAACAGTTACCGCGACGATGGATACAGCCCGGAGGACGCAATGGTTGAAGCGCTGGCCGCCTGCTTTATGCGCATTGCCTCGAGCGCCTTCACAACAGTAGCCGGACTGCTGTCCCTGCTTTTCATGAGTTTCACCATCGGCTTTGATATCGGCCTGGTTCTCAGCAAAGGAATTCTGATCAGTATGATCGGAGTGTTTTTGCTGATGCCCTCCCTGACCCTGATGCTGAAGGTCCCCCTGCAGAAAACGCGCCACCGTCCCCTGCGATTTGGAGGAGACAGGCTCGGAAACTTCATTTTCCGTCATCGGAAGCCGGTTGCCTGCCTGCTGACGCTGCTTGTGCTCTGTGGCGCTTTCTTTTCCTATCAGAATGAGTATTTTTTCATGGAATCCGGTGCTTCCGCCCGCACGGATGCGGGGAAAATCACGGATATCTTCGGCGCTTCCAATCCGCTGGTTCTGCTGATTCCCTCCGGTGAGTCAGATGAGGATTATGACCTGCAGCGTTCCGTCGTCGCGGATCTTTCCGTCCTGAAACGTTCAGACGGATCTCCCGTAGTGGAGAATATAACATCCATGGTCACAACCGGGGAAGCCGCCCTGCAGCAATACACCGTGGACGATGTGGCTGAAATGACCGGGATGAACGTCTCCGTGATATCGCTTTTCTTTACGATGAACGGCTTCGGGGAAAGCGTCCGCGCAGACCGCCTGCTTGCAGCGGCGGGATCACTTGCCGAAGGTAATGAGCAGATTGCTTCCCTGCAGGCTCAGCTGAATGCCGCACGGAAGGTTTTCATCGGTCCGAACACCCAGCGGCTTTTGCTGGAACCTGCGTTTGAAGTTTCCGATCAGGATTTCAATGCCTGCATGGAATCCATTCTTTCCGTCGCGGAAAGGCACTGTGGCAGTTCCTTCTACATCACCGGCGGCCCTATGTCCACCTATGATATTGGTCATGCCTTCCGCAGCGACTTGCTGGTTGTCAACCTCATTACACTTTTTGCCATCCTGTTGATTGTTATCTTCAGCTTCCGGTCTCTGCTGCTTCCGCTTCTCCTGGTCTTTGTCATTGAAGGAGCCATCTGGATGACGAT
>Ga0310696_10009657_pt1 | contig 11139 bp, 9 predicted proteins | sample AusTroGonzalo_MG_4_FD_203885 | JGI IMG/M metagenome (GOLD analysis project Ga0310696, IMG submission 203885) | Bovine rumen microbial communities from tropical cattle in Woodstock, Queensland, Australia - Gonzalo_02 (v2) (version 2) | ecosystem: Host-associated > Mammals > Digestive system >...
TAAACCTCCGGTTGCAAAGGAAGAGGAGAATATTGAGAAGAAGGGCAAGGTTATTGACCTCGTTCTTCCTGTTGTTGTCCTTATCGTATGCTGCGTTCTCGGAATGCTTCATACAGGCGGATTCTTCAGCGGAGAGATGGAAGGCAACTTCTTCGAGAACTTTGTAACTGCTTTCTCTGAGAGTGATGCTTCCGTAGGTCTCGCTTACGGATCATTCGGCGGTATCGTGTTCACGGTCATCTTCTATCTGTGCAGAAGAGTATTGAAGTTCAAGGATTGCATGGGCTGTGTAGAAGACGGCTTCAAGGCAATGGTTCCGCCTATCGTAATACTGACACTTGCATGGTCTTTGAAGGCAATGACAGATTCTCTTGGCGCAGCTTCTTATGTTGCAGGAATCGTTGAGGCATCTAAGGATTCCTTCTCGATCTTCCTGCCTGCAGTTATCTTCCTGATCGCTTGCGGCTTGTCATTTGCTACAGGTACATCATGGGGTACATTCGGTATCCTCATCCCGATCACATTGGAAGCATTCAAGCTTACTGACCCTGATCCGGCAAAGGCTACTCTCGCAGTTATCTGCGTATCCGCTTGTATGGCAGGTGCCGTTTGCGGCGACCACTGCTCACCGATCTCTGATACAACGATCATGAGTTCAGCAGGCGCACAGTGCGACCACATCGCTCACGTATCAACGCAGCTTCCTTACGCGCTTGTATGTGCATTCGTATCGTTTGTCACATACCTGGCAGCAGGTGCCGCCAAGAATCCTATCGTACCGATTCTGGTTGGAATTTGTATGATGGTCGGTCTTGTAATCCTTATCAGGTTTGTTCTGCCGACTCCTGATTCTGATTCTTTGCAGAAAAAGACTCAGAAACCTGCGAAAGAATGATCGCAACAAACATGATAACGCAGCCTGCCGCTTCTAGAAGCGACATGCCTTCGTGAAGGAATATCGCAGCTGTTATGACCGCGAAAACCGATTCAAGGCACATAAGCAGTGAAGCGACTACAGGACTTGCGTGTTTCTGTCCGACTATCTGAAGAGTATATGCAATACCGCAGCTCATTATTCCCGAATAAAGCAGGGAAGGAGCTGCGGTTTTTATGTCCGCTAAAACAGGCTTCTCGAAGATGAACATGGCAACGATAGAGATGATCGCAGCAACGAAGAACTGCATGAACGACAGCTGCACTCCGCTTACTCCGTCATCCAGATATTTATCTATCAGCATTATCTGAACCGCATAAAATACTGCGCAGATGAGTGCCAGTATATCGCCAAGGTTGATGCTTGTAAGATCAGAAGGATTAATGCAGAGGAAGAATAATCCGACAAGTCCCATAAGGATCGACAGCCATGTGAGGACCGCGATTTTCTTCTTCAGGAAGATAACAGAAAACAGCGGCACAAAGAACATATAGAAAGCGGTAATGAATGCGATCTTTCCGGATGTCGAATAGTAGAAAGCAAACTGCTGGAAGTTCTGCGCTATGGAGAATACGATGCCGAGGATCAGACCTTTGCGTAATGTAGCCTTCCTGAAGTCAAAACCCTTATTGATAATGAGCGTGAAGGGAAGAAGGAATAACATGCCGAGAGTCGTTCTTATTCCCGTAAAAGTGAATGCGTCGATGCTTCTCATGCCAATCGACTGGGCAACGAACGACGATCCCCAGATTATGGCGGTGATAAGAAGCAGTACGATTCCTAACGGCTTGGTGCGGCGCATCTTTATTCCTCTCTTATTGATTTCAGGCAAAAGAAATATATATGAAGTTGGTATGTTTTGCAAGGAAGGGCTCGAATGCCGTGGCCGGATCCGCAAATACCTACTAAAATCGAAATACAGCAATTTAGTAGGTATGGAGGGAGGGGTATATGACGTCTTGATGGATGTTTTATGGTCTCAAGCGCGCGAAAACATGGTCTGAAACGGCCGGATTGCTGGTTTTCGAGGAATTTTGAACTGGAAGAAGATGGTTTGATACCTACTAAAAACGCAATTTTCGATTTTAGTAGGTAATCTTGAGAAAAATTATTGACGCATACCCTATGGGGGTATATAGTTATTGAAAAAGAAATATACCCTATGGGGGTATGTCTGACGGAGGTAATCCCATGGCTGAGAAGAAGTGCCCGCATTGCAGAACCAAAGACAGATCAGAAGAAGAGATCAAGGATCTGATCACGAGACTTAACAGGATCGAAGGTCAGATAAGAGGCATCCGCAAGATGGTTGAAGAAGATGCTTACTGCGTAGACGTTCTGACTCAGGTCAGCGCGGCCAAGTGTTCTCTGAACAGCTTCTCAAAGGTCCTGCTCGGCAGTCACATAAGGACTTGTGTGGCAGAAGATATCAGAAATGGTTCAGATGAGAAGACGGAAGAGCTGGTTGAACTTCTTCAGAAACTGATGAAATAAATCGCTAAATGGATAAAGAAATCAAAACAGATAAATATCTTGTAACCGGTATGAGCTGCGCTGCGTGTCAGGCTCATGTTGAGAAGGCCGTAAACGGCGTAGAAGGCGTTGAATCATGTAATGTGTCGCTTCTTACTAATTCCATGAGCGTCACGGGCAGCGCTTCGTCTGAGCAGATCATAAGTGCGGTCAGGGATGCAGGTTACGGAGCTGCCTTAGAAAATAAAACAGATAAAGCTAAAGGTAATATCTACGAGAGCATGGAAGAGCAGCTGAAGGACAGGGAGAGACCTGTCCTGATAAGAAGGCTTATCAGCTCTCTGGTTTTCTTATTTATCCTGATGTATTTCTCGATGGGCGTATCAATGTGGGGTTGGTCCGCACCTGAGGCGCTGAGACATAACATGGTGGGGATAGGTATCATCGAGATGCTTCTTGCAGGCATCGTAATGGTGATCAATAACAAGTTTTTTGTTAACGGATTTAAGGCTCTTCTGCGTAGAAGTACCAACATGGATACTTTGGTGGCCATGGGGTCCGGAGTGTCCTATATCTATAGCTTTGTAACATTGTTACAGATGACTTTTGAGACCTCGCACCAGGCTCAGATGGCTCTGATGGACGATCTCTACTTCGAATCGGCCGCCATGATCGTCACCCTCATCACGATAGGCAAACTTTTGGAGGCGATATCGAAGGGCAGGACCACAAATGCACTAAAAGGACTTCTGAATCTGCAGCCGAAGACAGCGGTCCTTATCAAAGACGATCAGGAAATTACTGTTCCAATCGAAGATGTTGCTGTAGGTGACATATATGCGGTAAGACCAGGCGGATCAGTCCCTGTTGACGGAGTGATCGTTGAAGGCGATTGCTCGGTTGACGAATCTGCGTTGACGGGCGAATCGGTACCTGTAGATAAGATAGCAGGAGATAAAGTGTCTGCAGGAACTATTAACAAATCCGGTTATATCAGATGCCGTGCTGTAAAAGTCGGTGAGGATACTACGCTTGCTCAGATAATCAAGATGGTGAGCGACAGCGCAGGATCGAAGGCACCGATAGCAAGGATCGCAGATAAGGTATCAGGAGTATTCGTTCCGGCTGTACTCATAATCGCTGCAGTTGTATTCGTTATCTGGCTTATCACAGGTGCTTCAGTCGGTTTCTCGCTAACGAGAGCGATATCTGTTCTTGTCGTAAGCTGTCCTTGCGCTTTGGGCTTAGCGACTCCGGTTGCAATTATGGTAGGTAATGGTGTCGCCGCCAAGCACGGAATACTATTCAAGACTTCAACTTCGTTAGAACAGACCGGAAGAGCCGAGATAATCGTTCTGGATAAGACCGGAACTATTACAAGCGGTGTCCCTGTGGTTACGGATATCATTCCCGCAGAAGGCGTAAGTGAGAGCGAATTACTGTCAGATGCTTATTCTCTGGAATTTGGCAGTGAGCATCCTTTGGGCAGGGCTGTTGCAGATTACTGCAAATCAAAAGGTATAGCTTCTTTTAAGATAGAGAACTTCAGAGTACATGCAGGCAATGGTCTGGAAGGCACACTGGACGGAAGGCAGCTTAGAGGCGGTAACTTAAGCTTTATAACAGGTGTCAGTTCCGAGTTAAAAGACAGAGCAGGACAATTGTCTGAACAGGGCAAGACACCGTTGTTCTTTGCATCTGACGGCAAAGTTATTGGAATAATCGCAGTTGCGGATACTATCAGAGAAGATTCTGCAGAGGCTGTTAATGAATTCAAGCAGATGGGCCTATATACCGTAATGCTTACGGGCGATAACAGGAGAACTGCTGACAGCATTGGCAAGCAGGCAGGAGTTGATCTGACTATTGCAGAAGTGATGCCCGCAGATAAGGAAGAGATCGTCAAGAAACTTAAGGAATACGGCAAAGTGATCATGGTCGGTGACGGTATTAATGACACGCCCGCATTAACGAGTGCAGACATAGGAATTGCAATCGGTGCAGGTACTGACGTTGCCATAGATGCGGCCGATCTGGTACTTATGAAGTCTGAACTTAAAGACGCTGTGGCAGCCATAAGGATATCCAGAAGTACGATAACGAATATTCACGAGAATCTGTTCTGGGCATTTATCTATAACATCGCGCTGATCCCAATCGCTGCAGGCGCGTATGCCGCATTAGGTCTTACGATGTCGCCGATGTTCGGTGCTGCCGCTATGAGCCTGTCGAGCTTTACTGTTTGTATGAATGCGTTAAGACTTAATCTCATTAAGCCTTATGATGCAAGGCGTGACAGGGCGAGATCCGATATCAGGAATAAGCTCTCGGGATTTAAAGAAGAATTTGAAAAAATAAACATAAAGGAGAATGCAAAAATGGAAAAGACAATCTCAATCGAAGGTATGATGTGCGGACACTGCGAAGCAACAGTTAAGAAGGCTTTAGAAGCAATAGACGGAGTCGTATCAGCTGATGTATCTCACGATAAGGGAACAGCTGTAATAGCGCTTGATAAGGACGTTTCAGACGATGTTCTTACCAAGGCAGTTGAAGACAAAGACTTCAAAGTAACCGCGATAAACTAATTCTTTTCGCTAAGTGCGCCCTCATAATGTATAATTAGAGTGTTTTTGGGGGACAATATGATACATATACTTGTAGTTGAAGACGAGAAGCCTATCTCGAATCTTATTCGCATGAGCCTTACAAAGGCCGGTTATTCGTGCACCTGTGCTTTCGATGGTGAGGAAGCTTGGAATTACATATCGAATAACACTTTTGATCTTATCCTGCTCGATGTAATGATTCCGAAGATAGACGGTTTTACACTTATGCAATACATCCGTCCGATGAAGGTTCCGGTCATCTTCCTGACAGCAAAGAACATGGTTCAGGACAGAGTAAGAGGACTTGAGTTGGGCGCCGAGGATTATCTGCCCAAGCCGTTCGAGATCATCGAGCTGCTTGCAAGAGTTAACGTGGTTTTACGCCGTTACAACAAGACTGACAATGAGATCAGTATTGCAGGTCTTGTTATCGATACGAAGGCAATGATCGTTTACAAGGACGGATTCCAGATCCCGCTCACACCGAAGGAGTACGAATTGCTTCTTCTTTTCGCGAGGAATCCCGGAATCGCCATGTATCGTGAGACGATCTACGAGCGTGTATGGAATGAACCGTTCCCGTACGGAAGTAAGACGGTCGATCTTCACGTCCAGAGACTTCGTAAAAAACTCGGCTGGGAGGAAGTAATCCACGCCGTGCCTAAGGTCGGTTACAGACTGGAGGCTTAATTAATGAGTTTCCGACAGAAGATGGTACTCGTAATGGTATGGCTTCTCACGCTGAGTTACGGTGTGGGAGGCGTTCTTCTGATCAGGCAGAATTTCAGAAGCAGTCTTGAACAGATGCAGAATACCTGTGAAGAATCTTACGAGATGATCCTTAAATCTGTTGAGATCGTAAACGTCGTCGACATCCAGCAGGACCTGTCCACGATCAGTAATGCATTGGAGAAGATCAATGTCGGAGACAGCCTTGTCGGAATGAGCCTTAAGAGAGGCGACAGCATTCTGTACCAGAGCGGAGAAGCAATTGAGACTAGTGTCAAGAACGGTGCCGAATTCAGTGCTTTCTCATTCTCGAGGGATACCAGACATCTTTATCAGATAAGCGGTGAGATCAAGACTAACGGACGTCCGCTCAAGCTGGTGGCAATTTATGATATTTCTTCAGTTTATCTGTCCAGAGATGAGCAGATCGCGACTTATCATCAGGTATTGATCGTGCTTCTTATTTTCGGCGGCGTAACCGCGTGGTTTGCTGCATTCTTCATGACTCAGCCTCTTGTTAAGGTCTCGAAAACAGCAAGGGCATTATCCACCGGTAATCTCGATGCGAGAGTTAATTCCAAGGCACACGATGAGGTCGGCCAGCTCGGTGCTGACTTCGATAACATGGCTGACAGATTGTCGGATAATATCAATGAACTTAAGATGGCGATGGAGCATCAGGAGATGTTCATGGGAAGCTTTGCGCATGAGCTGAAGACTCCTATGACATCCATCATCGGATATGCAGATCTCTTGCGAAGCGAAGCGCTTTCACCTGACGAATCTCAGGAAGCGGCTAACTATATCTTCTCTGAGGGTAAGAGACTTGAATCACTGTCTTTTAAACTCTTAGACCTTCTCATGATGAGAAACCAGAATCTCAGCATGGTGCCGACTGATATGAAGCATCTTATCGAGAATCTTACTTTCCATCTGCAGCCTGTCTACAGAAAGAGAAATATCGATCTGAGATGCCGCTGTCAGCCGGGCGTCTGTTCAGTAGAACCTGACCTCTTCAGTTCCGTTATTGCTAACCTTGTTGACAATTCGCGCAAGGCTATGGATAACGGCGGAAATATTATGATCTTAGGCGAGAGCGTAAACGGTATTTACCGTATCCGCGTTATCGATAACGGACGAGGAATGCCTGAAGAAGCGATAAGACATATTACTGAAGCCTTCTACCGTGTTGATAAATCAAGATCAAGAGCCCAGGGCGGTGCGGGACTCGGACTTACTTTGTGTAAAGAAATCATTGATCTTCACAAGGGAAGGATAGCGTTTGCATCAAGAGAAGGAAACGGAACCTGTGTTACTGTTACCATTAAGGAGTTTGTAGGATGAAGAAGATAATATTCTTTCTAGTTTCAGCAAGCTTCGTTATTATGGCGGCTCTATTGGGATGGTTCCTGCCGGTTGCTTCATTCAGAATCATTGACGACGTTAATGAAGGCAAGCAGCATGACCTCGATATCGACCGTGTAAACCTTACCTACAGAGACGACCTCTCAATTGCTCAGAAGATCGCAATCGTCACTTCACGCTCGGGTTACGATTATATGGATTATGTTGAGCTCGAGAAGGGCATCTATCTTCAGGAAGAAAATGTAATCGATATAATGAGCAACTTCCTGGTTGACTTCACCGGAATACGTTATGAGATCAATGAAGATAACATATACTACTGCGAACCAGTCCTGTTAACCTTTGCGAGTAACAAGGGTATGATCGTAGTTTGGACCGCTACGGTAACGCTTGATAACGGATGGGATTTCTCATGCTATATAGACGATAAGACCGGAGCGATCCTCTCGGTATATTTTGCCGGATACTATTCAGGCTGGGATGGTCTTATTGAAGGTTATAACGATTTTTCTGATCCTTGTGACGGAATCTGCGAGCGTTATCTTAATGCTTTATATAACAATTATTCTGAGAAGATCGATGCCAAGTTTATTACTTACCATCTGCTTCAGAGCTATACAGACGAGTACTATTCCAGTTACAGGCTCATATTCAGGGACGAGAATGACGATACATTCGATATAACATTGAATCTTTATGTCGATGATATGTACTTGGAGACTACCTGAAAAAATTTTTCGGTTGATGCCGTTTTGATGCCGATTTAGTACTTTTTTGATTTTTCCCTTTGCAATAATACACTCAGAAGTTAAGCAAAGGAGGAAAATCACATGTTTCCGGATTTAGCTATTAGATTTAAGAATTATGCCGCAGATATGGGGAGCGGATTTGTTGTGATTGCGGGCTTTCTGCTCGCAATCACAATGGTGTTTGTTATTGTTTTCGCACGCTGGAACTCAGTGAATAGCAATCCTTACGCATATGTAAATAATGACAAGCCCAGAGTGGAAACGACAGCAGTAGACACAGGATATGTTGATCTCTCGCTGACAGATATCGACTGATAATCAGTCCTCACCTACGAAAATATTCCAGGATGCAATCTCTGAATCACTAATGGTCTTCATGACGAGTTTTGCATTATCGAGAAGATAGTCGCTGTGGCCCGAAGACCAACCGCGACCGACCAGTTCCTTGATAACCATGCCGCTTATCTCTTCAATCAGATTACTCTTGTCTGAACTCACCTCTTCGCTCATTTGAGTGAGCTTCAAAAGCGGCTCAGCAGCACTATTCAAGGTGGTAAACTCCTTCATCGCTCTGAAACGCCATTTGTAATATGGCATATATCGGCCGTTAAGAAGGAACAATGCCGCGGAAATCTTATATATGAATTCCGTAACACAGCAATATGCAGCGCCGATATCACCACGCTTAATGGAGCGATCATAATTAAATTGCCCGGTTTTACCCGCCATGGCAAGGTCTGCAGCGACTTTCTTCTTTTTTACATCTTCAGGATAATAACCTTCCCAAACTTTACGTATAGCACTAAATTCACCCGAAGGGTCACGGAAAACTTTTCCGTTGACCGCTTCGGCTATGTGCATCTGCGGAGTTGCAAGCCAGTCTTCCGTAGTAACAGGAGCATGAGTCATTCCCGTGTGCTCGTAATAGAATTCCTCGATGCTGTGAACGCCTACACGGTGGCTCCTGGCGCCCGTCATTATCCTGCTGGGTTCAGCCATTCCGACATCAGCTCTGTGATTAAGGATAAAGTCTTCAACGGGAAGTTCATCATATGCTTTCTGAAGATCGTCTCCGATCTTCTTTTTGAGTTCTTCAGGAAGCCAGAGGCAGAAGCCCGGAGCGTAATCGTGGTCTCTGGAGATGTAGTCATCGTATCCGAAGCATTCGGAGGTCTGACCTGCAAGACCTGCAGCTATCTGGTCTAAATATTCAGGGAAATCCTTCTCTAACATAGGAAGTCCGTATTCTTCGAAAAATACTTCTGATATCTTAAGTCCGTTCCACATATTGAATTACCTTCTGCACACATAATGAAAAAGAAGCGCTGATAGAATCAACGCTTCTTCTATTTTACATTAGTTTTTCCGAATTAATTATTTGGAAGCTGCCATCTGCTGAGCCTGAACTGCAGTGATGCAGATAACGCCTGCGAGCTCATCTACGCTGCATCCGCGGGACAAGTCGTTGACGGGTGCTGCGAGGCCCTGAAGGAAGCTGTATGCTTCAGCCTTGCCGATTCTCTGGATGAGTTTATAACCGATATTTCCAGCTTCAAGGTTAGGGAAGATGAGGACGTTAGCCTGACCTGCAACGGGTGAACCCGGAGCCTTGGAAGCGCCAATCTCGGGGATGATGGCTGCATCGAGCTGCAACTCGCCGTCGAGCATGATGTCAGGATACTTTTCCTTAGCAATCTTAACTGCTTCAACGACTTTATCTACGAAGGGGTGATTAGCTGAACCCTTTGTAGAGTGGCAGAGGAATGCGACCTTAGCCTTCTTGCCGATGAGTGCTTCGAATGAAGCAGCAGATTCTGCACCGATCTCAGCCAATTCTTCAGGATTAGGATCCTGCATCAGTGCGCAGTCAGCGCAGAGGATGATGCCGTCTTCACCGAATTCGCAGTCGGGAATATCGAACATGAATGCGATGGATGCGATCTTTCTCTCGGGAGCTGTCTTAATGATCTGAAGAGCAGGGCGGAGCATGTCTGCAGATGTGTGGCATGCACCTGATACGAGACCGTCAGAGTCGCCTGCTTTTACCATCATGATGCCGAATGTAAGTCTGTCGGCAAGGATCAGTTCCTTTGCCTTTTCAAATGTCATGCCTTTCTTTGCTCTGATCTCAGCAAGGAGTGTTGCATACTTATCTATCTCAGCTGATTTAGTGTGATCGAGGATCTGTGCGCCCGTAATGTCTGCACCGAGTCTTGCTGCTGAAGCGTTAACGTCTTCTTCAGTTCCGATGATGATGGGAGCAGCAGTACCTTCAGCGATGACTTTAGCTGCTGCGAGTATTGTTCTGTCGTCTTCTGATTCGGGAAGAACGATAGTCTTAACGTCGCTTCTTGCTCTCTGCTTAATAGTCTCAATAAAACTCATATGTAATCCTCCTTAGAGAAAATCGAATCCGTCAAATCTGGGCTTGCCGGGATATGTCTTTGCCTGCTCTTCGCCTCTTAAGACTCTGAGTGCCGCAGCTCTCATAGCCTCGTGCTCAAGCTCGCCAGGATAGGATGCAATAGGTGCGATCCAGCCGCATGCTTCATTGATTCCGTCATAAACGTCCTGGAAACGCATGAGACCGCCGGTCAATACGATGCCGTCAACTTCACCATGAAGGACGCATGCCATTGAACCGATCCACTTGGTGATCTGATAGATCATTGCGTTCCAGATAAGCTTTGCCTTCGGGTCATCAGCTTCGACCATCTCGTGGATGGTATCTGAATTGGATGTACCGAACCAGGAAGAGAGACCGCCTGTAGCAAGGCAGAGGCTTCTGATCTCTTCCTTAGGTCTGTCATATAACTTGGTGAGAACATCAGTAATTGCCATTGTTCCCATTCTTGTAGGAGTCATCGGGCCGTCACCGCCGCTGCCGTCGTTGGCATCGATCATTCTGCCGTGCTGGTGAGCAGTGATGGTGATACCGCCGTCGATATGGCAGACGATAAGATTCATCTCGTTATACTTCTTGCCTACGCTTTTAGCATATTTGTGTGCTGTAGCACGCAGATTGAGAGCGTGAGTTGCAGATGTTCTGTATATTCCTTTAACGCCTGTAATGCGCGCAACGTCCTGATATTCATCAACGACGATAGGATCTACCATGAGAAGTCTGCCGCCGAACTCGTCATGAAGCTTCTTTGCCATCTGAACGCCGAGCATGCTTGAGTGATATACACCGCCTTTTGCTTCGCGGATATCGTTAACGAGCCTGTCGTCTACTTCATATGTGCCGCCTTCGATCGGATAGCATGCGCCGCCTCTGCCG